>JAEEGL016315363.1_pt1 | contig 11774 bp, 11 predicted proteins | sample 9134231 | NCBI WGS metagenome assembly JAEEGL01 (sample SAMN16246548, study PRJNA631951) | gut metagenome | biome: gut microbiome; feature: rumen; material: fiber-attached | host: Bos | place: Iran: Karaj | collected 2018-10
CCGAGGCTCGCGTAGAGCGACGGGCTGTATTTCTCCACGATCATCTCCACCAACTGCACGATAGCGGCAATGACGGCGATGAAGAGGATGAAACTGAGGTACTCCAGATGCAGCGGCTCAAGCACGAGCGTCTGCAAGAGGTAGTTAACCGGCAGGGTAACGACGAGCACGAAAGTAACGGCTACACCCAGACCGGCTGAGGTCTTCACGTTCTTTGAAACGGCGAGGTAAGAGCACATTCCCAAGAAGTACGCGAAGATCATGTTATCCGCAAAAATCGAGCGGACAAATAAACTTAATGCGTGTTCCATTACTTAGCCTCCTTATCATTAATTGAGCGATGCGCCCAGATTACACAACCTACCAAGATAAGCGCCATAGCCGGCATGAGCATCATACCGCAGTTCTCGTAACCATGGTCATAGCACCACTGCGGGATAACCTGGAAACCGAGCAACTGACCCGAACCGAGCAGTTCGCGGATGACGGCTACGATGACCAGGATGATGGCATAACCCAGACCATTGCCCAGACCGTCAAGGAACGAATCCCACGCGTTGTTGGTCATGGCGAACGCCTCCAAGCGCCCCATCAGAATACAGTTGGTGATGATCAGACCGAGATAGACGCTCAGCTGCATCGCTACGTCGTAAGCAAAGGCTTTGAGCACCTCGCTGACGAGCGTTACCAGCGCAGCAACTACCACGAGCTGCACGATGATACGCACACGCATCGGGATGGTGTTACGCAGAAGCGACACGATGACGTTCGACATAGCGACGATGATTGTCACAGCAATACCCATCACGAGAGCAGGCTTCAGCTGTACCGTTACGGCGAGTGCCGAACAGATACCCAGAATCTGCACTACGACAGGGTTATTCGCGTTAAGAGGACCAAGCAATGTGTCCTTAGTTTTCTGACTTAACATACCTTATTCCTCCTCTTTAATAGGTTCAACTTCATCATTAGGCAGCTCTGCTGCATCATTAGGCTGCGAAGCAGCATCATTGAGGAATGCAGCGTATTCCGCTAAATTAACCTCCAGCATCGTGCTGACGCCGGAAGAAGTAATGGTAGCGCCGGAGATGGCATCTACCTGCTCCTGTCCGTCGGCATGTTTGCCTGCTTTGAGGACTGCTACAGACACCACTTCGCCTGCGGCATTGCGGATATGCTTGCCCTCAAACTGCTCGCGGAACGGCATTTCCACAATCTTGGCACCCAAACCCGGGGTCTCGGACTCGTGGTTGAAGTTGACACCATAGACGGTGTTCTTGTCTGCATCGAGCGCGAGGTAACCTCCGATGCCGCCCCAAAGACCCTTACCGCTGAGCGGCAGGATGTATTTGGTTTCGCCGTTGAGGTTCGCTACATAGACTTCCTTGTCTCCGTAAGTCAGCGTGTCGTTGACAAGCACCATGTATATCTCTGCGGGGTTGCCGGCGGAGTAGTCCACCTTGAGCGCACCGAGGATCTGTTTCTGCTTGTCGAGCAGGATATTCGCCTGCTGCTTCGGAGCGAGTGCCTGGCTGACAACCGCCAAGAGCACAGCTACGATGATTACCATCACCGCTGAATAGATGAAGGTATAGACATTACTGTTCGTATTCAGTTTCATAGCTTCGCCTCCCTTTTAGCACGTTTATTAATGTTTGCTTGTACGACACACCAGTCGATGAGCGGTGCAAAGGCGTTCATGAGCAGGATAGCGAGCATCATACCCTCCGGGTAACCCGGGTTGAGGACGCGCACGAGCACTGCTACGAGACCGATGAGGAAACCGTATATCCACTTACCGCACTCGGTACGGGCGGAAGTCACAGGGTCGGTAGCCATGAAGACAGCACCGAAAGCGAAACCGCCGCTGACGAGGTGCATGTACCACGGATACTGCGCTGCGAGGTTAGCCTCGGAGCCGAACATGTTGAAGAGCCAAGCGGTCAGACCGCCGCCTACGAAGACAGACAGCATCGTCTTCCAGCTTGCTACGCCGGTAGCCAGCAGCAGACATGCACCGAGCAGGATAGCCCAGCAGCAGGTCTCGCCTACTGAACCCGGAATAAGACCGTTGAAGAGGTCCCAGAAACCCAGTTCTACGGCAGAGCCGGTACTCATCTGCGTGAGCGGTGTAGCGCCGGAGAAACCATCCACGAGCGCGTGGCCGCCGTCCCAGCCCCATGTGCCGCCGGTACGCACGAACGGTTCGTCACCCGTCATGTGGCTCGGATAAGCAAAGAAGAGGAACGCACGCGTGATAAGCGCTACGTTGAAGATGTTATAACCCGTTCCGCCGAACACCTCTTTGGCGAAGATGACTGCGAAAGCCGTAGCGACAGCAACCTGCCACAGCGGCGTGTTGATCGGCACGATGAGCGGAATGATGAATCCCGTAACGAGGAAACCCTCGGCTACCTCTTCGTGCTTGATCTGCGCTACGGTGAACTCGATACCCAGACCGACTACATAACTTACGATGATATACGGCAGTACAGCCAGGAAGCCGAAGCCGAACGCTTTCCACCAGAGAGCAGCGGTCATGCCGGCTGCCAACTGACCCGTAGCCAGCAAGTGCTGATAGCCTACGTTGAACATACCGAAGAGCAGCGCCGGAACCAAAGCCAGTACGACAATAATCATCGTACGCTTGCTGTCCGAACCGTCATGGATATGCGTGCCAAGACGCTTGGCGGTTGTCTGGGGCGTGAAGAGGAAGGTATCGAAAGCGTCGTAGAACGAACTGAGCCAGTTCAGCTTGCCGCCTTCCTCGAAGTTCTTGCCGAACTTCTTCCAATTTTTATATAACCACTCCATCACTCAATCTCCTTTCTTAAATTGTCCAACGCTTCGCGAACGATAGCCTGCAGCGGCATTTTAGAGGTGCAGACATACTCGCAGAGCGCAAAATCTTCGGGAGCCACCTCATACGCGCCAAGAGCTTCCATCTTGTCGATGTTGCCGGCAATCATAGCTTTGATGAGGTACTCGGGGTAGATATCCATCGGGAAGACCTTGTCGTACTCACCGGATACGATGATCGCGCGGCGACCACCTTTCAGGCGCGCATCCCACTGGTAGTGCTTCTTGCCGAAGAGCCAGCGGGTGAAGCAGTTATCCAGCATAGCAGCCGGGTCGGTCTTGCCGAAATGGAACGACGAGAAGCGCGGCAGCATCCATCCCATGAACTCATGGTTCTCGGAGCCTTCGTCCAGCACCGTGAACTGGTTGTCATAGACGGAGATGATGTCGTCGAGGCTGATCTGACGTCCGGAGAGCACGTTGCCTGCTACATAACGGCATGGGCACTCGGTGTGTACGTTGCTCGTCAGGATAGCCGATACGGGCATGCCAGGGAGCACGTTGTAGTACTGTTTGCCGTAAGCCAACGGACCGGTCAGCGCCACTTTCTTCTGGTAATCAACGATACCTTTCTGGAAGAGGCGGCCGATGATAGCCAGGTCCTGGATGTTGACGGTGAAGACCGTCTCACCCTTCGCCAGCGGCGCGAGGTTGTTGAGCTGTACGCCTACGTTTCCGGCAGGGTGGGGACCGAAGACCTCATAGAGGGTGCAGTCCTTCAACTCTCTAAACTCGGTTGCTTTCGCGCCACCCTTGATGCCGACAAACACCGGAGCCAGTTGGCTCAGGGCGGTTACGGCAGCTTGCAGCGTCGGCAGCTGGCCTTTCAGAACCCACTCGTAGTTCGGAGCCACGGGAGCCGTGTCGAACGTAGAGATGAAGATAGCACGAGGAGTCTTGTTCGGCAGCGCGATGCAGTCGTACGGACGCTGTTTGATGAGCGCCCAGAGACCGGACTTGAGAAGGAGTTCCTTCACATCGCCTGCGGTGTCGAACTTCTCGTACTGAACCGTAGCGTCTGCCTCGATGTCAATCGACATCACCTTGCGTCGCTCGCCGCGGACAATCGCCACGACTTTACCTGACACAGGCGAAGTAAACTGCATCTGCTCAAACGCCTTGTCGTGAAAGAGCGGCGAACCGGCTTTCACGAGATCGCCTTCATGCACGTCCAGCTTGGGCGTGATACCGGCGAAATGGTCGGGCACAATATGAAAGACCTCCGGACGGCGCACGCTACCCAGCGTTTCTGCCGCAGGTCCCTCAAAAGGAATGTCCAAACCACGTTTCAGTTTGATTTGTTGCATAAATGTTAGTTAATTTATTATTTTGTTTGTAAATTCGATTGCCCATAATAAAAAGCCTGCAAAGTTACTATTTTTTTTCGGTATACGCAAGCGCGCGCGTCCTTTTTTATAAAAAAATGTTAATTTGTTCAATTTAGTTTGCATATATGCTAAAAATGTTGTATCTTTGCACCCGATTTGGACGACTGTCTGAAAATACCATGGAAAAAGTAAAAATTATCGAGATTAAGAAGAGTGTCTTCGAGGATAACAACCGTGCAGCTGATGCCTTGCGCGGGGAGTTGAAGAAAAAAGGTGTGTTTCTGCTGAACCTGATGTCGTCGCCCGGAAGCGGCAAGACAACCACTCTCATCCAAACCATCAACCTACTTAAGGACTAGATCCGCATTGCCGTCATGGAGGCGGATATTGACAGCGATGTCGATGCTGTCAAGATAAAGGAAGCTACCGGCGTAGAGTCCATCCAGTTGCATACCGGCGGTATGTGCCACCTTGATGCGGAGATGACGAGGCAAGGCCTCGACGGTCTTGCTCAACCTCTCCCCCCGCCCTCTCCTCAAGAGAGGGAGCCAAGAGAGGGAGAAAGCCAGCCTGATCTGGTCATCCTGGAGAATGTGGGGAACTTGGTGTGCCCTGCGGAGTTTGATACGGGAGCGGTGAAGAATGCGATGATCCTGTCTGTGCCGGAGGGACATGACAAACCTCTTAAATATCCGTTGATGTTTTCTATTTGCGATGTGGTGGTAATCAACAAGATGGATGTACTGCCTTATTTCGATTTCGATTTGGAGAAATGCAAGGAATATATCCACATGCGCAATCCGAAAGCGACCGTCATTCCTATCTGCGCCAAGACCGGCGAAGGAGTAGATATTTTTGCCGAATGGCTCTTGACTGAAGTCAAGAATTGGCAAAAAAGTTGAAAGTTGAAAGAATATGGAATTTTTTGGATAAAATAGTTTTAATTCAACTACTGACAATAAACTATCAACTATCAACTATCAATTATCAACTATCAACTATAAACTAAAAATAATACCATGCCTGAAATGTCAAAGAAATTTGTCCCCAAGCATAAAGGAGACAAGAATCCGAATCCAAAGTTGCTGAAGTTCGTCCGTCACGTCACGGACCGTATTCCCGGTAAGATCAAGATGACCACCGATGCCCCGGAATACTGGGGTCTCGCCTGTATCTTTGAGGATGAGATGGATGCGGTGACGCGTGAGGCATCGCTGGATCTGTTGCTGGACATGCTGCCCGGTAATTTCTTTAAGGTTCGCAAGCACCACACCTACGCGCAACTGCACGAGATGAACGCCAAGAAGCACTACACGCCGGACGACAAATCGTTTGACGAGTTGCTGGACAAGTTGGCGTATTTCGGTATGCTGGAGTACGACTACGGCGACCATTACACCAACGGTCAGGGACCGGATGAAGGAACGACATTCAACCGCGAAGACAGAATATACTGGGTGCCGATGTTCGTTCCCGGCAGTGCCGAATATACCAACATGAATACCGAACTGATGGACCGCCATCCTGAGTTGGCGATGTTCTTCGAGCGCATGACATTCCTGCCGCTGGAGAAGATCACGCCGATGGTGCCGATGGGCGGAAGCGGTATAGGAATGCACGTCATTCCGGTAGAGAAAGCTATCTCGATGGAGAACCAGAGTGTGGATATCGAACATATCAGCTACTGGCTCAAGAAATACGAAGGACATATCGGTGTGGGCATCTGCTCGTGCCGTTACGGTCGCAAGAAACTGGACGAAGGCTGCGCGGACGACTACCGCGACTGGTGCATCGGTGTAGGCGACATGGCGGATTACCTGCGTGAGACAGGCCGCGGACACGATATCACCTACGATGAGGCGATGGCAATCCTCAAGAAAGCCGAGGATCACGGTTTTGTACACCAGGTGACGAATATAGACGGAGAGGGTAAGATCTTTGCGATATGCAACTGTAATGTCAAGATATGCAATGCGTTGCGTACCTCGCAGTTGTTCAATACACCCAATATGTCGCGTAGCGCGTATGTAGCGGAAGTGGATCCGAAGAAATGCGTAGCTTGCGGACGGTGCGTAGAGTACTGTCCGGCAGGTGCGGTTAAACTCGGACAGAAACTATGCACCAAGCACGGTCCGCAGAGTTATCCGAAACAGGAGCTGCCGGATGCAACCCCATGGGGTCCGGAAAAATGGAACGAGAACTACCGCGACGACAACCGCGTCAACTGCTATCCTACCGGAACGGCACCTTGCAAGACCGCTTGTCCGGCACATATCGCTGTGCAGGGCTACCTCAAGAAAGCCGCGGAAGGCAAATACACAGAGGCATTGGAACTCATCAAACGCGAGATCCCGTTCCCTGCTGTCTGCGGACGTATCTGTAACCGCCGTTGTGAGGACGCTTGCACAAGAGGTACGATCGACCGCGCCGTAGCTATCGACGCCGTGAAGAAATTCATTGCCGAGAAAGACCTGCATGCCGAGACACGTTTTGTGCCGGAGGTCAATATATGCTCCAACGTCCAGGAGCGTTGGGAGGAGAAGATCGCCATCATCGGCGGCGGTCCTGCGGGTCTGAGTTGTGCCTACTACCTCGCTACGATGGGATATAAACCGACTGTGTTTGAGAAGAACGAAGAACCGGGCGGAATGCTCCGATACGGTATCCCGTCTTACAAACTTGACAAGGAAGTGATCAAGGCGGAGATAGACATCATGCGCGAGATCGGCGTAGAGATAAAATGCGGTATCGAAGTCGGCAAAGATATTACCATTGACGATCTTCGCAAGCAAGGTTACAAAGGTTTTTATGTGGCGATCGGATGTCAAGGCGGTCGTATGCCGGGGATTCCGGGAGAAGATTTAGAGGGCTGCACCACCGCAATTGATTTCCTGCATGAGGCTAATTGCGGACAGTTAACAGCCAACACGCAGTCACCAACACAGAGTCACCAACACGCAGTCATCAACTGCGTTGGCAAACGCGTAGTGGTGGTCGGCGGCGGTAACGTAGCCATCGACGCTGCACGTGTAGCCAAACGCAGCGGTGCAGCGGAAGTGACGATGCTGTCGCTGGAGACCGAAGACATCATGCCGGCCTCGCTTGAAGAACGCATGGAAGCGCGCGAGGACGGCGTAGTGATCAACCCGGGATGGGGACCGAAGGAGGTGAAAGGTGAAAGTGGAAAGGTGAAAGGAATCACCTTCAAGAAGTGCGTGTCTGTATTCGACGAGCAGCATAAGTTTGCACCGAAGTTCGACGAGAACGAGACAATCACGTTAGAGGCGGACCTCATCATCTTTGCTATCGGTCAGACGGTGGTTTTGAAAGACCTGCTGAAAGATACCAAGGTGGAGTTCGTCCGTGGTGTTTATCCTGTTGCTGACAAACTGACCTACCAGACAGCCGAACCGGACATCTTCGTCGGCGGTGATGTGTTCACCGGTCCTAAGTTTGCCATCGATGCCATCGCAGCCGGTAAAGAAGCAGCGGAGAGTCTGCATCGCTACGTACAACACGGACATATGACTATAGGTCGTAACAGACGTGATTTCATCGAACTGAACAAAGACGACATCCTTGTGGAGCAGTACGACAACAGTAGCCGTCAAGATCCGGGAGTTATTCCGACAAAAAGTAATTTTGAGGAATATCACGGTACGCTGACTGAGGAGCAGGTAAAGAAAGAAACCGCCCGTTGCCTCAGTTGCGGCGCGTCGGTAGTGGACGAGAACCGCTGTATCGGTTGCGGTATATGTACCACAAAATGCGCCTTTGACGCTATCCATCTGCACCGCGAACATCCGGAAGCCAGCGTCATGCGTACCTCGGAGAACAAGTTCGACGGAATCCTGCCGTACATGATCAAGAGAGGCGGAAAGATTCTCATTTCCGGACTAAGCCCGAAAAAGTAATGCACGAACTCGGAATCGTCTTCTATATCATCCGTGACGTCAAGAAAGCGGCGCAGGAAAATGGCGTAGAGCACGTCTCGGCGGTGGTGATGAACATCGGCGAGGTGAGCACGATCGTACCTGAGTATCTGACCGACTGCTGGCGATGGGCGGCGGATAAAGAAGAGATGCTGAAGGGCTGCGAACTGAAGATAGAACCCATCCCTGCCGTGACGCATTGTGACGGGTGCGGAAAGGACTATCCGACGGTAGCGCACGGCAAGATTTGTCCCCACTGCGGCAGCGAGCAGACGTGGCTCCTGCGAGGCAACGAGGTAGAAATCAAAGAGATTGTCGTTCCGCAAAATGACTAAATAGCAGAATAAATGATTAAATTGTAAATGAATAAATGAACAAATAATATGGCTTGTTTTATTGTACCATTAACGCAGGCGATAGCCACAACGGTGTATCGCAAACATGTAGAAAAGAAAGTGCAGCTTGAAGGTGAAAAATGTCTTTCAACTTCCAACTTTAAACTTTCAACTCGTCTCAAGGCCCTCGAACTAATGCTCTGGGGCGGATCTATGATGTTGCTGGTTGATCATTTGGTAAATGGTGAACTTTTCGCATGGAACCTCCGCGAAGTGCTGACTATAGGCGTCCCCATGTCTGTTGTAGTTACCGCAGTATGGGCAATATGGTGCTACGCCAAAGAGAGGAAGGCTGTGAAAGTTGAGAGTTGAAAGAAAAGGCCGCATGATGCGATCCTTCATTTAATATCAATTAATCAAACACAAAATTAAAATCTTATGTTTTTTCAAGTGTATGGAGAGCATGCCCTGATCCAGTGGGTGATGCTGTTCGTAGTCCTCGCAGGACTGATTCTTTGGAATGAGTTTGCACGCCGCACCAAACTCGGCGGTGCTATCACGTTCTTCGCTATTCCGCTGGCATTGACCGTTTATTTCATTGCCATCGCAGTGGGTGCCCGCATGGGTGCTGAATGGGCGCTGACCAACCAGACACATGTCTATATGAACGGTTGGTTCCATTATGCCAAACTGTATGCGGCTCTCACCGGCTGTATCGGTTTCATGATGATCAAGTACGAATGGGGGATAGGCGCCAAACGCTGGTTCAAACCGTTCCCGTTCATTATTGTAGCTATCAACATCCTCATTGCCGTTTGCTCTGATTTCGAGTCCGCTATCTTGGGATGGAACAAATGGTGGCTGTCAAGCGAAGGTGTATGGTTGTATGGCGGCTGGCATAACGTATTCAACGGTCTTGCCGGTTTGTTCAACATCTTCTGTATGACCGCATGGTGGAATGTATATCCGTCGAAGGACGGCAAGGACATGATCTGGGCGGACATGACATGGGTATATATCCTTGTTTATGACATCTGGAACTTTGCTTACACCTACAACTGTCTGCCGACTCACAGCTGGTATTGCGGTATCGCGCTGCTGCTTGCTCCGACCGTAGCTGCTATCTGCTGGAACCGTGGCGGTTGGATCCAGAACCGCGCTAACACGCTGGCTATCTGGTGTATGTTTGCACAGGTATTCCCGCTCTTCCAAGAGACCTTCTTCAACGGCAAACAATTCTTCTCATGGGCAGTCCTTCCGACCCAGTATGTCAACGGTATCGAGACGATTGAGGCTATTTATGCCGCTTCCGGTCTGGGTGATGAGGTGGTAGCACATACCACCGTTGCCGCAGAGGGTGCTACTGCTGCCAACCCGACAGCAATGCTGGTGATTTCTGCACTCGCATTGATCACCAATATCGTAGCCTTTGGTTATATCATGTATCAGGCGAAGAAGCGTCATATCAACCCGTATAAGGAGGATGTCTTCGTTGATCAGAAGTACTACAAGGACGCTATGGAGCGCGCCGTGGTTAATTCTTGATTACATTCATCCGTTTGAAATAGCAGAAAAAACGTCCTTTGGGGCGTTTTTTCTGCAAATTGTGTATCATTAGCCGTAAATGGTATAACGGCCATAACCAAATAAACACAAATCATATGCAAAACTTTGATTACCAGACACCTACGCGCCTCATTTTCGGGGAAGGTGTAGTACAGAAACTGCCGAAAGTGATGAGTGCGTTCGGCAAGAAAATCCTCCTTACATACGGCGGAGGCAGTATTAAGAAGATTCCGGCTCTCAGAGATCAGTCGCTGAGCCTCTATGACTATGTCCACACGTTACTCAAGGATTTCGAGATCATTGAGCTGAGCGGTATTCAGCCGAAGCCGAAATAGGAGCCTTCCGTTTTAGACGGCGTGCGGCTATGTAAGGAGCACAAAATAGATGTCATCCTCTCCGTCGGTGGCGGCAGCGTACTGGATTGCTCCAAAGCAATTGCTGCCGGAGCCTGCTATGAAGGCGACCCTTGGGATCTCATTTCCTATAAAGTCAAAGCCCAAGCGGCACTTCCGATTGTGGATATCATCACCCTCGCAGCTACCGGAAGCGAGTACGACTGCGGTGGTGTCATCTCGCGCACGGAGACCAACGACAAAATTGGTTATATGGACCGTCACTTGTTTCCGGCTGTTTCATTCCTTGACCCGACATACACTTTCTCGGTGAGCAAGAAACAGACAGCAGCCGGTATTGCCGACGCGATGAACCATACGATAGAGCAGTATTTCGCAGAAGATACAACACTCCTCAACGATGGTTTTTGCGAGTCCATGCTCCGCTCTCTCATGGAGAACGGCCGTAAGTGTCTGGCTAACCCCGAGGACTATCAAGCCCGTGCAGAGATGATGTTGGCTTGCACGTATGGCTGCAACGGTATTCTGGCACTTGGTAACAGCGAGTCGGGCTGGCCCTGCCATGGCATAGAGCACGCGCTGAGTGCGTACTACGACATCACTCACGGCGAGGGCTTGGCGATCATCACACCGCGGTGGATGAAACACATTCTCAACGAGCACACTCTGTCGCGTTTCGTCAAATACGGCATTAACGTCTTTGGCATTGACCCCTCGCTGACGCCATGGGAGATTGCCAACAAAGCCATCGAAGCGACGTACGCTTTCTTTGAGTCTATCGGCATTCCTATGCACCTGCGTGAAGTGGGTATCGACGAGAGCCGTTTGGATGAGATGGCGCACCACATCGCTGTTAACGAAGGTCTGGAGAACGCCTATGCACCGCTTACAGAGCAGGATATAAAAGAAATATTAGTAGATAGCTTGTAATTTCAAAAATTCCGCATTATTTACTTGCGTATGTGAAATTTTTGTTGTACCTTCGGACGCCGCCTTGCTAGATTTGTTCTATGTGTTATACTAATCCTCCGAGTGGGAACTCGTCGGGTATAACACTCGGAGTGCCATCCGAGGCACTCCTTCACCAGCCCGAAAGTACAGTCGCGTCCCGCAGACCATACGCAAGAATGAGCGGAATTTTTGAAAAGGGCTGCGCCCTCTCTTTTAGTGCTATATAGCCGTCCCTTATGCAAGCATAGTGCCTGCTATCTATCCCTAAAAGGAGTAGAGAACTTCTACTTTTTTCAAAAATTCCGCATTATTTACTTGCATATGTGAAATTTTTGTTGTACCTTCGGACGCCGCCTTGCTAGATTTGTTCTATGTGTTATACTAATCCTCCGAGTGGGAACTCGTCGGGTATAACACTCGGAGTGCCATCCGAGGCACTCCTTCACCAGC
>JAEEGL016798285.1_pt1 | contig 11774 bp, 4 predicted proteins | sample 9134231 | NCBI WGS metagenome assembly JAEEGL01 (sample SAMN16246548, study PRJNA631951) | gut metagenome | biome: gut microbiome; feature: rumen; material: fiber-attached | host: Bos | place: Iran: Karaj | collected 2018-10
AATTTAGGATCAATATATCCAACTGATTGTTGTTCAAACTTTTGTTTCTTTTGTTTTACTGCTCCTGCTTCTTTATTATCATCACCTTTAAATTTAGGATCAATATATCCAACTGATTGTTCTTCATACTTTTGTTTCTTTTGTTTAGCAACACCACCTTGATCTGTTTTTACACCTTTTGAAGTATCTTCAATATAACTCACATTTTGTTCTTCAAATTCAGTTGGTTTCTTATTATAAACTCCTCCATAATCAGTATTTTGACCTTGACCTATACCATCACTAAATCCAACTTCTTCAGGAACATTTTTAACACCTTCAATAATTCCAGATAAATGAAATTCTTCATTATCATCTTTATCAAAATCTTTATTATCATCAATTTCTTCATCATCAAGAAAACTTATTTCATCTTGGAATCTATTAACAACATTATCATCAGAAACAACAATATCACGTTGAATATAATCATTATCTTTATCAGTATACTCTGCAGTAATTGGTTTAAAAGTACTTTTTTCTTTTTTACCTTTATTCTTATCAGGTTTTTGTGATTCTTCTTCATGATACTCTACATTAGTAGGTTTAAAAGTTTCTTTCTTTTGTTTAGTTGTTTTATTATCAACTGGTTTAGTAATATTTTCTTCATATTTAACAGATTGAGGTTTAAAATCTTCTTTTGGTACTTCCTCTTTATTATCATCAGGTTTTTCTTCACTTTCAACATTTTGAGGTTTAACAGGTGTAATAATATATTGTTCTTCTTCACCTTCGATGCCAGGAATAATCCCATTTAAACTTTTATCAATATCATCATCATCACCTTTTTTACCTTTTTCAACAATATTATCTTTATTTGAAACTACATTATGATTACCAACTTCACTTTCTTTATCAAGATAATCAACAGAAATTGGTATAAATTCTTTCTTCTTTTTTTTCTTTTCAATAACTGGTTCTTCCTTAATAGGTTCTTCCTTAATAGGTTCAGGTTTAGTTTCTATAAATTGTTCTGTTTCAGGTTTTATTGGAACAGGAGGTTCTATATCAATTGGTTCAGGTACTTCTTCTTTCTCTTCTTCAAATGATATTTCTTCTGGTTTTACTGGAATTGTTTTTATTACTGTATTTTCTTTTGTTGTTGTTATTTGATGATCATTTTGATAATCATCTGTGTCTGTATATTCAACTGTTATTGGTTTAAATTCTTTCTTTTTATCTTCTTCTTTTATTATTGTTTGATTTACAATTTTATTTTTACGTAAGGGAGTTTTTTTCTCTTCATTTGATTCTATTATTTCTACTTTTATTTCTTTTTCAACTATTGGAATTGGTTCTTCTTCTTTTTTAATTGGTCTTTCTACTTTTACTGGTTCTATTGTATTTTGTTTTTCTGGGTCTTGGTTTATTGGTTTATTTGATGTTTCAATTAATGATGGTTCTTTTGGTTTTTCACTTTCACTTGGTTTAATTACAGTTTTGAATAATTTTATTTCTTGTGGTTTTTCATAAGTTTTTAATTCAGGGTCTACTTGTTGTATAGGAATATCATTTTCTTTTATATCAGAAATTTGTTTATTGATAACTTTTGGACCAGATGGTTTTTCTTCTTCAATAATTGGTTTATATTCTTCTTTTTTTACTACTTTAGGTTCTACTGGTTTTTCCTCTTTAGGTTCTTCTTTTTTTACTTCTTTAGGTTCAACTGGTTTTTCCTCTTTAGGTTCTTCTTTTTTTACTTCTTTAGGTTCAACTGGTTTTTCCTCTTTAGGTTCTACTTTTTTTACTTCTTTAGGTTCTACTGGTTTTTCCTCTTTCTTTGGTTCTATAATTTGTTGTCTTCCTTCATCTTGAGATATTGGTTTTTTTGATTGATTAAGACTATCATCATTTATATTAGATTTCATACCTTCACTAGGTTTACTAATAATAGTATTATTAATAATTATTTCTGTTGGTTTTTCCATTAAATTTGGTTTATTATCATCACCTTTTTCTTTATCAATAATATCATTTGGTTTTATTTCATTAATTTGTTTATTTATTACAATTGGTTCAGGTGGTTTATTTTCTTCTTCTACAATTTGTTGTTCTATTTTTCTTTCTGGTTTTGGACCTCTTGGTGGTTCTATTACTTTTCCTTTTGAATCATCTTGTGGAAGTGGATTAATAATAGATTTTGTATATTTATTTAAATGAATGTTTTTATTGTCATCTTTATTATTATTATCATTATTATTTTTATTTTTATTTTTAGATCCTTTATCACTTCCATCTTCATATAAAGGAACTTTATCTTTTTGATTAGGTTTAATTTTATCTTTTGGTTTAAATATTTCTGGGTATTTTTCTTTTAATTCAGGTATTTCAATTTCTGGTGGTTTTTCTAAAGGAGTTGCTTTTTGATCTTCAACATCTTTTTCATATTCTTTATCATTATCTACTTCAACATCATCAATATATGGTTTAACAAACTCTTCTTTTTTTTCTTTTTCTTTTTCTTCTTCTTTTTTTTCATCTTCTTTTTCTTCTTCTTTTTTTTCATCTTCTTTTTCTTCTTCTTTTTCTTTTTCTTCTTCTTTTTCTTCTTCTTTTTTCTCATCAGGTGGAATTTCATCTTGTATTTTCTTAATATTAGTTTTTTTTTTTTTTTTATTAATTCTATAAGGAGAAAAAACAGGATCTTTATCTTCAAAATTAGTTTCAGAAACATCAGGAAATTCAACTTCACTATCAATATCAACATCATTTTCTAACATTGCTAATTTTCTCCTTAATTCTTCAGGTAATCTCAATTGATCATAATAATATCTTCTTTTTTTCTTATTTTTATCATCATTCAAATATCCTGCACTTCCAATATCTAATCTCCTACCTGCAGATCTCTTTTGATGAACTGGTTTATAAAACTCAGGATCATATGGTATATATTTTGCTCTATATTCACTTTCTGGATTTTTAGAAATTTCAGTATTGTGAATTGGAGATAAATTATATCTTAATGCATTTATTTTATCATTTCTAGTAAGTGAATTTCTACTTATTCCGTAATCTAATGAATTATTTCTAAAAGTTGTATTTCTTTCATTTGGATTGTAAAGTGGGGAATAATTGTTATTTTGATATAAATTTAATTCAGTTCTTTGTGGAGGTAAAACGTATTTTGCACTGTCACGAAGAATTGAACCGTTTGGATAATAATTTGTACTTCCTGTTAACCAATTTTGATTGTTTATATTGTGTTGGATATTTAATTTATATTGATCACCGAGAGAATGTCTATTGAAATGGAATGGATTATTATATGAATGATCATATATATCTCCCATTATAGTTATTTGTTTTTTTTTTTAATAATTAATTAATAAAATATTGTATTATTACTAATAAAAATTTATTTTTATTTAAAATTGAAATAATATTAAATTTCTTTTTTTAATAGTATGGAAAAAGAAAAAAAAGAAATTCTAATATATCCTGATAAACCCTTTACTAAAATAGGAAATAGGAAATTTTTTTATAAAGGAAAATGTTCAATTCTAACAAAACCAATAGGATTAATAATAACATTAACTTTAATATTATTTTTCATAATTGGAATATTATATCTTATAATAAAATATACAAATAATTTTTCTTATAAAAATCTAATAATAATAATATCAATTTCCTTTTTTGAATTTTTCCAAATTTTAATTGTTGGATTATCAAATCCAGGAGCATATTTTCCTAATTTTACAAATGAAGAAAAAGATAATAGAACTAAAATGATGATTGTAAATTTAAATAGACAAGAATTTTTTCTTAAATATTGTCATACTTGTTTTATTGCAAGAGATTTAAGAGTTTTTCATTGTAAATATTGTAATTTATGTATTTTAAGACATGATCATCATTGTCCTTGGTTAAGTAATTGTATTGGGATTTATAATAGAAAAAAATTTTTACTTTTGGTTTTAATTGGAAATTGTTTTAATGTTATTTATATTTATTTTTTATTTTTTTATATTGTTTTTCCTATTGATAAAAGTTGGAATTTTGGTTTTGTTTTTTCTATTATTTTGTTAAGTTTTATTTTAATTTCTTTTTTATTTCATATTTTTTTATCAATTGCACATTTTATTTATATTTCTTCTAATAAAACAACTAGTGAAAATATTAGACAAAAAAATACAAACAATCCTTATACTTTAAATAATTGTTTACTTAATATAAAAGAATTTTGGTTTAATCCAACAGATTATAAAAACAGATTTACATATAATGATAATGCAAAATTTTTTTTACAAAAGAATACTTTAATTATTGATTATATTCAAAATATTGATAAAATCTATCCTGATAGAAATATAAGAAATTTAATAACAAATACTTCAGAAATTAATTTAGAAATGAAAGATAAAAATACTCCAATTGATTCAAATTTAAAAAATGATAATTCAAAATTAAATGAAATGTTAGTAGAAGAAAAAAAAAATAGAAACTAATCTAATAAACTAATATATTATAAATATATTATATTAAAATTAAAATATAAAACTAATTATTGATTCATAACTTTATATAAAAAAATATATTTTTTATGGGTAATGGTTCAATGAATAAACATCCAATAAAAAAAAATGAATTAATGGAAATGAGTAAAATAACTCTTTTCAAATCCGAAGTAATAATAACATTTTTTGAATTTTTTAAAAAATTTTCTTCAAAAATAAAAGATGATGGATTAATTGACTATAATGAATTTTTATCAATAGTAAAATTACATGATAATAGTTTTTCAAAACATTTATTTTATTCATTTGACCAAAATAAAGATAATTGTATAAATTTTAGAGAATTTTTAAAATTTTTTAGTGTATTTGAAAATGGAAAAACAATATCACAATGTGAATTATGTTTTAAATTATTTTCAAATCCTCAAACAAATAAAATAGAAAAAGAAACATTAATTAATATAATACAAGATGCAATTTCTTCACATGAAATATTAAAAACTTATTTAACTCAAAAAGATATTGAAAATATTGTAAATTATACAATGGAAAAATATAAAGTTGTAATTTCTCATAATAATATTATAAATAATTCAACATTTGGAAATTTAATTAATGTTTCTTCTTGTGATAAAACAATTGAAAATAATACAAATGTAAATAAATTACTAAAACAACAAAGATTGACTGTAAATAGTCTAAATACAAATTTTTATAATCAAGGAAGTAGTAATTGTAATAATAGTTTAACTTTAATTGATAATAATGAAAATTTAGATGAAATTAGTTATGAAGCTTTTCAAGAAATTATTAATAATGAACCTAATTTAATTAATTGGATTAATATTAATGTTGATAAATTAAAAAATTTTAATAAAAAAAATAATAGTTGTTGTTTTTAATTGTTTTTGAATAATAAATGTTTAGAATATAATTTTTAATTTTGATTAAAGTTTTATAATGTATATGTAATTGAGTGTTTTATTTTAATATTTATATAAAATTTATTAAGAAGTTTTTTAATTTAGAATTTTTTTTGTCTTATTTTATAATATAGTCTTAAACTTTAACATATAATAATAAAAATTATTTATACATTTATTGTTTTATTCTTGATTGTTTTCATTTAAATTTTGATTTTCATTGTCTAATTCCTCATTTTTTTTTTCTTCAATTGATTTTTCTTCCTCAATTTTTTTTTCTTCAATTAAAGGTTCATAATTTAAATTATTATTATTCTTATTTTCCCCATTATTTATAATAGGATCAATAGGAATAATTTTTTTAATATCATCATTATTATTCTCTTCATCATTATCATCTTCATTTAATTCATCAATAGATTCCTTCATAGGTTTACCAACAGTTTCCTGTAAAAAAATCATTAAAAACATAGCAATAACACACAAAACAGCATAAAGAACAAAATTAGTATTCATATTAAACAATTCTAAAAGCATAGGAGAAATAATAGAAGCAAAACTCCCAAATCCAGCATTAATACCAAAACCAATAGTTCTAACAGGAGTAGGATAAACTTCTAATGAATAAGTATAAAAAATAGTATGATTAGCACTAATACAAAATCTAGCTAATAAATCTAAAACAAAATAAATAGTATTATTTAAATTTACAAAAGCTAATAAAAGACAACAAGTTATAGTAATAACAAATCCACCCCATATAGTTCTTTTTCTTCCTAAACATGGAATTTCCATTAAAATTCCTGATATGAAATATGCGAATGCTTCAGCTATATATAATATTATTATATTTCTATATATGTCACCTGGAAGTGATTTACTTCCTACTGATATTCCATTATATATTCCACATGCTGTTAACCAACAATAATTTAATATTAGGAATTTATATCTTATTGATGGATATTTTATAAAGGCACTTGCTGTTATTTCTTGAAGGTTTTTATTCTTTTTTTTTAGTAATTTTCTCTTTTTGTTGTTGTCATCTACTAATGAATCGTTTTGGTTTTCAAATGTTATTACTGTATCATTTGTTTCTTCATTACTTAAAAATGATACAATTTCTTTATATTGTTCACTTTCTAATTTTTCATAATATGATTCTTTTAATCCATTAAATGATGCAATACCTTCTAAAATCTTTAATGTTTTTACCATATCATGTTTATGTATTGATTGTCTTGGTGAATCATATATAAAAATTATTATAATTAACATCATTATCAATGAACAAATAATTAAAATTATAAAAACTGTTTCCCAATTTTGAATATAATAAAATAAAATAACATAAACAATACCACAAAAAGTATAACCAATATTAACAATATTACCATATAAAGATCTTCTTTCAGGACAAACAGATTCTTCAACTAAAACTAATGAACTATAACATAAAAAATTTCCAAATGTACCTACAAAAATTAATAAAATTAAAATAGCATAAAATTTATCAATTAAAACACATAATCCAATAACAACCATAAAACCAATAGAAGAAAAAATAAGATTTTGTTTATGAGTTAATAACTTAGTAATTAAAGTAAATAATAAAGCACCACTTGTATTACCAACAAAAGTAAAAGAACTAATTAATCCAGTTTTAACTTCGTCACATTCAATATTATAATGAGATACCCAACTATAATTATAAATTTTAGTTATATTATATTTTTCTGTTTTACATATTTCATATGTTAAAGAAGTGTTTACTAAACTATTATTTTTATAATATGAAACATCTGGTACTTTTTCTAAAAATGGAAGTACTACTGCCATAAAATTACAATGAATCCAAAGAACTGTCATTACTATTAATTGGAATACTTGATATCTATTTTTATATCCTGCTATTGATATTAATTTATCTATTTGTTCATCGATTTTCATTTTGATATTTTTAAATAATTAATTATTTTTTTTAAATAATTAATATAGATTTTAATTTATTATTTTTTTTTATTCTTTTTTTTTTTATTTTATTGTATTATTTTTTTTATTTATTTATTTTGGACTTTCTCTTAAATGATTATCAAATAAAATTTTTTTTACTAATTCAGTATCTGCAACTTTTGGCATAATTCTTCTATGAATTTTATCAATTAATGTATTATCACAAAATTCTTTATTATTTAATTTACTTATATTATCTTTATAAACTTTCTCATAATCTTCTCTTAAATTTTTACTTTTAAAACAAAAATGAATTTTATTTAAATCTTCATTATTATCAATCAAATAAATAAGAGGAAAAACTTTATCTAATATATTAAATGCTTCACCATAACTTTTTAAATTTCTAGTCATTGTATTATTAATATACATTCCATTAGGTTTTAATAAAGAATAAATTTTTAAAAGAACATTATCTTCAAAAAATTTTTTAGGCGGACTAATATCATCTTTAATATTAATGTTAATAATATTATTAACAATCAAATCATAATAATTATCATTTTTACAATCCATTAAAAAAGTTTTTGAATCATTAAAATACCATTTAATATTTTTTTTTTCTTTTTTATAATTATTTAATCCAAAATATTTATTTCCAACATCAACAATTTCTTTATCACTTTCAACATTATCAATTTCAATATGTGATTTTAAAATTTTATCAAAAAAATAACTTAACATACCACAACTAGAGCCAAGAATTAAAATCTTCAAATTTTCTTTTGGAAAATTATTCAAATTACTAAAATATAAAGCACATAAAACAACTTTAACATAAAAAACAGGAATAGAAGAATCATCAAAACATTGAACAAAACCTTTTTTAGATAATCTTTCAACACTTTGTAAAGGAATATAATTAAATTCATTTTCTTCTTTTTTAATTTTATTTAAAGAAGATAAAATTAATTTAATTTCAGTTTGAACTTCATTAGGTCTTGCTTTAAATAATAATTGTCTAAAAGTATCTTTTCTTTCATTATCAACAATATCTCTTATAACAAAATTATTTCCATAAAATACAAATTCTTTTTTTTGATTCTCATCACTCATTAACATAACTGGAATAGATTCATCTATACAATCTTTAAATCTAAATAATAAAATATAAGCTCTCATTTTATTTTTAATAGTATTTGTATCATCAAAATTAAAAGGAGCTGGTCTAATTAAAATTATTCTTGCTGCTTTAACTTGTCTACATAATGCCATATAATTTTGAGTTGTTAAATAAATAAAGTCACTTACGTAATTTTTACTTACTATTATTGCGACACATTTTTTTGTTTCTAATAAATTTTTCTCATTTGAATCTGCAATTGTTAATGTAAATTCAATATTATTTGTCCAGAAATTTTCTTGTATTTTCATAGGAAAATATTCACCTGGATGTAATTCTTTTAAAAAAAATTGAAATATATACATTTCTGCCATGTATGTTACACTATTTTTTAATTGTGACATTGTAAATGATATTGGACTTGTTAATTTTAAATCTTCATATAATTCATATGTTATTAATTTTTGATCTTTTAAATTTATTTCTTCTTTACTTTCTCCCATTTTTTGTAAACAAAATAAACTTAAAAATGGTACTTTTTCTATTATATATTCTTTTATGAAAAATTTTGTTTTTTTATTTTCTATTTCTAATAATGAAGATAACATTTGACGTAAAAAATATACGTCACATAATAACATTAATGTTCCTTTTTCATTTATTGAATTAAGTAAATTATTTAATAAATTTATATCAATTTTTTTTGGTTCTTTTAATTGAGAAATTTCTTTATCAATTTTTTCATAATGAATAAAATTTTGACAATCAATAATTATATTATATTTTGTTGGGTCTTTTAAAGGAAATTCTTCAGTTTCAATAAATAAATCTTTTAATTCATCACATGTTATTTTTGTTTCTGGATATTTTATTAGTAAAATTGGTTTTGATGTTTGTAATTTGTTTATTGTTTTAAGTACTGATTCTAATTTTATATTTAAATTTATTAATCCGTTTTTTGTAGTTGGATATATACTATTTTCTATTTTGGAAAATAAAGTTACTTTTTGTGGAGGTTTATTTTTTAAAAGGAAATTTTCTTCTTTTTGTGTTTCTATTGATTCTGTTTCTTTTTTTTCTTCCTCATTTTCTTTTTGAGATGAATCCATTTTAATAAATGTAATTATTTTTTTTTTAAAAAAAAAATTATTTTTTCATTTATAATTTTATTAAATTATTATTTATTGATTTTTATATTTGAAAAAATTAAATCTTGAATAGAAATATATTCATTACTATTAATTATTTCAATTGGGTATATATTTATTACAATTCCATTTTTATTTTTATATTTTGAAAATTCAATTTTAAATTTATTATTATCTTTAATACATTCTATAATATAAATTCCATTAAATGAATAATTAATTTTATTTTTGTTAAATAAAGGAATTAAAATTTCTTTAATATAAGAAATTGGTTTTTCAACATATATTCCTTTATCATAATTATCGTTAAAATAATTTAAAAAAGGACTTTTTTTCTCAATTTTTATATTAAAGCTATTATCATTATTATTATTTACTTTTTTAATATTATTACAATTATTCTTTTTATCATAACTATTGTTTTTATTAACATTAATAGAATTATTTTTTCTTTGAAATTTCATTTTCATTTTCTTTTCATAATATTTTATATTTTTTTCTAAACTTATTGCTTTCTTTTTAACTGCTTTTTTATTAGATTTTAAATTATATGTTTTAATAATTTCTGGAATTTTGGGTTCTGAAATACTTTTATATTCTTTTCTCTTTTTTGGATTTGAATATGATACAATTGAAATTGAATTTTTTGAATGTCCAATTCTATTTGAATTTATTGTATAATGTATTCCTTTAATATTTTTAATATTTAAATTTAAAGGCTTTATCATTAAAAAAGGATTAATTGACTTTTCATTTGAATTTTCCTTTTTCCTTTTTTTTTTTAAACTTGAACTTTTATCTATTGTTAATTCTTTAATATTATAATTAAAAGTATGATTTTTATTTCTTCTTTCTTTAAATGAATAAAAATCAATTTTTTTAATTTTTGAAAATATTTTTTTTTCTTTTCCTTCATTTTTATTTTTATAAATATTGTTTTTTTTCAAATTTACAATTTTACTTTTTAACAATGTTTTTTTCTTTTCAGAAGAAGAAGAAATTGCTCTTACTTTTGAAACACTATTATCATTTATTTCATTTTTTTCTAAAGAAACACATTTTCTTTTTTTAATTGATGAATAATATCTATCAGTAATATTTCCTTTATTATTATTTTTATGTAAAGTTAAACGAAGATTATTATGATTATAATTATTAGTAGTATATTTTTCTTCACTATTATTTAATGAATTTCTATATTTTATTTTATGATTATTTTTTATAGTTGATAAAGAATTAGAAACAGAATTTGTTTTAATAAATAAATTAGGATTAATATTTTTTTTCTTAAAAGGAATTGATTTCTTATTATAATTATCATATTGAGTTTTAATATGACATTTAAGTAAATTTGTTTCTTTTTTTATTTGTTTATTTTTATTTGGCATTTTCATTAATAATTTTTGAAAATCAATTTTTTTATCATGATTATTATATTCATTTTCTTCTTCAATATTATAAAGTATTTTATTTTGTAAATTTTCAATTGATGATTCTCTATCAGTTTTACAAGTAGTTTCAATAGTTTTTACATTATCAATTGATATTTCTTTACATACTTTTTCATTTTTTGGAGTTTGAATAACAGTATTTGCTTTATCTCCAAAAATTGATTTTGATTTTAATTTCATTAACTTTAAACTTTTTGGATCTTTATTATTTTTAGAAATATATTTCTTAAAAGAATTAGAAACTAAATCAGAAACAGAATAAATTTTTTTCTTATAATTTTTCTTAACAAGTAAATAATATAAAGTAGTAATATTATTATGTCTATTTTCTCTAATATTCATAATAACTTTATCACTATTATAACCATAATTTTTCATTAAATCAACAATAGAAAAATCAATAGGAATATCTTGACAAGAAATAAACAATCCTTTAACTTGAAAAAAATCATATAAATTATACCAACAATCTTTTCTAATACCTTCAATATTAATTCTTTTAATAGGATCAGTAACTAAAATTTTTTCTAATAAATTTTTACCTAAATTAGAAATAAAATTAGGTATATTAAATTTTCCAATAATAATTTTTTCATATAAACCATTTTCAGTATTATCATCAAAAGGTAAATAACCAAATAACATAACATATAAAACAATACCACAAGACCAAATATCAC
>JAEEGL017118369.1_pt1 | contig 11774 bp, 9 predicted proteins | sample 9134231 | NCBI WGS metagenome assembly JAEEGL01 (sample SAMN16246548, study PRJNA631951) | gut metagenome | biome: gut microbiome; feature: rumen; material: fiber-attached | host: Bos | place: Iran: Karaj | collected 2018-10
GTGAATCTTTCCGACGACGGTCGCGCGCTGATTAATCCCGGCATGGGTTGGACTTGCCATTTCTATTCGAACGTTCCGAAGAATTATGGAAGTCGTTTAGAACCGTCGGACACGCTCGACTGGTTTGAAGGGTGTTCGACCGTCTATCTGCGTCTCCCTTGGGCTTATATCGAGCCGGAGGAGGGCGTTTTCAACTGGGCGATCGTCGATACTCCGGCGCAGCGCTGGATCGACAAAGGGAAGAAAGTCGCGTTTCGCTTCACGACGTCGGAGAACTGGATGGAATACGCGACGCCGAAATGGGTCTTCGACGCGGGCGCCAAGGGCGAACGGTATCAGTGGGGCAAAGGCGTGACGCCCGACGGGCCGAACGTCGACCCAGTCTTTGACGACCCGATCTATCTCGAGAAGCTTTCGCATTTTCTCGAGGCGGCGGGCAAACGTTACGCGAACAATCCGAACGTCGCGTTCATCGACGTCGGAACCTACGGCATGTGGGGCGAAGGTCATTCGTCGCTTGGCGTCTTTAAGGAACAGACTTTCTCGCGTATGACGCCCGAGCGAACCCTCGCCGTCGTCAAGACGCATATCGACCTGCATAAGAAATATTTCCCCGGCGTCCAACTGTGTATAAGCGACGACGTCGCCGGCGCCGAGAAGCAGGGCTTCGACTTCCCCGAAACCGATTACGCCTTTGAAAACGGCGTTTCCCTTCGCGACGACAGCATTCTCGTCCAGGCGGGCGACCGCGCGTGGTTCCACGCCGACATGGCGCAGAAATTCTGGCCGACTATGCCCGTGATCCTAGAACACGAACATCTGCAAGGTTCGATCGAGCGCGGCGCTTGGGATAACGACAAGCTTCTCGAGTCGGTCGAAGCGTATCACGCGTCGTACATGTCGATTCACTGCTGGCCCGATTTCGAATGGGAACATGTCGCCGACGTCGCGCGTAAAATCAACCGTCGCATGGGATATCGGCTTCTTCCGTCGCGAATCGAGTATCCGAAATCGGTCGTGATCGACAAGTTTTTCGACGTCGAATGGACGCTTCAAAACCTCGGCGTCGCGCCATGTTACGGCGGCGGTTTCGTCGCCCTCACGCTTAAAGACGACAAGGGCGGGATCGTTTCCGTCTTGACGGACGAATCCTTCGACGTTCGAGACCTTGAGGTCGGCGCGCCCGGCGAGGTTCCGAAGACGGAACGAACCGTTCGGTTCCGCGTCGGTCACGTCGCGCCGACGACGAAACGCGGCGTCTACGACGTCTACGTCAGCGTCGGAACGCGCGGCGGAACGCCCGTCTACGAACTGCCGCTTCCTGATTCCGACGGGAAGAAACGGTATAAGATCGGAACGATCGAGCTGAAATCTAAGTAACGACGAGTCTTGTTTGCGTTTTTAAGCGTTTTCAGTCGAGTCAAAATATAAAAAAGCCGTTCGCAACAATAAGGTTACGGACGGCTTTTTTTATTTCTGGAACGACGACGCGGATCAGTAGATATAGTTGGCGAGCTGCGCGTCGGAGAGTTCGTTGAAGATTTTCTGGAGCGTGTCGAAAGGAATGTCGGCGGTGTTGTCGAGAATGAAGCGAACCGTGTCGTAGTCTTCAAGCGCGTTTTCGACGAGTTCGTGAAGTTCCTCGTATTCGATCGTTTTTTCTTCAGAACCGTCGTTCCAAACGACTTCGGACGTCGCCGTCGTCTTGATATTCACGGTCAGAATCTTCTCTTCCTTCGCGGCTTCGATCGCTTCTTCAAGCTTGATCGATTTGCCCTTTTCTCGACGGCTCATGTCCGCCGCCGTCATGAACGCGTAGATGTTGATCGTCTCTTGCTTGTCGACCGGCGCGACGCCCGTCTTGAAAAACTTGCAGATTTCGACCAGCATCGGTTCATAGCCTTCGTAATCGCCGACGTTGACGAAGCCCTTTTCGCCGAAGACGCGGCAGGTATACGGCGCGGCGCCTTTGCGAATTCCGCGGAACGTGCCCATCGCCTTATTTTCCCACACGCCGACCGCGACGTCCGTCGTCGTCGTGCCGGTTCGGGAGACGCTCACGCAGTCGGGACCCAGCACCGTAAAGAGGGACTCGACTCCGTGGATTCCGTACCAATAAAGGGACGGATGGCGAGGATTGAGGGGCGCGGGGCTCGTCGCGTCGGCTCCGAAAATCTCGCCGATCGGGCTGTTTTCGCGCATCTCTTGGTACGCTTTAACGTAACGCAACGAAGAGCAGCTGAAGACGGGAACGTCGTTTTCTTCACAGAGCGCGAAAATATCGAGAACGTCGCGAAGCGAACCGCCAAGCGGCTTGTCGATGTACAGCGGCTTTTTCGCGGCGATCACGGGCTTCGCCTGCTCGAGATGAACGCGTCCGTCGACGCTTTCGAGGAGGATTCCGTCGACGTTTTCCACAAGTTCTTCGATCGTCTTGTAGACGGTCAGCCCCGCGTCGACGCACTCGCGCGTGTAGCCCTGGACGCGATCCCAGCTGTCCGCGTTGTCCGGAACGCCGCCGGGGAAGACGCCGACGATTTCAAAACCTTGGAAGATTTCTTGCGCGTTTGGATCGTTGATCGTTTTGATAAAGGCGGGAACGTGCGAAGTCGTCGCGCCGATCACGCCAAGTTTGAAGGTTCCGTCTGCGGAGAACGCGGACGAAACGGAAAGCGTCGCGGCGATCGCCGTCATAACGCAGGTTAAGCGAATCATGAACTTAAACATCTTTAAATCCTATAAACCTAAGGGGGGAACAGCGGCAAGTCTCAAAGGCGCGTATGGGCGCTACGGATATTATATCGTTTGGCGAATCGGGCGCCAGACGTTTACGACCATCTCAAGCCGATCGGGAGCGTTTCGCCAAACGCCATTTTTGTCGCCTCGTCGACCAGCCGTCCGTGTTTTTCAAGCGCGGCGAGGGTCGATTCTTCCGCGCCGTGCTTCAAAAGAAACGCGGCGACGGTTTCGCGGGTTTCGCGATCGACGTCGAGCGCCGGGTCTTCGGCGCGTCGCGAAAGTTGCGCGAGCGTGAAAAGCTCGTTTGAGGTCGGCTCGTCTTGGCGTTTGGCAAGGTCGTCGAGAAACCGCCGCGTCCAGCGCTGCGCGACGCTTGGCGGCGCTACGCGGTCGAGGGGCCCGTGAAAGAGCTTCCGGGCGCCGACGCGGCCGATCGTCCACACGATCGCGTCGCGCACGGGGCGCGTCTTTCTTTTGGAGACGACGTCGAGCGCTAGGTCGCCGATTTCAACGCGCGTTTCGGTCGGCAACAGTTCCAGCGCGCCGAGGAGCCGCCAGATTTCGGCGCCTTCCTGCGAGCCGAGGTCGATATCCGACCCGCGCCCGAGCCCGTCGACGAGGAGCTTTCGGAGATTGCGAACGTTCGCAAGGAGCGGCTCCGCAAGCGTAAGCTGTCGTCCCGCCGTCAAGCCCGACGCGATTCGACGCCATAGAATCCAATACTGCGTGCGGCATTCTGGCGTCTGGTAGACGAGTTTGCCCGCGGTCGCTTTCCACGCCTGTTCGACGCGCCAATCGTCCGCCGCCGCGCCGAAGCCCGGTCGGAGCGTGAACCCAAGCCAGTTGAGCCACCTCGCTTCGTAAGAGGCGCCCAGTCGCCGTCCTGCGGCGAGTTCCAGCGTTCGTTCCGCGAGACGCCGAAGCGTCGTTATCGGCGCCGCGTTTTTTGAGACGCCAATAGCTTCCACGACGCTTTTGACGAGGTCGCCCGGTCTGAGCCGCGTCAACCCCATGTTTTCCAGTTCTTCGTCGGTTCCAAAGGTTCGCACGACGGCTGTCGACGCTCCTTCGACGAGCGATTCGTCGACGACCCCCGTTTCTTCGCCCTCGACGTTTCCCGGCTCCCAATCCGACTGAACGGCGCCGCGCGCGTCAAACTGCAACGTCCATCGAGACGCCCTTGCGTGAGAGTCGGCGTCGGGCGGAAGAACCTCTTGAAGGTAAAGCTCAACCGTTCCGATTTCCGTCGGTCTTGCGACGAGTCGCGCCCTGACGCGTCCCGAGGCCTTTTTAGACTTTGATCGCGTTTTGAGCGCGGTTCGTATCGGGGAAAGTTCTCGAACCTCGTTCGGATCGAGCGCGACGAGATCGCCCGGCGCGTCGGTCGTGCGAACGCTTGAAACATAGAAAGGGAAGGCGACCGGCTTGTCGACTTCTAACTCAAACTCCTGCGGCAACGTGATTTCGTCGCCCGGTTCCGCTTGCGCCGAAAGGATGCACACTCCTTTAGGCGTTTCCCGACGCTCCTTCGGCGTCTGTTCCGCGTCAAACGCGACTCCCGCGTAATACGACCTTGCAAGGGACGCGCCGACCTTTTCGCCGTAACCGCGAAGAACAAGCCCGTAATACGCCGCGCCGCGCGCCGCCGCAAGATACAGATCGGCGTTTTCTAAGACGGCGGGACGCCATTCTTGCGACTCGCCCCCGAACCATTCCGCGACCGATTCAATCACGCGTTCGCGCAGCTTGGGCGACTCAAAGGCGCCGCCGTTAAAGAGAATCGCGTCAGGACGCGCGGGGTCGACGTCTCGCTTCGCGTTTTCGAGCGCTTTATCGACGGCGCCGCGTCCGATAACGCCGGCGCGAACGAGGTCTTCGCCTGCGTGCCGACGCGTTCGTAAAAAGTACGCGAGGTGTTTTGTAATCGCGGGGTCAAAGGCATACTGAAGCGCGATTTCACGCAGACCGGCGCGCCGTCTGGCAGGTTCGCTTTCCAGCGGAACGCGGGGAAAGAACCCGTCGACGAGGAGTTCTTCAACCTCTTTGCGATCGACCTCGAGCGAAGTCGCGCCTCCGACGAGTTTCGACGACGAACCCTGAAGGAGAACGCGGCGCGTTTCGGGCCCGTCGTCGCCGCGCAGGAACGCTTCCTTGATATCGCGACATTCGCGAAGAAGGAGCGCGCGTTCTCTCGGCGTCGGCGGCGTCGAACGCTTTTCAACGAGTTTCTTTTCAAGCCGCGCATATCGCGCTAAATCGAGGTTGTCGCCGCCAAGAACAAGGTGGTCGCCGACCGCGACGCGATAGAATTTAACGCTTTGTCGTTCCGGCGACGCGGCTTGACGGCGTTCTTTGCCCTCTTCCTTTTCGAAATCGCGTTCGAGCGCGTAAATGAGCGCGAAATCTGTCGTGCCGCCTCCGACGTCGCAGACGAGAACGCGGTCGCCCGGCTTGACGAGCGCGGACCAGTCTTTTTCATGTCGTTCGAGCCACGCGTAGAACGCCGCCTGCGGTTCTTCGACGAGCGCGACGCGCGGGAGCTTCGCGAGCTTTGCCGCCTCGAGGGTGAGAGAACGGGCCGTTTCGTCGAAGGACGCGGGAATGGTGAGGACGACGCTTTGCGTTTCGAGCGGAAATTCGGGGAATTGCGCGTTCCACGCCGCGCGTAGGTGCGCGAGGTAGAACGAACTGATCTCGACAGGCGACCATTTCGGAAGAGAAACGTCGTCTTTGTCAGATTTTTCCGCGGACGCGTCGTCGGCGCGGCGCCGGAGGGGCAAAATTTTTGACGAACGGTCGACGTTTGCGTTGCAGAGCCAAGATTTTGCGGAGGAGACGAACGCGTCCGGATTTGCGGCGCCGTAGTCTCGCGCAATGACGCCGACGGCGCCGCACAGTCCGTCGTTCATGGCGCGCGCGCCGCGAGAGGGCGTCGAAAAGTCGCGGACGTCAGACCCTTGCCACGGAAGTCGCGGGACGTCGGCGACGCGCGAAAAGAAAGAAGGGAGCGTGAGGCGCGCTTCGACGACGTTGGGCGCTACGCCCTGGGGTATGGCAAAGTCGTGGACGAGCGAAGCGCGCGATTCAGACGTTTCGTCGTTAATCTCTTCAAGATCAACGTAGCACATAACGGAGTTTGTCGTGCCAAGATCTATTCCAACGACGTATCGGATCGGGGCGTCTAAATTGTTTTCGAAGCGTGAGTTCATGATTTATGTCGTAGAATTATCGCGAGGTTTAACGGCGACGAAGTCCTTCTGAGACCTTCCAAAACGTTCATGATAGCGACAAACGGGAGGAATAAAAGGCGGCTCGTGAAGAAAGAGGGCGTAACGCCGCGGCGACTTACGGGCGAGTTTCGGAAGGACGCTTTGAATTGTAGGATGTCGGCGTTCAGCTTGGACGAAAGGGAGCGATTTTTTGTCTTTCGGTCTTGACGGGCTTGAGAAGGTCAATAAAATGTCGGAAAGTCGCGTATGCCTGCGGTCATCAAGGCTGGCGTAGCTCAATCGGCAGAGCGGTTGATTTGTAATCAACAGGTTGGGAGTTCGATTCTCCCCGCCAGCTCTACCATGCCGCAGGGATTGTCGTCGACAAATAGGGGGTTTTCCCGAGTGGTCAAAGGGGGCAGACTGTAAATCTGTTAGCGTCGCTTTCGGAGGTTCGAATCCTTCAACCCCCACTCGCATCAGCTTTTTTTATGAGCTTAGCATATTATGGCGGCCATTCGCGCCTTTTAGCGTTCGGTCGAAGGGGGCGTATTTTCTGCCCGCTTCGTCGTACCCCCCTTGACAGAATTTCACGTTGGGGGTATGATGCCGATAATTCGGACGGCTCGAATAGAAGTCGATACGTAGGGGGTTTTCCCGAGTGGTCAAAGGGGGCAGACTGTAAATCTGTTAGCGTCGCTTTCGGAGGTTCGAATCCTTCAACCCCCACTCGCACAGCTCTTTTTTATGAGCAAATTAGCAGCGATATGCGTCGTCTAGTCGACGCGTAAACGCGGGTGTAACTCAATGGTAGAGTGACAGCCTTCCAAGCTGACAACGAGGGTTCGATTCCCTTCACCCGCTCTCAGATCGTCGACGTAACGTCGTCGGCGATTGCTAGCAGTTGGGAAGCGAGGCTTCCCAATCGTAGCGCGCTCTGAACAAGTCCTTAAGCGCTGCCGTAGCTCAGTCGGTAGAGCGCCACCTTGGTAAGGTGGAGGTCATGAGTTCAAATCTCATCGGCAGCTTTAGAGAACCGAAAAGCAGGACTTGATCGGGGTGAATTTGAAACGATCGAAGCCAAGATCCCATTCCATATCAGGAGAAACAAACAATGGCTAAGGAAACTTTTCAGCGTACCAAGCCGCACGTTAACGTCGGTACGATCGGTCACATTGACCATGGCAAGACGACCCTGACTTCCGCGATCCTCGCCGTTCAGGCGACGAAGGGTCTGGCGAAGGTCAAGTCCTACGCGGAAATCGCGAAGGGCGGCACGGTTCGCGACGCTTCCAAGACCGTTACGATCGCGGTTGCGCACGTCGAGTATGAGACGGAAAAGCGTCACTACGCTCACATCGACTGCCCCGGTCACGCCGACTTCATTAAGAACATGATCACCGGCGCGGCGCAGATGGACGGCGCGATCCTCGTCGTTTCTGCGGTCGACGGCCCGATGCCGCAGACGGCGGAACACGTTCTTCTCGCGCACCAGGTTAACGTTCCGAAACTGGTCGTCTTCTTGAACAAGTGCGACCTCGTCGACGACGAAGAACTTCTCGAACTGGTCGAACTCGAAGTTCGCGAGCTTCTCTCGAAGCACGACTTCGACGGCGACAACGTCACGATCATCCGCGGCGCCGCTCTTCCGGCGCAGCAGCATCCGGACGATCCGGCCGCCGCGAAGTGCATTAACGAACTCATGGACGCGATCGACAACGACATTCCGGAACCGGCTCGTGAAATCGACAAGCCGTTCCTTATGGCGGTCGAAGACGTCTTCTCGATCGAAGGACGCGGCACGGTCGCGACCGGTCGTATCGAGCGCGGCGTCATCCATGTCGGCGACCCCGTCGAAATCGTCGGTATTAACGAACCGCAGCAGACGGTCTGCACGGGCGTTGAAATGTTCAAGAAGTCGCTTGACGAAGGTCAGGCGGGCGACAACGTCGGTCTTCTTCTCCGCGGTATCAAGCGCGACGACATCGAGCGCGGTCAGGTTATCGCGAAGCCCGGCACGATTACGCCTCACATGGACTTCGAAGGCGACGTCTACATCCTGAGCAAGGACGAAGGCGGCCGTAGCACCCCGTTCATGAGCGGTTATCGTCCGCAGTTCTACTTCCGCACGACCGACGTTACCGGCACGATCAAGCTTCCGGAAGGCGTCCAGATGTGCATGCCCGGCGACCACGTCAAGATGACGGTCGAGCTCATCAGCCCGATCGCGATGGAGCAGAACGTTCGTTTCGCGATCCGCGAAGGCGGTCGCACGGTCGGTTCCGGCGTCGTCACGAAGATTCTCAAGTGATCTGATTTTGAGCGCATAAGGAAAGTAGGCGTCGCGTGTGTTCGCGGCGCCGACTTTTCAGCGCGAGTCGCAAGACGAGCGCTGGAAGGGGAGTCGTCCAATTGGTAGGGCACCGGTCTCCAAAACCGGCTGTTGGGGGTTCGAGTCCCTTCTCCCCTGCTTGACGTATACGTGCAAAGCGCTTGATACGACGTGAGGTTGTACGAGCGCTTTTTTTGTGGTCAGAAGTTAGCGGCGCGCGCGGCGCGGAAGGAATCTGTCGCGCGAGTCCTCTGACAGGAGATAAAGATGAGCGGTTTCCTTAAAGAACTTGTTTCCTTCAACGTCTACAAAAGCTCTCAGGGGCGCATTTGCCGTCGCCTGACCTTTATCGGTTTTTCGTTGGTTTTCCTTCTTTGGGGCTACAGCATCTACCGAGCGGAGAGTTTTGGCGTCAAGGCTTCGACGATAACGGGCGCGGTCGTCGCGCTTCTTGGAATTTGGGCGTCGTTCCGCGCGATTAACTATCCGACGTTCGCCGATTTCCTCGTTTCGGTCGAAGCGGAAATGTCGAAGGTTTCGTGGCCGTCCAAACAAGAACTTTACGTGAACACGCGCGTCGTGTTGGTCTTTATGGTTCTGTTTACGGTTCTGATTTTCCTGTTCGACGTGATCTACGGATTCTTTTTTGGCCTTTTACGCTGACGGGGGGGCTTGCCTAGTATCCGCTATCCTGTAAAATTGAAGCTCACATTTAGCTTTGGAGGAGTTGAATATGGCTTCGCAATTTGACGACGTTGAATCCGGGGAAAACGGGCCGGTCGAGGACGAATTTCCGCAGTGGTATATATTGAAGTGCCAGGTAAATCGTGAAGATCGCGTTAAGCGCGAGCTTGAACGTCGCATACAGCTTTCGGGTCTTTCCGACGACGTCGAAGAGGTTTACGTTCCTTTCGAGCGCGTTAAGGAATTCGGTCCGAACGGCAGACAGAGGGAAGTAAAACATAAGGTCTTCCCGGGGTATATCCTCGTGAAGATGAAATTGAATAAAGACACGTGGTTCCTCATGCGGGAAACGAACGGAGTCGGCGATTTTGCCGGTTCCAGCGGCAGACCGATGCCGGCTCCCCCTGAGGACGTCGAGCGTCTCTTGCGATTCCGCGAGGGCGAGAAGGCGGAGAAACCGCGCGTAGAATCTCCATACGCCGTCGGCGATATTGTCAGAATCGTCAGCGGTTCGTTTGCAGAAACTGAGGGGGAGGTCGCCAGCGTCGACGTCAACGCCGGCTTGGTGACCGTTAATGTCAAGATGTTCGGCAAAGATACTCCGGTTCAAATGGAGTATTGGCAAGTCGAAAGGGTAAACGGCAACAGCTGAGAAGGGTCTCCCCTGACCTTTCGCGCGTCATTTTAGACGCAGGCGTTTGTCGCAACGATTAAAGGATTTTACAATGGCAAAGCAATTGCAGGCTATCGTGAAGTTTCATGCACTCGGTGGCAAGGCGACCGCAGCACCCCCTGTCGGCACCGCCCTGGGTAAGTATGGACTTAACCTTGGTCAATTTGTTAAGGACTTCAACGATCGCACCAAAGGATCGATGGGAATGCGCGTTCCGATCGTCGTTAAGGTCTACAGCGATCGTACGTACGACTTGGAAACAAAAAGCCCTCACTCGGTCGATATGATCAAGCAAGCCGCAGGGATCGAGACCGGCGCGCACAACGTTCCGAAGGACAAGGTCGGGACGATTAAGACGTCGCAACTTGAGGAAATTGTTAAGGCGAAGAAAAAGGATTTGAACGCTCGCGAGTTGGAGCAGGGCGTTCGCACGCTGGCGGGCACCTGCCGCAGCATGGGCGTCGACGTCGTCGACGGCTGATCCCTTTTCTCGTAGACGCGCTTTACGCGTCCTGCCGAGAACGAGCTCCTTTAGTCGCGACAGGTAGAAGCGGCGGAGAACCGTCAGAGATCGGCAGAGATGGAAGACAATCAAGCTCAGTGAGAGAAAGAATAATATGGCTAAAGTTTCTAAGCGTATGAAGGCGATGGAAGCGTTGCTTCCGAAGACGAAGGCGCCTATGCCGTTGTCCGAGGCCGTCGAGTTGCTCAAGAAGTTCAACACGACGAAGTTTGACCAAACGGTCGAGATTTCGATGCGACTCGGCGTCGATCCCAAGATGTCGGATCAGATTGTCCGCGGTTCGGTCGTTCTTCCCCATGGTCTTGGCAGAACGCTTCGCGTTCTCGTTTTTGCGAAGAACGAGAAAGCGGACGAAGCGACTCAGGCCGGCGCGGATTATGTCGGCGGTCCCGACCTTGCCGAAAAGATTAAGGGCGGTTGGTTTGATTTTGACGTCTGTATCGCGGCGCCGGACATGATGGGCGTCGTCGGTTCCTTGGGGCGTGTTCTTGGTCCTCGCGGTCTCATGCCGAGCCCGAAGGCCGGAACGGTCACCATGGATATCGCGAAGACGGTCAAAGAATATAAAGCGGGTAAAGTCGAGTTCCGTAACGACAAGGGCGGCATCGTCCATGGCGCCGTCGGCAAACTCAGTTTTGACGCGGACAAGCTCGTCGAGAACATTCAGAAATTCATCGACTACGTCGTCTCCCTTAAGCCGGCGACGGTCAAAGGCGTTTATGTCAAGTCGATCGCGATTTCTGCGACGATGAGTCCCGGCGTCCGAGTTCTTCTCCAATGACTTTTGGATCGAACGCTGATTCCCCGAATATAACAACCTCCATCATCAATAACGACCATGAGTAAGTTTGTAAAGAATATCATTACCGAAGAGCTCAAGAAGCGGCTCGACGGAGTCGAGAACGCGCTGCTCGTCAACGTTGTCGGCATGCAAGTCAACGACAGCAATAAGCTTCGTGCGAATCTCGCTGAAAAAGACATTCGGCTCCTCGTTGTGAAGAACAGTCTTGCGGCGCGCGCGACGAAAGGCACGATTCTTGAGTCCGCGTTTGACGGGCTTGCCGGCACGACGGCGCTCTGCTGGGGCGCCTCCGATATCGTCGCGCTGGCGAAAGAGATCGTCAAAGCGTCGAAAGAGAAGCAGTTCGCGAAGTTTGCCATTCTTGGCGGCGTTATGGACGGCGAAGCCTTTGCGGCGGAGCAGGTCGTCGAAATTTCCAAGTGGCCCACGCGCGAAGAGCAAATTGCGATTCTGCTTGGTCAGATCACGGGAGTCGCCGCGGGTCTTTCTTCGCAGCTTCTTTCGGGCGGCGCGAATCTCGCGAGCCAGATCAAGCAGCGTTGGGACGGCGACGAAGAAGAAACGACGTCGGACGAGCCCGCGGCAGCCGCGGCCGAGTGACGTTTTTCACGAAACAACCGCGTGTCGAACGGCGTTATGGCGTTCGACGCGTGTCGACAGAGTCTCGGCGGAGCGTTTCCGTCGGGAGTTTATCAGCTCAAACGCTCGCGTTAAACGCGGGTTTACCATATTTTCATTTGCAAGAGTTCTGAGACCACAGGACGCTCGGTTCCGTTATCGAGACCGTCCGAAGTGGAAGAACTCCGCAGCAA
>JAEEGL010386016.1_pt1 | contig 11773 bp, 9 predicted proteins | sample 9134231 | NCBI WGS metagenome assembly JAEEGL01 (sample SAMN16246548, study PRJNA631951) | gut metagenome | biome: gut microbiome; feature: rumen; material: fiber-attached | host: Bos | place: Iran: Karaj | collected 2018-10
AGAACAGGGTCCCCTGCTCGATCGTGCTTACGAAAATGTACCCTGTCGACTTGTCATATCCCAGGTTTCCCGGGGCGAACTGCACCTTGAGATCTTTGCTCACGCTGAAATACGGCTCCCCTCCGGGGGTATCGGAACCGCTTTCCTTGCCGCATGAAACGGCTGCGAGGAAAGCGATGGTCAGTAATAGTGTCCTTTTCATAATCATTGGTTTTGCCCCGTAAATATAGTATTATTCCCAAAATAACAAAGCAACTCATATACTCCTTGTGGTGATTTTCACCACATTACCTGCCTTACCAATGGTTTTGCCCATGAAATGCAGTATATTTGTCAGGAATGCGCGGCATTACCCTCATACTGACCATGCTGCTTTCGTGGACCCTTTGGGCCGCGGGCGCAAGAAACGGCCTTGCCGCTCCGGAAGGACGCTTTGTCAACTACGGCAGCGCCGAGGGGCTTTCTTCGAACACCGTCTATGCCATAGCCCAGGACCTTGACGGATTCCTGTGGGTCGGGACCAGAAACGGTCTGAACCGTTTCGACGGGGCAAAATTCGTCAGCTGGAAGGAGGAACTCCCCGCCCCCCGCGTCAATGCCCTTGCCATAGACAGGGAGAACCGCATCTGGATCGGGACCACTGAAGGCCTGTGCGTAAAGGACGGAACAACATTCACCACCGGCCCTGAGGGCAACATCCGAGCCCTCCTGACGGATTCAGACGGTTTCGTATGGGCGACCGTCGGGGACACTCTCCTTCTGAAACTCTCCTTCAACCCCGCAGACGGCATTGCCATAATCGCCCGCACCCCATATGACAAGCGCTACAACGAAGGGGATTACCCCTATTTCCAGATATACCAGGACGCAGAAGGCCATATCCGTACCGCCGGCCGACTTGTCCGGTCCCAGTTCATCGAAGACCCAACCAATCCCAAACCCAACTACCTTGACGCCGGATCGATAGGCAACTTCGCCGAGGCTGGAGGGACCCTTTACGCCTTCGACGACTACACGAACGCGCTTTATTCCATCCATGAAGACAGGGCCGTCCTCAACCTTGGCCGCATTCCCCTGGCGCACAGCCGCCTTCTCGGGGATAGCCGCGGCAGTCTCTGGGCGGCGGGATCCTACGGGCTTGGTCTCGTGAACGTAAAGAAACCTGAAGCGACTGTAGTATTCAGCCACGACGCCGGCAACCCCCATTCAATCGCATCTGCTGAACTCTTCTGCCTCTTCGAGGACAGCCAGGGCAATATCTGGGTGGGCGGGGACAACGGCCTTTCCTCGCTATGCCCTGCGTTTCAGCAGGTCCACTCCGTCGATGTGCCGTCCAGGCAGGTCACTGCCCTGCTGCAGGACCGTCGCGGACGTCTCTGGGTCGGAACGGCGGACAGCGGAGCTTATGTCCTGGTCGGCAGCCGCACCATAAACATAGACTACCGCCCCGCCGGAAAGGCGAACGAAGGCCATGTGTCCTGCCTTTACGAAGACTCCGCCGGGGCTGTCTACATCGGCCTCTGGGCAGGCTGCGGCTTCAATATCTGGAAGGATGGACATATCGGCAGGGGTTATCTCAGCGGCCCCGTTCCAGCGCTACAGGAACCGGTAGCCGCAGGCGACCGCATTACCTCCAACTGGATCGCGGATTTCCTGGAGGACCGCGACGGCCGCTTCTGGGTGGTCAGCTGGGAAGGCGTGGGACTAAACGAATGGGACCGTACAAGAGGTAAAACCCTCCCGCCCCGGTGGCTAAGCCCTTTCTGGTACCCGGGCCCGCAGGTGGATTCCAACATCTACGTTTCCTCGCGCCTGGGGAGCCGCCTCATTGAGGATGCCTCCGGCAATCTGGTCTATGGCACCACGGAAGCCGGAATGAACGTCATCGACAGAGGCAGCGGCCTTGTGACGAAGTACTACAAGGGCAATTCCTCCATACCCGACGATTATGTGACCGACCTCTGCCTCTCCCCCGACGGACGCATCTGGGCGGCGACCCATGCCGGGCTATGGTCCCCTTCCGGTGAACGTTTCCTTGATGGGATGCCTGTGCAGTCGGTCGAATCTGACGGAAGCGGACGGCTGTGGGCAGGCACCGAGGAGGGGCTGTACTTCATCTGTCCCGACGGCTGCCTCGGCCGGGCCGGGAAGGGCCTCGGTTTCCCTTCGGACATATACGGGGAGAAGGTTTCATGCATCCTCTCAGACGGTTCTCTGGCGTTCGGAGGTTCGGAAGGGGCCGCGATTTTCCACCCCGACAGCCTGCTGGCAGCGGTCCATGCACCAGAACTTTTCATCACGGACTTCGCCTCCCGAGGCTCGCAGCTGCAGTTCTCCTTTTCCGTGAAGGATCTCCCGACCGCATCGCTCCTAAGCTACCGCTACCGTCTCTCCGGCGTGGACGAAGACTGGCTCCCTGCAGATTATCCACGGCTCCAGGGACGCTACAACGGCCTTCTCCCGGGGCGGTATACCATCAGCATACAATGCACCGATTGCCTCGGCCGCTGGCAGGAGGCGGGAATCATGCGGAGCTTCCGTGTGCGCGCCCCGCTGCTGCTCAGATGGCCATTCCTGCTGCTGTACCTCTGCATTCTGGGAGCAGCCGCATGGATGTTCATCCGATATCGCGAAAACCGGCAGAGGGCCCTGGTCCTGCAGGCGGAACTGGACACCCGCAACCGCTTCTTCAGCATAATCTCGCATGACCTCCGGAATCCGGTCTCGGGCATGCGCACCCTCGCCGACGCCCTGCAGGACGCTCCTGAAAGCGAGCTCCGGGAAGGAGTCCGGGCCATAGGGGCTGCCGCATCCCACACCTCCGCACTGCTGGAGAATCTGCTTATGTGGTCCCTTTCGCAAAAGGGGGTGCTGAGACCGGTGCTACGTGAAGTCCGCCTGGACGACATAGTCGCGGAAGCCGTCGGAACCATGGACGTCGAAGTGTCCGTACCGGAAGGGACAACCCTCCTGACGGATCCCAACATGCTGAAGACCTGCATACGCAACCTCCTGGACAATGCGGTGAAGCACTCCCCCGGGAAGGGCAGCGTCCGCCTGTCCGCAGGGACTTCTGAAATAGTCGTCAGCGACAATGGACCCGGCATGGATCCCGAGACTCTGAGGGCCCTTTCCCGGCCCGGCCATCTGGGTCTTGCGATAACCCGTGAACTGCTTGATAAGCTAGGCGGAAGCCTGTCCGCCCGGAACCTCCCCGAAGGAGGATGTGAAGTAACGATACATCTGAAATGATCAACGTACTGCTCGTGGAGGACTCCACCGTTTTCGCCATGGGGCTGAAGATGGCCCTGGAAGGCTCCGAAGATCTTGCCCTGAACGGGCACGTGGCTACAACCGGAGCCGCAGTGGCCTACCTTAACGCCCATCCGGAGACGGAGGTGGCGATAGTGGACATAACCCTCGAGCAGCAGACGGACGGGCTCACCCTCCTCGGCATACTTCGGGAGGCCTTTCCGGGCGTGGCCGCTCTCGTCCTTTCGCACTATAAGACTCCGGCCTACATCATCCAGGCCATAACTTATGGCGCCAGGGGATATATGGCCAAGGACTCCGCCCCTTCGGAGATAGCTCACGCCGTCCGCAGGGTCGCTGCTGGGGAAAGCATCTTCTTCGGGGAAACTCTGCCGCGAAAGGACATAACCCGCCTTTTCGGAGGCGAGGACAATCTTAAGGCCCGCCGTCCCCAGGGCCTGTCTCCCAAGGAGATGGAGGTCCTTCAGCTCGTGACATCGGGCTACAGCAACTCCCAGATCGCATCGGCGCTCGATGTCGCTACAACCACCGTGGACAGCTACAAGGAACGCATCAAGTCCAAGTTCGGCCTGGACACAATAATCGAGTGCGTCGCCCACGCAGTCGCGGGCGGACTGGTGACGATTTAAGAAAAATTGTTATATTTGTGGGAAATTTCATACAAATACCACAAATATGCAAGAAAAAGACGGGAAGTACATCTTCGGCGTAGTGAAGGTGGGAGACAAGGGGCAGGTCGTGATTCCGCGCGACGCCCGCAAGCAATATGACATCAATCCGGGGGACGCCCTTCTCGTGCTGGGCGACCAGCTGGGCATGGCCCTGCTCAAGACGGAAGTGTTCCAGAGCGTGATAGACCAGGCGATGGAGGGCCTTCCTAGATGAGAAAGCACTGGATCGACAATCTGCGCTGGGTCACCGTGCTCCTGGTGCTTTTCTACCATGTCATATATTTCTATAATAATAAAGGTGTCTTCGGGGGAATAGGCGGCTTCGGCGAGTATCCCGACTGCCCGCAGTACCAGGATGTCGTGATGTACATCCTCTACCCCTGGTTCATGCCGCTGCTGTTCCTTCTCGCCGGCGTGAGCGCAAGGTACGCGCTGGGGAAATACCCCGCCCGCGAGTGGTTCAGCGCCCGCACGCGCAAGCTGCTGGTCCCGGGGACCATAGGCCTGTTCGTTTTCCAGTGGATGGTGGGCTATTTCAACACGGCGGTGGCCTCCGCCTCCGGAGCGTTTGAGGGGATGCCGGGCGTGGCCAAGTATTTCATGTGGGCGCTCAGCGGCACTGGTCCCCTTTGGTTCATCCAGGACCTGTGGCTATTCTCGTTGGTGCTCCTGTTAGTGCGCAAGCTGGACGGCAGGGACAGGCTCTACGAGGCCTGCGGGAAGGCGTTCGGAGGCAAGACCGGGATCATCTGGCTCATACTCCTCGGAGTCCTTTTCTGGGCGGGGCAGCACCTGGCCATTCAGAATCCCCGACCGGAGTCCCCCGACGGACTGTATAACCTCTACAAGCCCCTTTTCTACTTCATACCGTTCCTTATGGGCTACTTCATCTTTGCCCATGAAAGCGTGCATGAATCCCTCGCCAAGGCATGGATACCGCTCCTTTCGGCGGCCGCTGCGGCTGGAGCGGTCCTGGTCGTGACAGGATTCGGGAAGGACAACACCACGCCCTCATACCTCGGAAGCCCTCTGAACTGCCTCTACGGCTGGCTCATGTGCCTGGCGATGATCGCATGGTTCAAGGCCCGCTTCGACCGCACAGGAGCGTTCGCCGGCTACATGGCGCGGAGCAGCTTCGGCCTATACATAGTGCACTACCTCGTGATCGCGAGCTTCGGCTACATGCTCAAGCAGTACACCCAGCTGCCGCCGCTGGCGATGTACGCCATCCTGACGGTCGCAGTCTTCGCCCTTTCCCCGCTGATCTACGAAATCATCCGCCGCATCCCCTTCGTGCGCTGGGCGGTCCTGGGAGAGAAGAAAATAGCTAAGGGACAATCTGTGCAGGAACAGCGCTGAGGCAGGGAGCCTGGGACATCTTCTGCGGGTTGGTACCGGGCAGACCCTGAGGAACCGGCATGCCGAGTTTGCCGAAGAGCCATTCCCAATAAGGAGGCATGGTCCCGTCAGGGGCGCAGAAATTCATGGGCAAACTCTCGAACACGGGCTCGCCGGCGGCGTCAAGGTAGCTCCGCTGCACCAGCTCCGAGCAGTACAACTCCTCGTTGTCAGGCAGGAAGCGGACGTCATACCCGCGGCCGCAGAAGGTCTTGGCCCTCTCCACCGCCGCATCGGCGTCAACACCCTTCACCCGCTTTACGATGAACTCGGGATAGCTCCCGCCGGGGAGGGTGAAATCCTTCAGGAAGGTGTCCAGTGGATGGCGGTCCACGCCGTGGGCTATTGTCGCGTCTATGATCCAGACACTGTCGGCCTTGACTTCCGCAATGGCCACGTGGATCAGGTTCTTCCCGCCCTCGCTGCCGGTCGCGGCGGAAATGGCTGCATCCATGGACGCCTTTTCGACGTCGTAATCCAGGGGCAGCGCGACGAATACCAGGTCCCCGTTCCGCAGGGTAGCTGACCTTTGGGCGCAGCCCAGCAGCGCCAACAGGCCCAGGAGGATTGGAATTGTATGTTTCATGTGTGCAAAGATGCATAATAATTGCTAAATCTGCATTCTACCAACCAATTGTTTTTTATGAGGAAATACTTTTCAGTCTTTGCCGTCATCGCGGCCCTCGCCACGTCGGCCTGTACGCAGGAAGAAATCGACAAGTTCATCAAGGGACAGACCAAGGAGGTGCCGGCGACCTCCATCAGCTTCGACAAGCCCTCGTATGAGATGTATGTCGGAGAGACCCTGACCCTTACAGTGACGGTACTTCCGGATAATACTACGGACAAGGTGGAGTGGAAGTCCCTCTATGAGGATATCGCCACCGTGGAAAACGGTGTGGTAACGGCGAAGCAGGAGGGAATTGCCTCCATCATGGCTACGGCCGGAGACAAATCAGCCGGCTGCCGTATTATCGTCAATAACAAGGATGAAGGCGGAAACGGAAACGAAGGCGGAAACGGGCAGGGCGACGGAAAGATAGAAGCGACGGAGATCACCCTCAACAAGACCGAGATCACGCTGGTGACCGGACTCAGCGAGCAGTTGGAAGTCACCAAGATACTGCCTGAAAATGCCAATGAGAAGACCGTCGTATGGGAAAGTTCGAATCCGAATGTGGCGGTCGTTACTCCGAGGGACATTGTCGGCGCGGACGGTACCATCACTCAGAAGGGCGGAAAGGTGACCGGCCGTGATCCCGGCCAGGCCACCATCACGGCACTAGCTGGAGTCGCACGTGCAGAATGCAAGGTTACCGTAACCTCCGGCGGCAGTTCCGTTACCATTGAGAGCATAACCATTACCCCGAATCCGGTTTCCCTTGCGATAAACCAGGAACAGGTGCTTACCGCTGTCATCACTCCTTCGGGCGCCAAGGCACACGTAGACTGGACATTTAACAAACAGGATATCGTCTACCTGGGGTCCATTAACGACACTCAGGCCAAGGTACAGGGCCAGTCTGCAGGCACGGTCACCGTTACGGCTTCCGCCGGCGGCAAGTCCGCCACCTGTGAGGTTACGGTGACGGGAGGATCCGCTACGGTACCGGTGACAGGCATAACTCTCAACAAGGACCAGCTTGAAATGACCGTTGGTCAGACGGAGACTCTTGTTGCCACGATTTCCCCGGGGAACGCCACTGACAAGGCCTTGAACTGGAGCGTCATGGATAACAGGATCGTAGCTGTGGACGCCAACGGCGGGCTTACCGCAAAGTCCACCGGCACGACTAAGGTTACCGTTATCAGCATCATGTATCCAGAGATAATGGCCTCGTGCCAGGTGACCGTCAAGGCCGGATCGGGATCCGGATCCGGGTCCACGATAGAAGCCGTCGACCTCGGCCTTCCGTCCGGGGTGAAATGGGGCTCAATGAATGTCGGAGCCACAAGCCCCGAGGGTTACGGCAACTTCTACGCCTGGGGCGAAACGGAGATCAAGTCAAGTTACTCGTCGTCCAACTATAAGTTCGGGCCGGTCTCATACAGCGACGGTATCGAACTGTATAGAAAATACGATTCCCGGTTGGGCGGCGATGGCAAGTCCGTCCTGGAAGCCGAAGACGACGCCGCGACCGTAAATGTCGGCAGCGGTTGGCGTATGCCGACGCATGCGGATTTGAAAGAATTATGTGAACAGTGCACCTGGACGTGGACGAAACAGAACGGAGTCTGGGGAATGGTGGTAAGCAGTATTGCCAATGGCAACAGCATCTTCCTCCCTGCTGCAGGATACATGAGCGGCACCACCCTGTACGGACGTGGAACCTATGGCCGCTACTGGTCATCCAAAGATTCAGGCATCAAGGATGATGCTTGTGCTCTGGATTTCATTTCCGGCGACAAGACCTATCCCGCAGCTATCGCCCGTTGCAGCGGCGCGTCCATCCGCCCGGTCAAAGATTAAAAAACCGCTATACATCAAGAAGGCCGGCCTCTCGCGGGGCCGGCCTTCTGTTTTATACGTACGGCAATCCTAGTTCAGTCTGACCATAGTGGTCACCGTCATTCCTGCGTTATTCTGGCCGCTTACCGTGCCTTTAATCTTACCGCGGTCCGCGCCCACTACGGAAGCGTAGAAGTCCAGTTTGGTGCCGTCGCTCATCTGCGCCTTGAACTGAAGGGTGAGGGAAGCTGCCTCAAAGCGGTCCATTCTGAGGGTCCCGGGGACAATCTTGCTCTGGTATTCAGAAGCCTCGCTCCAGTCAATCGCAACATACTCTGCCTGGTCCTTGGAAAGGTCACATTCCCAGAAACCGGCGGTTCCGTCTACGGTATAGCCTACGCCGTTGACATATTGATCTTCCCTGTCTGGGTAATGCGCCGGCAGATTATGAGATGTGACTGTCCCGGCCTTCGGATCAAATATGTTTATCTGGGCACTACCTTGCCCGTTTCCGCTCCACCAGGTGAGCTTCTCGGCACTGGAAATCAGGGCCCTGGGATCATTGGAAATATAGCCGTCCCAGGTGCAGATCTGACTTCCGCAGCTCACGGAACTGCCGCTTACGTTAAGATGATAGAATGCCACGACGGTTTTTTCTCCGTCTGGATATCTTTCTTTCCCGTCATCGTAATAGCGGATTTCCGTTGTATTTACGGCAAGGTAGAGTTTATTGGCAATGGATAACATGGCAACATCTTTGTCCTGGGATCCGGACTCTTGCTGCAGAAGGACGGGCTGGAAGGAGGGCGGAGCTATGATGCCGAAAGGCCACGCACCGTCATATTGGAACTGAACACCAAGGCAGTCCTCGGCCGGCCATATGCCGCCGCAGCCAATGTTGTCGCCCAGCAGGTTGATCGCGTCAAGGGTGTTTCCCTTGTCTTCCAGCTTGTAAAGTGCGGGCCACCAGGGATTGTCATAGGCCCAGCCGCCTTTCTTTACGAAGAGGTCATTGCCGAACTGATGGAACCAGCCGTTCAGGAAGGTGGGCTGCTTGAATCCGTCGTCCATGCCGTCCGGGGCTCCAGCTTCCAGGGTCCACTCGAAAAGGGCGCCGTCGCTCTTGCGGACAAGGTAATGGGAGCCGTGGCGGTCGTGGTACTTCTCGTTGTGTTCGTTGATGATCTTGCTGAGCGCCTTGCGGGCAGGTCCCTCGGGAATCGTCCCGTTCGACCATCCGTCCTTGACATCAAAGGAACAGTTCGCAAGCCACAGCCAGCCTTCGCCGACGGGGAAGATGAAATTGGGAGAGATGATGAGGTTGGCCTGGATCTGTTCTGCGACTTCCCCGTTGGCCCCTTCGACATCGACATTGTAGGACACCTGGACCATGGTCCCGTCTTCAGAAACCGTGTACAGGGCTTTCGGTCCCACGATCACGTCTCCTTCTGCCCTGGTGCCGCCGCTTCCCTGAGCGATGGCCAGCATATGGGCCCCGCCTATGTTGGCCTTGCGGAAAGTGACTTTGCCGACTGAAGGACCATCCTTCCCGCAGGAAGCGAAAAGCGCGATGGTGAGTAAGGATAAAGCTAAGATTCTGAATTTCATATGTGGTAAGTTTTGTCGTAATTATATTCTTTTTCTGCAAAGTTATCTAGAGATATCTTTATATTTGTGGTGGAATACACCACAACGCAATCATCCGTATAGGCTATTTTTGTAAAAACCGAGTATGATATGAAGAAGCTACTGATTATCCTTTCTGCAGTCCTGTTCTTTTCAGTTCCGAGACTCTGCGCTCAGATGGGCTTCGATTTCGGAATGAACTTCGAATTCATGAACCGCGAGGCCCCCGAAGGATTCAGGTCGACGGGCTTCGGAATGGGCCCCTATGCCGGTATCATCTACGGAATCCCCGTGAGCATGTCGAACATGGTCAGCGTAGGGCTGAACTACAAATTCGACATCATCTATGGCGCTCCCGGCACCACCTGGGACGATAAACTACTGGATCCGATCACGCTGCTGAACGACGACACGGACATACGGGAACAGCACATTCAGGTCCCGGTTACGTTCAACCATGGCGGCGGAATCTTCAACCTCAGTGCAGGACCGGTGTTCGACTACTGCCTTTCTTCGACCGTAGTGAGCACAAGCACCTCCTGGCCGTTCAGGGATGGAAGCGGAAAGAGCAAGAAGATGGACTGTATAAAAGATTTCGATGTCAAGCCGTTCAATGTCTATCTCAAGGCCGGAGCAGGGGTAGGAATGAAAGGCTTTTCCTTTAATCTGACGGTCTCCTACGGGCTGCTTGACCTGTCGCCGGACGGCACCGGGCTGCGCCGCTGGGCCGCAGGAATGGACTTCCACCTTGTTCTATAGGCACTTATGCGTAACACTTTTTTATCTGTATTCCTTCTCGTCCTCGGCAGCCTGTCCCTTGCCGGGCAGGACGTGATCATAAGCGGGAACGCCGATTTCAAGAAGCTTTGCGAGGGTAACACCCTCCCAAAGGTGGAAGGCTGGACGGTCGTGTCGAAGAACGTGGCCGCTGAACCCCTGACTCCCGAGATCTGGTGCGGGATAGCCCGCATCCGAAAGTCGGACAAGAACTATATCGCCACCCTCGCCTACGGGCCGGTGCGCTGCGACAGGATGTGGTTTCTTTCCAAAGGGCTGGTAATCTACAACAAGGGGTCGAAGTATTCGGCCCTGTGCCTGGTGGACGGGAAGTGGAAGCCTACCCTGAAAGGCTATACCTGCGAGGCCATACCCTTCGGACATGCGGAGGGCGCCAAGGCACAGCTGCTGGCCCGCCGCAAAGACGGCTTCTACAGCTGGATAGACGAGAGCGGGAAGCACCTTGCCGGCACTCCGGACCATTATGACGAAACCGTCCTGTACGGCAGGAACGATGAGGTGGTAGCCGTCAAGACCGGCGGCAGATGGGGAGCCATGTCTTCGGATGCCCGCGTGGTCGTGCCCATACAGTACGACACCCTCTTCCTTACCGCGCCGCTTCGCCAATGGGGAGGGAAATGGGCCACCGCGAACTGGTTCTACGTATGCCGGAACCGCTGCTGGGGAGTACGCGGCGACAATGGCTCCGAGCCCGTCCCGCCCGTTTATGCCGGCCTGTCTTACTGGCCCAAGGCTCCCGAGAGCTGGTGCTACCGCCTGCCCGGCCGCAAGTGGGGGATGAGGGAAAGCGGCGGCCGACAGATACTCCCGGAGGAATACGACGGCCTTTCCCCGTATAGCTTCAACGCTTCCGTGAGCGGTTCCCGCCGCCTGCCCTTCGCAATCATCGCGGGCCGCGGGAAGGGAAGGGCGCTACTGAACCACAAGGGCAACGAACTGCTCCCGTACACGGAAGATGCGGACATGTTCGACATGCTGGTGATGTTCTACCCCCAGAAGTCGTTCTCCGTCTTCACCTGGAACCGCTATAAACTCTGGGCCAAGGGAGAGTTCGAATCCGCTGCCGACTTTGAGGCAAGGAAGAAGGATCCCGCCCGGGCGGCAGGCTATGTAGAGTCGTTACTTCCCGCCGCCGAGAAAGCCTTCGCCGCATCCATAATCGGCAGCGACGCCCGCCTTATCTTGAGCCGCTACGACGCAGACAGCGAGTGCTTCGTTTTCTCGGTGGACAAGATCCTGCAGGACACATACAGGATCAAGGTGCCCCGTGCGGACGCACCCCTTTTCAAGGAGGAATTCAACAGCTTTGCGGCCGATGCCCTAAAGTCGGCCAAATACTTCGTCCACAACGACATGCTTTCGCTTCGCAGCATCACCTTCACTACTCCGGAAGGGAAGTCTTTCAGTTTCGAGAACCCGGCTGCTGAAGGGTATTCCCTGCCTTCACTCAAAGACCTTGACCTGATACAATGATGAAAAAGACGATAACGATACTGTTCCTCGCCTGCCTGGGCCTGGCGGCGGGAGCGCAGTCCAAATTCGACACCGGCACGAAGGC
>JAEEGL013540059.1_pt1 | contig 11773 bp, 1 predicted proteins | sample 9134231 | NCBI WGS metagenome assembly JAEEGL01 (sample SAMN16246548, study PRJNA631951) | gut metagenome | biome: gut microbiome; feature: rumen; material: fiber-attached | host: Bos | place: Iran: Karaj | collected 2018-10
AGGAAGTGTAACGGATGTAACACATGTTACACATGTTTCTAAGAGTATAAATAAATAATTCGTATTATTACATGTATAATGTACAAGCATATATATGAATTATTTTGCATCGCCTATAGAATAATGTGTAACATGTGTAACACTTTGGCCATTTTTGCGTGTTTTAGTCCATGATTTTGGGTTCCAAGAGTTGTTGTTTGGGCTTTGGCATAAACGAAAGTCGGCGGGGACCTTGCGAGGTCTCCACCGACATGTAATTTGGTAATTCAAGCTCAGCGGGCTGAACTCTTTGTTGCAGTTCCTTTATCTCACTACGAACTTGCGTCCTCCCGTGACGTAGATGCCTGCGGGCAGGCCTTGGAGTCCTTCGCCTGAGCGGCGCACTTGGCGGCCTTCGAGGTCGTAGATGGGTTGTGCGGCGGAGGTGGGAATCTGCGTGTTGGGGATGAGCACTGTCTCGCCAATTTCGATTCCCATGCGCGAGGGCATGTAGCTGCTGGCGTGGAAGTATCCGCGGAAGCGACCTGTGGGCACCACGGCGTCGGCATCGACGTAGTAGAGGATGTTTGACGAGATGTAGTAGTTGCCATCGGAGACGGGAACGTAGGTTTGGACGTAGCTTCCGATGAAGTCGATGTCGCCGTGCGGGTCGTGCGGCGTGCCAGAGGCTGGGACTTCGATGGCCGTTTCGTTGATGAAATATACGCCGCTCTTCGACGTTCCGTCGGCAAGCGAACTGTTGTTGAGCGTGCCAGGCTTGATGAGGTATGGCACGTTGGCTTCCATCTCCGCCACGTAGTCGAACTGCAGCAGGTTGCCGTTCATGCCCGTCAGGCGTGCGATGAGTGTGCCGCTGCCGAAGACGTCGCCAGGATATTCTACGGCGAAGGGTAGGCAGATGGTGTTCCACGTTCCCTTGCGGAAGGAGCGCTGCAGGGTGACGTTGGCGTGCTCGATGACGGTGGGCGTGTAGTCCTGCGTATCGCGAAGCAGTACGGATTGGGGCTTGTTGTCCTTGTACTGCACTTCGATTGTCGTGTTGTCGCGGACGGTGACGCTTGCTGTGGCTCCCTCTACGTAGTTTCCGTTGATGATGAAGCCTTCGACTGCATATCCGTCCTTGGCAGCCGCCTCAACGTTGAGCGCTGTGCCATAGTCGTAGATGCCTGTTGCTATGTTCACGGAGCCAGCCTCGTCGTCGTTGCTGACGCTGACGGTGTATGGTATAGGCTTGAAGACGGCGCGTAGGTCGTAAATCTGGTTAAGCTCAATGGAGAGGGGGTTCTCCGTCGAGAACTTCTCCAGCTGGTCCTCGCGAAGCGCGGCTTCCTCGGTGGGCGTGCGGAATGGCATCTTGCGACGAGTTGAGCCGAGTGAGGCATCCACCTTCGGCGGCTTTGCCCAATACTGGAAGGTGTAGCCCTCGTTCGGCGTCGCCGTTATGGTGATGTCGTCGCCATAGTTCGCAAAGCCCGTGCTGCTGACGCTGACGGGAGTTTGTCCGCTGTACCCAGCCATCACGGTGATGTCGCCGTTAGCATCCAGCGGCCAGGGGAGGATGTTGTAGCTTACAAGCCCGCCCTTGAAGAGCATCCACTTAACTTGCAGGCCGTTGTAGCCCAGGTAGTTCTCCTTGTCGCGGATGCTGTCTGTACGTACTTGCAGCACGTAGTATCCATTCTCGGAGAGGGCAGAGGTGTTGAGCTTGAAGATGCTGTCGTTCTCTACCATCGTGATGGGCAGGTCAACGGTTTGCTTCTCGCCCTCATAGCGTAGGACGATGTCCTTGCGCGTGAAGGTTTCTGGCTGTATGCCCTTGTTGAATGTTACGGTCAGCTCGTTGATGACGTCTGTAGCGATGTCGTCGTCGTTGGGTACTGTCTGGATGCTCACAACGTCGAGGCGCACTTCGGGTTGAGGTTCAAATTCTACGAGGAACTTGAAGGTGTTAGGCGCATCGGCGAAGGCTACGATGTGCAGCTTGTTCTCGGGGAGCGGGTCGAAGCCGTCCTGCATCGTGTACTGCGTAGTCCAGAAGTTCTGCGGGTCGAGCTCGTCGCCTGTCGTTTCGTCCTTCAGTGAGACAATCTTCGCTAATGCGCCGCCAGGGTTGGCAACAGCCGTGTAGAACCACTCACGCTGCGGCACCGTAACGCTCACGCGGTAGTGCGTGGCGTCAATCTTGTCGATTTGGGTGTTGTTGGAGAGGGTTTTCAAGTCCTCGTCCGTGCCATTGGCGAAGTAGATGTGGTCGGGCTCGGCGTGGCCGTCCTCAACGTCGTTGCATACCCAAGCACGATAGGTGTCTTGTCCGAACTTTGCATTGACGCTGTGTATGAGCTCGTGGATGCTTACGTCGTCCAGCAACGAGAGGTCGGGGTTGCCGTAGCTCGTCACGTGGTTCACGCTGATGTCGTAGTCGGTGAAGTGACCAAGCAGCGTTGAGGTCAAATCCCAAGTAGCGTAGCTGCACGTTCCTGCGGGGATGTCGCCAAACTGGGTGGCAATCTCGCTGTCGAGCGCCATCGCTTTCTCTCCCCCGTTCATGCTGCTGCTTACTATTGCAAAGTCCACGGCGAGGTTTTTCTCGTTCTCCACAATCTTCGGCTGCTTCGTGAGCATGCGCACGTTCGTGGCGTCACCCTTGCCCTTGTTGTGGAGCAGTACGGTGAACTCGGCGGGAATGACGGGCTCGACGACGTCTGGCGTCAGTGGATTGTCGCCATAGATGTCGCGCTGCATGAAGTAGGTGAGGTCAAGTTCCGGCGAGGGTTTTACCTGCAGGGCTACGGGATAAAGTTCGCGCACCTGCGCCTGTCCGTCGCTGTCGGTGAAGTAGAGCGTGCCGCCGAAGCTGTACGTCGTAATCGTATCGGGAGCAGCATACTTCGTCGGTATGAACAGGATGGTAGCCACGCCCTTCGCTTTGGAGGCCAACGTCCACGGCCCTTCTGTGGAACCCTCGAAGCCGTCGATACTCTCGAAGTTTATCTGGAACTCGTGGCTCGTAGCCTGCTCGCCCAACAGGTTCTTTACGACGAGGTCGAGGTCTATGCCCGAAAGTATTCCTTCTGTATCGTTGTCGATTGTTAGCGTACCTCGGAAGGCTTGACGCGTAAGCACGAGCTTCTGCTCTATTTCCAGCTTAACGTTTGCGCAGACATTTTCAGAGGCGTTTTCGTAGTATTCGAGGACATCCTTGTTTGCACTCTCTACGAGTTCAGCCCAGTTGATGAAGCCAAGCTCAACCATTGCTGCCAGACAGCTGTCCTTTCGTTCGGCAAAGATGTCCATTGCCGACTGGTCCATGAAGTTGTCGCTCGTGGGAGCCATGCCGTCCTTGATGCGGTAGGTGTTCATTCTGCGGTCAACGTATCGGCGCAGGCTGAAGTCAAACCATGTGGCCGTGGCTTCGGGCATAATCTTTGTGAAATGATTCAGGGCAAATCTCTCTGTCGTCTCGTCCGCCTTGAGCGGAATCTGCAACGTGTCAAGAGAGTATAGCGTACCTGCATTATGCATATCTTCAAGTTCAGCATCGATGGCCATGAGCGCCTGTCCGAAGATTTCGTATTGTTCCCATGACATGTCGAGAACTTCCTCAGCTCCGTTGCGCTCTACGAAGGCGTCGTATTCTGTCTCATTGTATACATAGTATGGATGAATCTTTCTGTAGAAAGATTTCAACAGGTCATGGTCGTCGGAGCTCGAGCGACGCGGCATTGTGTTGTCAAGTCCGAGCTTACGCCTTGAAGCAGCTGCAGCAGCTTCGATACATTTTGCAACAGCAGCGGCTTTGCCCATTTTTCCAGATCCTCCCTTGTCGCCGCCATGCTTTAATGACCACGATGCACAGCTGGCAACATTTGAGCCCGAGATAGAACCTGTACATGGAGGGGAGGGGAGGGAAGGGGCTGCACAACCGCCAATAAAGCAGAGTATCTTCAGCGTAGCAGCTACATATGCATCGCCGTAAGCGCCAATGCCGGGCCCACCAGGCCACCCGCCGGGTCCACCAGGTCCACCAGGCCCGCTGGGATTGCCTGGGTCAAGTGGGAAGCCTCCACCAGGACCGCCACCGCCGCAGTTGTTTCCCTTGTATCCATTGTATAGGAAGTCAACGGGCTTTGTATAAGATGTCAGTGGGCTTCCTTCTCCGCAGTCGTGAGCATAGTCAACCTTTACGTTGCCTTTGCATGAGGAGCCGGCAGCACGGCGTGGGCGTGTGGGTTCTACAGCCTCCTCAAGTTTTGTTACGCGTACGGGGACAACGTAGCTTTGTTCTGGTTTCAGTACGATGCCTTTGGTTTCAACCAAGGGTGTGAAGACGACACCATTGGCTGAAGGCAGAGTGAACTCAACGTCGTGTGCCTCGATGAGTCCGTCGTTGCGGGCAACGATGTTGAAGAGCATTGCTGCACCATCGAGGACTCCACCAAGGTCAAGTGTGTCGGGGCTGTTGATGCGTACAACGGGCACTGGCACTTGTGTTTCGAAATTCAACGTGGTGACAATCTCGTATTCGTCCTCGACCTCAGTCTCGACAACGTCCCACGACACGCTTATGGCCTGGTAGGAGATTGTTGCCAGATGTGTGGTTGTCTCGCCTGGACTGACGAGGATGTTCTGACGATAGCTGTTGTGCTTTTCTGCTGTCACATAGAGTTGATAGTAGCCTTCGGGAACGTTCTCGAAAAGTATGCCTGTTTCGGTGTTGTCGGGGGTAAACCCTTCAGCCACCGTAACGCCCGTGTTGTAGTCTTGAAGTCTGACGAGAGCCTCCTGGACATAAGGTTTTTCACCGTCCTTGTTGCCGTAGATGGTGGCTTCGTCCTGTACCTGTACACGCAGGTTGCCCTTCGATTCGCTAACCACTTTTACGTTGAAATATATTGGAATTCCGTTTCCGTTTTCGCAGTTGATGCCGAGGCTTCCCTTCTGGATGAGGTTCACGTCCATGTCGCCAGGATTGAAGCGTAGTATGATTTGCGCTGTGTCGCCTGGTTGCAGGGATGGCATCGTGGCGGGCGTGGCGAGGCTTACGAAGTTAGCAAGTCCTGATGGCATAGCGATGGAGATAGGTCCTGTCTCGGCCATCCCCATGTTGACAATGTGGAGTGGATAGTTACGCACGACACCCTTTGTGACTGTGGTGTTGATGCTTGTGACGTCAGCCGTGAGCTTAGGCGTGTGTATTCGGGTGAAGTTGTAGAGGGTAACGTCCAGCGTAGCACCTTCGTCGCATACGAGGTGGAGCTGTAACTCTTCCCACTTGTTGCCAGTCGAAACCTGATTGCCTGTGATGGTGTAGTTGAATACCGCCATGCTATTGCCTTCAAGTTCTGCGATGGGTGTAATCGTGATGTTGTAGCGGTCTGTGGCTCCGCTCACCTCGGCGTGGAGGTTGTGGAGTGGCAGCGACGTCATGTTCTCAACCCCGATAGTCCCCGCGTAGGGCTCGTCTTTGTATAGGTTGTGCTTGATGTAGTCTTGCGAAGTGCGTGTAAAACCATAGACATTGAACGCTCCTGCCTCGTTGCGCAAGTCTTCACCAGGGTTGCAGGCGCCAAAGACGAAGTGGCCACGATAGCCATCGGGGATGGTGTACTGACAGGAGAAGTTGCCACTGTCGTCGGTGGTTGCTTCAAGGGCTATGCGCTCGCCGTTGAAGACGATGTATGGCTCCACCTTCGTCTGCGCAGCAATGGTGTTACCAGCACTGTTCTTTGCGGTTCCGCTCAGGGTAACAACGTCGCCAACGTTGCAGGTGGTCTTGTCGGCAACAATGGTGAAGTTGTAAAGCGAACTTACCGTCAGAGGAATTGTAGCGGAGGTGTTGTTGACGTAGAGAAGCTCCTGTATGGTGTGTTTTTCGTTGATGACGGCGGAGATGTTGTATTCTCCAGGCACGTTGCTCGCCGTGATGTCTGTGGTAACAACGGTAGCTCCTCCCTTCTGCACTTGCGCGGGAAGGCTTATGCTCTTGTATTCGTCGCCGTTCGTCCTGATGCTGAGTGTCATGCCAGCGGGGAGTATGGCGGCACCGATGTTCTCGACAGTCATGAAGAGCTGTGTGGTTTCGCCTGCTGCCAGTTCCGTTTTTGCCAGGTTGATGTCCGTGATGACGGCATCTGGCAGCGTGCGGTCGGAGATTAGGAGCCAGGCTGTACCGCTACTGAAGCCTGTGGCTTTTGCCGTTATGGAAACAGTGCGGTCGCCCTCCTGCGTGTTGTTGGATAAAGCTTTGAATACGGCTGTTGTGCTCTGCTGACCTGCAGGAATTTGCACGCTCGTAGGCAGGCTTACGTCTGTGCCATCGTGTTCGAACGTTACGGTCAGGGGCGCAGAGTTGTCCGTAGTGTTGCGGCTGATGGTCAGTATGCTGCCTGTGTCGTCGCCCTCAAGTACAGTAGCCTTAGATACGGCGAGGGAGAGCGCGGGACCATCGTCGTCGAGGATGGTTATACTATCCGTTACGCTGGTCTGTTTGTCGCCTATGGCATCACAGTTACAATCTGTAAGGTATATGCTTGCGCTGATGTGGACTTTGCGGTCGCCGTCAACATTGTTGTTGTCGCGCACTCCTATGGGGAAGTTTGCGGTCGTGGTGCCTGCGGGCAATGTCAGTGTTTTTGTAGTATAGTAGATGCCGTTGTCGCCATCGTCTGTAAGTTTCACTGTGATTTTGTTGTCCGTCACGCCCACTCGTGTCAAGGTCGCATAAACAGCATTCGGCCCTGCATTCTCGCTCACACTCTTCGGCGTCAGTGTGAGCTCAATGGCGGGTGTGTCGTCGTCGTGAAGCACGAAGAGTGCTTCTGCCGTTTGGTGCTTGTCGGCTGTTGCTGTCAGTTTGATGGTCTCGTCGTTGGCGGGGTTCTTGTCCTGAAGCACCTGAATGTACGCCGTTGCCGTAGTGGCACCGTCTTCAAAAGCAATACGTGCAGGCACCTTAAAGCGTTTCGATTGCTCGATGTTCAGATATACATAGAGCGGTTCGTCGTAGTAGCGTGCTGGCACAGTGGCTGTCACCTTAATGGCGTCGCCCTCGTTGTAGTCTTCCTTGTCGAGAGTAATGGTCAGCGGAACGAGGTCGTTTTCCTCCACATAGAGCGTATCCTTCACGGCGTCGTATCCGTTGTTCAGGTCTTTGTTCACGATGAACGCAATGGCTTCGTCCACATTGATGTCGGTGTTGTCAACTACGTGGAAGGGAATGTATATTTTGCTTACGTTCTTGTCGAATCTCACGTTGCCTTCGTTTTCAAAGCTGATGCGTGGACTTTCGGTCTCTACCTTGAAGGTTTCCGTTTGGCCGAGGTCGCCAGTGCGTCGTAGTTCGCAGTTGTAGCGACTCGTACTGTTCTCGGGAATCTTATTCTTGTATGGTGTGAGCACGAGGAATTTCTTCACGCGTAGCGAGTATGAGGTTCCCACGGCAGTGTTGTTGTTCTGGTTCATGGGAATCTCGCCGCAGTTGGCAGCGGGAAGAATCTGTACGACGGCGCGGCAGTTTCCGCTTATGCCCGGATAGTCGTCGAGGCGGAACTTGGCGCTGCGGTTTACGGATGCGCCCTTGTCGAGCTGTCCCTCGTAGGCTGTAGTACCCACATAGGCACGCGTGCCCCTCTCGTTCTCAAGGAACACCTTCTCCGTCCAGCCTGCACCTGTAATGCTGTCGCCAGTGTTCTCGACTGTCCATGTGAAGTCCAGTTCGTCGCCAGGGCTTGCCAGCGTCTGCGCCACCAGGGCGTGCGTCGGCACAAGGTCTGGGCGCGGTACGACCTCTATGGTGACATTGCCGTTCTGCTGCGCAGTCAGCACGTTCTGACCATTGCGGTCGGAGAGGATTGGCGTGCCGACGATGTTTATCGGCAGCTGCTGCCCATTTGTAAGGTTGTCGGGAAGTTCGAACTGTAGCGTGAGCAGGTTTCCGCTGCTGCCCTGTATAGCGGCATTGTCGGAACTATACACCATAAAGCGGTAGCGTTTGTACGTAATCCCGTTTATGTTTGAATAATAGCTGCTCACGAGGCGTGTCGTCACCTCATGCCCGTTCATTCGGCTTAGGTTCAGCGTTACGGGATTCTCGCTCGTAAGGTTGTATGGCACAGCCACGTCAAACTGTACGGCCACAATCTCGCTTGTGTTTTCCAACTCCACGGGCATCGAGATGGTCTTGCCTGCTGGGGCTGCGACCTCGGGTATGCGCAGGATGTTCGTCTGAGCTTGTGACAAATGGCAGGTGAGGAGCGACATCACGACTGCCGCAAACCACTTCAGACTGTTATATCGATACGTTTTCATAGTCGTATGTATGTTTTAATCTTTGTGTCTATAACTGTATTACTTCTTTGTCACTTTCAGAGTCTTGCCCTCTACGCATAGGATGTATGTGCCAGCGGGCAGACGACGAAGTTCGTCGCTGAGGCTGCCCCTTGCCACGATGCGTCCTTCCATGTCGTAGATGAGGCCAGAAGCATCTGTCTCAGAGAGAGTGTTGGTATTTACGCCTACGACATTGCTGCCGACGATGCGCGCAGGCATGCGTTCAGCCATTTCGTTGGAGAGGCGCACGTCTGCGACCTGCGTACCATCTGGCAAGTTCGTCAGGATGTTATGCTCGCTTGCGTCAAGGCTTTCGTCGTTGAAGTTATAGACTATAACTTTCACGCCTTGCTTCGTCTGGCGGGCCTTCATTGAGAAGCCCACGAGGTCGCTACTTAGGTAGATGTCGTCTTCAGTGCATCCTGTCAGCATGAACTGCATGGCTGTGGCTCCTTCGGCGTTCGTCATCTTCAGTGAGCCTTCTGCGATGCTAATCGTAGCAGCGTCGGTGTCCTCACTCATTATATTATATAATGTACGTGCGAGGGATGCGTTCTCGTCCTCGTAATTGAGGATGCGGTTCACGGTAAGCACGGCGTCGCGGATGTCAATAGCATTGTCGCTGTTGGCGTCGGCTGTCACGTAGTTGAGTGGCTGGTTGGAGATGCGCGTGTCGTAGAGTGCATAGTGTGCTACGCTCTGCAGGTCGAGCACATCGACGGTGAGGTCTTGGTTCACGTCTCCGTCAATCCAGTCGAAGTTCAGTACCACGGTGCGCTTGCCCCATTCTTCGCCGCCTATGTCGAATACGTAATTCTCGCCCTTTTGGTAACCCTTGAAGGCATAGCCTGTTCCAGGCACGAACATGCCCTCGTTGTTCTTTGTGAAGATATAGTAGCCGTTGGCTGAGAAGTAGTAGGAGCTGCCGCTTTGGTAGCGTGGCAACTCGTAGAGGCGGTCGCCGTTGTAGTTGTAGTCCTTGTAATAGTGCCTGTATGTGTAAATTGTGCGGTTGGGTATGCTGAAAGGCTCGCCCAGCTTCACTTGCACTGCAGGGTAGTCCGCAGTCGTGATGGGCAGACACGTTACGGGGTCGGCGAACTGGTAGCGATAGTCGAGGCTATTGGAATTGTTCGCGAGTTTGTTGGAGAGCGGCTCGGAGATTGCCGTCAGGCGGTTGTAGGCGAGGGATATCGACGTCAGGTTCGTCAGTTTATTTGCAAAGGGTGCTATGTCGCCCTCGAGCATGTTTGAATTGAGTGACACGCTCTCAATCTTGTCGTTGGTGTATGTTTCACCCAGTACGTTCTCGAGGTGTCCCGTGATGGCGTTGTTCGAGAGGTTTATGCTGGTGACTTCTGGCAGAGTGAAGATGGTCTCACGGAGGTCGCCTGTCAGGTTGTTGGAGGTCACGGCGATGGTCTTCACGTGGTCGCCCTCAGTCGTCACGCCGTACCACTTTCCGATATAGCGGTCGTCAGTCGTGAGGTCCCACTTGCGTGTCCAGTTCTCGCCGCCCATCTCGTTGTAGAATTGGCAGAGTATAGCGTAGTCCTCGGCAGCGAGCTTGTCGCCTGTGAGGAATCCGCGTATTTCCTTGAACTCCTTCCATACGTCCGCAGTCGCGTAGAGTTCTTCAGTACCCATAGGCACTTCGAGCACGCAGTTTGCGCGGTTCTTGGGTGCGTAGTAGCTGCTGATAGGTGGCACGGTACCTGCATATACGCGAAGCAGTTCCATGTTCTCGTTCTGGAAGAAGTAGTCGAAGCTGCTGTTGCCGGGATAGTTCATCGAACGTCCCAAGTGCGCCACCTTCAGCCTTGGGCAGTAGGCAAAGGCATAGTTGCCTACGCTTGTCACGCTATCAGGAACGGTGACGCTCTCCAGCGAGTCGCAGCCGTAGAAAGCGCTGGAGCCTATCGTGCGCAGCGAGAGCGGCATGCTGACGCTTTGCAGACGCTTGCAGTTTTCGAAGGCATAGTTGTTGATGGTCTCTACGGTTCCAGATATTACGACTTCGCGTATAGCAGCGTTCTCAAAGGCGGAGTTGTCGATGGTCTTCAGTCCGTCGTAGAAGGGGAAGCTCAGCAGCGATGCGCAGTTGCGGAACGTGCAGTTGGGGATTTTCGTCCAACTGTTGTTCCACGTTATGCTGCTCAGCGATGCGCATCCGTCGAACACGTAGCTCTCGATGCTCGCTGCCTGCGAGATGTCTGCCGTCAGCAGTCCGCTGCCTGCGAACGCACTGCTGCGTACGACTACGCCAGCAGGCACCGTCACACTCGTGATGGCCTTACACCCATTGAAGGCGCTGCTACCAATCTCCGTCAGGGTGGTGGGGAGTGCGCCTATCTGCAATATGGTGCATCCGCGGAAAGCGTCGTTGTTTATATTGGTGATGTTGTTGTTGAGTTCGATGGATGGGAGTGTGTAGCATCCGTAGAACGACTCCGTTCCGATGGTGCGTATGCCGTCGTGCATCTGTACGCTCGTCAGCTTAGAACATCCGCGTACGAAGCGGTATGGCGTGTAGTCGATGCCTGTTGGCACGTTGATGCTTTGCAGGTTTGCGCAGCTCATGAACACCTCGCTGCCCAGTGATGTGATGCTGTTGGGTAGTGTGACGCTTTCGAAGCCTGTGTTGTAGAATGCACTCTGGTTGATGTTCGTCAGTGTGGACTGGTTAATGTTGCATGACGTCAGCTTGTAGCAGTCGCGGAAGGCGCTGGAGCCGATGCTTGTCGTGCCTTCTGCCAGCGTGACGCTTTGTAGCGAGTCGCAGTAGGAAAGGATGCTGTTCGAAACCGTCTTCACGTTCGCAGGGAAGGCGAAGCTGCGCAGGCGCCTGTTGCAGCCGAACGCGTTGGTGCCGATTGCTTCCACGCTTTCTGGAATGGTGATGCTCTCGAGCATGTCGTCTTGGTAGAAGGCATCGTCGTTGATGCGTGTCAGCGACGTGGGCAGTGCGACGTTCGTCAGGCGCTTGCAAAAGCTGAACGCGCTGTTGCCGATGGTTTCCACTCCGTCTTCGAGGGCTATGCTGTCGAGCTTGGTGCATGTATTGAAGGCATAAGTGGGTATCGCCTTTACTCCGCTTGGTATAGTCACCTTACCCTCAAGCGCCTCGTTGTTGGCGAAGGCGTATGTGCCTATTGTCTCAAGTTGCGTGGGGAGTGTGAGGCTCTGTAGCGAACCGTATCTGAATGCATCTGCGCCTATGTAGGTGATGTTGTCGCTGAAGTTGACCTTTGTGAGTGCGGAGTTGTAGAAGGTGGCATCTTCGATGCGCGTCACGCCAGCGGGGATGGTGAGTTCCTGCATCAGACAGCGCGAGAATGCTGAGACGCCAATCTTCGTCACTCCTGCCGGGATTGTCATTTGGCGTATCGAGTTTGAGCAGTTGGGTTTGGTGGCTCCGTAGGGCTGTGCGAAGGCACAGTCGCCG
>JAEEGL013744317.1_pt1 | contig 11773 bp, 5 predicted proteins | sample 9134231 | NCBI WGS metagenome assembly JAEEGL01 (sample SAMN16246548, study PRJNA631951) | gut metagenome | biome: gut microbiome; feature: rumen; material: fiber-attached | host: Bos | place: Iran: Karaj | collected 2018-10
AACAGTCCATAGCCAAAGGCAAGGCATTTAAGCCCATAGAGATTAGCGACGAAGGACTGGAGACCATCGAATGGCTCAGCCTCGATTGCTCTACCTCCGACAAGCAAGCCCCCTGGCACAGCGATGCAGAAGTGAAGATTGACCGTCTGGGATACGCCATTCTTAACGGTAAGAAGACCCAAGAATTCTGGGATGCTACCATCAAGTGCTACCAGATGCCCCTTCGCATGAAGATTCGCAACATCTGCGGTGACGAAACGGTATTTGTACTATAATTACAACCTGCTGTCATGGAAAAAGAAGAGAAAAACATATTAGAAGAAATAAGAGACTGTTATAATAATGGGCTTTTATCTGCATTAGTCGGAGCTGGCTTTTCTAAGAACGTATCTGATTCGTTTCTTGGATGGGGTGAACTTTTGCATGAAATGGTGGGTACGCTATATGCAATAGAAATAAAAAAGAATTATGACAATTATATTCATCAAAACAGAGGCACGCGTTCAAAAAGAAAAACTGAAAAAGAAATTGGCGATGAATACATAAAAGAAGTTAGCCAAAAAGAAGACTATTTGGAAATTGTTTCAAACTACATTCGAAAAAAGGGTTTTAGAGAATCTGTCGAAGTTTACATTGAAAGTAAGATACCTTATGCGTCTTATGAAGACAAAGCTATTCATTTGTACATAGGTAATAAAAAGATAGAAACTGTTCCTGAACCAAACTTCTCAGCTCACAAAGAACTAATGCGAGCAACAAGGCTTCAAAATATATATACTACTAATTATGAAAACCTTTTGGAGGTTACGACGGAGTTACTGAAAGAAGATGTTCCTAATCTTCCAAAAGTTGTTGTCAGTGGGCGAGAGTTATCCAACAAATTGAGTAGTTGTAATATCATTAAGATACACGGAAATCTACGGAAAAATGGAGATGCTCCTTTTGAATTTGATGGAGATAAAAAGCTTTGTTACATAATAGCTAAAGAAGATTATGAGACATATAAAGAAAAGCACGAGGCTTTTACCGCTCTTATGCGTATTGCAATGTTGCAGGGGAAATTCATGCTTCTTGGCTTTTCTGGCTCTGATGCTAATTATAAGGGATGGGTTACATGGATGAGTGATGTATTAGATAATGATAGTCAAGATACTAAAATCTATATTATTGACGTAAGTGGGGATAATGTTTCTCCTGAACTACAGTTATATTATAAGAATCATCATACAAAAGTAGTTAATCTCCTTACGAAAGAAAACCTTCATGCTATAGGATTCGAAGATAAAAAAGCATCATTGATCTTGAAGGAACTGAAGGATAAGAAGAAACTAGATAATGAAAATAAAAGAACTATTCAAACACATTTCCTTAAATTCTTAAATGAAGGTATATCAGATAGCGAGGTTTTTATTAACCCAGACTCTCAAAATTATGAAATTAGGAGGTCTTTATCTGTTGATGATTCTCAATTATTAGTATTGAACAATATAAAACAAAAAAACTATGATTATCGAGATCTTTGGGGCGAAGCTCTATCAAAAATAGACGATAATAATGCAATTGACGGCATTATTCAAAAGATTAAAGATGCTAAGTCTCAAAATAGGTTTCCTAAAATAATCTATAATCAAGATTCTGTTATTGATCATATAGTTCGCAAATCACAAATAGACATTCATTCTGCGTACCTTCTCGCTTTGGCTATTGACGAGTGTGGACTTAATCCTCATTACTATTCTCGACTGATAAAAGATTATGAGGAACTCAATAAATTGCCTCTTTGGAGTCTTCTGAAAGAAAAAGAGGGAACTTTCAATGGAAAAGAATCTCAACTTTCTGGCACAGACGATGAGCTTGTTTACGAAAACATTCAAAGAAATCTGTTTCATCTTAAATTCAAAGAGACAAATAGTATTATAAATAATTGGAAGCCTAGTAGATATTTTATTGTTATAAAGGCGATGAGGCTTGCTACGCAAGAGAATAAGCAAGACAATGCTTTCATGTTGCTTTCTGACTATATTAGTAAGGAAGATAATTTAAGTACAAAATTATACGCAATGCAAATAGCCAACTATATTTCCAACAGATATCCTTGGCCATACGATACAGAGGTATTATACCAATATGGAGTGGATGGTATAGGAGATGTGTTGAATTTCATGATACAACAATTAAGAGGTAAGGTTGAGGCTCCCAAATCACGTGGTTGGATTGGCTCAACCATGAAATTTGGTGGAAGCCATCCTGAATATGAAAGGAGTTTAAGAACTCTAAGATTTATCTCTGATTGTGGAATCTATCTGAATTATGGGGCCACATGTTTTTTTGATAAAGCCAATTGGTATCTTGTATTCCAAAATCTATACGAGGAATTCCCATATCCTTGTTTCTTTTACTCTATACAATATCGTGATAAAAACTTATTGACAAGGGTAGGACAAGATTTTGCCTATTCACCAAAACTATGTGACTTCAACCAAGATATTCTTCTAAGGTCAATAAAAGCTTATGGCGATGAGCAAACGCCATCAATTTTCCTCACTGGATTGCTCTACATTACTGGTCCAATATATTTTGCTGTCGATGAGGATGTTTGGTTTGAAACATTTGTCATGATTATCTTAAAAGAAGTCCTTGATTGCATTGATAAGTATGATTTATCATACCCTTTAATCAAGAATGTTGAATATGCATTAAATGCGATATGCCATCATGACCACATTAACCAGATAATGGTCTCTCTGATGAGTCGTTATTCAGAAAATAGTAGATTAGTAGATTATTTGATTAGACACTGTCTGCATATCGAATACTTAAAGGATGGCATCTCAAATGATTTATGGGATACTTTCAGATTACTCATTTCTGATTACCCACATATAGATATAACGGATTTAATCTTCTACTTAAATCAATATAATCTTATTACCAAAGAAGTCTTATGTCTTTTTATAGACAAATTCAAGGCTACTGAGATTGAGACTATACCTAAGAATATGGTATCTTCAATGCATTTGTGCATTCTAACTAAAGGCGATAAAAGTGCTTTTGAAAAAGCAAAAGATATATTTCTTAATCAAGATATATGGCACTGTGGCATCATGATAGATGGGAAGGGATGGTCTTCTCCACATTATATACGACTTGCTGCATTGAAAGGCCAAATTGTATGGTCTGATGAAGATTTTGAACGAATCAGTGATAATCTGATAAAAAATATCAAATTGTATGATGACGCCCATTCAAAATTGCATGAAGAATCATTTATGCGTAATGAACAGGTTAGCTATTTGTCGGATGTTTTACAATTTATAGACAGCCTCACCCCCGAAAGGAAAGAAACTCTGACAGACCTTAAGGGTAGAGTAGAAGCTTTACTTAAAGAGCGCATAAATTATAATACGCTTATTGAAGGAATGCTTTCTGAGCAATCAATGGATGTAAGCTATGTGATTGACAATGTTGTTCAGGGAATCATGGCAAATGATGTTTCCGTATACATAGATGAGTTTAACTTTATTCTTGATAGAGCAATTATGGGAGAAGGGTTGGTTATAAACAAAATGCTGGATGGAGTAAGGCTCGTTGTTAGGAATAAGCCTGATGAGGTGATATCATTAGGCTTTTGCCCAAAGCTTAATCTTTTATTGTCCATTTACAAAAAACGATGGCAAAACCTCAAAGAATTCAAACCTGTATGGTCATTCAATTATCTTTATGAAATTGCAGAGTTTTTGAAAGAACAAAATTATGTGGAAGACGAAGCTATAAAGTATTGGCTTACGGATCCATTCGTTCAGAGATTTATTCGGCAATGAAGTCCTTATAATAGGATGTGGATGCGTTGGTACCAGTACTTGGCATGTCATAAACAAGCGATAGCATCACAGCGAAATTTCGGTTAATGATTAGCTGATTAAATAATAAAAGAAGGAATAACTCTTAATAGCTATATGGCAATGTTAATAAATATAGAAAATATATTGAACACATCTCCTAGCGTCGCAATATTGAAAGCAAGGAGTAGTAATATCATTATAGATTTTCTTACGAATGTCTTTAATGATGTTAACGCCATTTCGCACGAGAATATTCACAGTCAGCTAGCCGAATACTTGAATAATCATGGGGTTGACGAGGATGAAGAAAGCGATATTCTTTATACTGATACTTATGAGGAGAAGGCTGCCAAATATATCAGGAAATGGACGGATAGCGGTTTTCTAACAAATTACAGAAATGAAGATGGTGAAATATATTATGAATTGTCTTCCCATTCGAGTAAGGTAATTGATTGGTTGTCGGGATTGAAACAAGAAGAATATATTGGCACGGAATCTAAGTTTAAGTCGATCATTAATCAATTGAAAGAGTTGGTAGAATATACCAACGAAGACAGAGAAAAACGCTTACAACTGCTGGAAGACAAGAAACTGGAAATAGAGCACCAGATTCAGCAATTGCAAATGGGCGAGGATGTCAAAGTGTTTGAAGAATATGAGATTATTCCTAGATTCCAACAAATCAATAAATTGGCAAAGGAGTTGCTAACCGATTTTAAGGATGTGGACGACAATTTCAAGACTATCATCAAAGAGATATATCAGAAACAGATTGACCCGAATTTAAAGAAAGGGGGTATTTTGCAATACACCTTTGATGCGCTTGATGAGTTGAAGTCTAGTTCACAGGGCAAAAGTTTTTATGCTTTCTGGGAATTCCTATTAGCTCGAGAGATGCAAACGGAACTGGATACACTCATCACCGAACTGTTCCAGACTCTGAAGGAAAAGAATATTGAGGGTGGCGATACCTTTTTGCAGAATATGGTGGAATATCTTTATGAATCGGGGCGCAAAGTTTACCAGACCAACGATAAGATGGCCGACAAACTAAGTCGTATTATCCGCGAAAATGAGATGTCGCATGTTGATACAGCCAAACGAATTGTACAGGAAATAAAGAATGTGCTTATTGAGATTTCTAAGAAAGGACAAAAACCAGATATATCATTGGCTGTTGATGATGGGATGGAAATAAGTATCCCATTTGACAGAAAAATCACATTTGAGCAAAGCGAAAATACCGACTATGACTTTAATCCAGAAACAGACACTCTTTCAATCGAAGAATTTGGCGAACTTGGTAAGGTGTTTGGCAATGTGTTTATTGATCGTAAGGTTCTTGAAAGAAATATACACGAAACAATGAGGGGTAAGAGTCAAGTGACACTATCGGACGTCATTGAACAACATCCGCTGAAGAAGGGGCTGCCAGAGCTCTTTGCCTACTTTGGAACATTGGGGCAGTTTCCACATAAAACTGTTAACGAAGAGAAGAGTCTGGCTATTGTGTTCGACTATGAGAATAATAAACGAATTCTTATTCCAGAAATTATCATATCATTATGAACGAGCAGAAACCATATTCTAAAGCAATCATTCTCCTGCTGAAAAAGACCGTAGAAAAGGGATCGCCAGTATGGGAGGATATCATCAACTACCAGATAGAAATACAGGAATATTTGGCGGTAATAGGATTGGAATTGATTTTGAAAAAAGATGAGGGCTTTGCCTTCGTAAAACAAATCGTGTTTGATGATGATACTACATTAAATCTTGTTTCCAGACGGCAACTAGGATTTGAAGCTTCTATCGTAGTAATTGTCCTTCGCCAACTCTTGGAAGATTACGATAACAATCCTATTGAGACGCAATCAACAGACAGGATTATAACAAGTAATGAGATAAAGGATGAGGTACGGTTGTTCTTACCCCAGAACTATAATAGAGTAAAACTAGAAAGAGATTTGGATACCTATATACAGAGAGTTGTCGAATTGGGGTTCCTCAAAGAGATGAAGCGGAATGGTGATGAAGTGCGTTACAAGATTCATCGCATTATCAAAGAAAAAGTAACGCTTGAGGATTTGGATACATTCAAGAAAAAATTGGAAGAGTATGCTGGAACAGTATGATTTGTTTACGACCAATGCCGGAACTGCTGGTTATCGGTTGAATTACATGGAAATATTTAACTGGGGCACATTCAACAATAGAATATATCGAATTGCTCCTGATGGCAATAATTCCCTACTAACGGGTGCTAACGCTTCAGGCAAAAGTACACTGATAGACGCACTACTGACACTGCTTGTGCCCTCCAAGAAAGACCGGTTTTACAACCAATCATCGGGTAACGAACGGAAGGGTGACCGAACGGAAGAGACCTATGTGCTTGGAAATTATGGTAACATACAAGCCGAAGGAGAATCTGCGACCAAGACTCAGCAGCTTCGAGACAAACGAACCTACTCGGTCTTGCTGGCATCTTTTGCCAACAACCACAACCATGTGGTAACATTGTTTCAGGTCCGTTGGTTTGTGAACGGAGAGCTGAAATGTTCGTATGGATACTCATCCAAGTTGTTGACCATTAAAACCGATTTCTCCGGTTTTAACGGTAGTAAGGGTGATTGGAAGAAAACGTTGGAAAAGCGCTATAACACAAATGTCCCGAAGAGACAGATAGAGTTTTATGATACTATCAAAGATTATAAGGATAGAATCATTAGTAGCTTCGGATTACGGTCGGACAAAGCACTTACACTGTTTAACCAAATAGTTGGTGTAAAAGTGTTGAATGATTTAGATGAGTTTATCCGTAGTAATATGCTGGAGCAGAGGGATGCTGAAAGTGAATATATTCGTCTGAACGAAAGCTTTGCTACGTTGATTGAAGCAAAGACAACCATAGAAAAGGTAAAAGAACAGATATCTCAATTAAAACCGATTGACGAGAAAGCTAAGAAACTTGAAGAGATTGACAAAAATCTTGAGGAATTGAAGAATACTCGGGAAATGGCTGTGTATTGGTTTGCTCAAAAGAATGTGGAGTTGGCCAATGCTAAGATCGCGGAGTTGAACACTAAATTATCTGAGCTTAAACAGGAACTTAGCAAACTGAATGAAGAGAAAGAGGAACTGAAGAGGAGAGAAAGTGAGCTTAGGGTATCTATTGATAGCGATGATGTAGGTAGACAAATAAAAACTCTAAAAGAAGAAATCGGTAGGTTGGAGCAAAAAAAGATTAGTCGCCAATCAAAACTGAGAGAATATAATAAAAAGGCGATTGAATTAGGGTTTTGCGAAAATCCGACCGAACAATCGTTTGTTGAAAATCGTGAGAAAGCAAAAATAGAGAGAGACAATTGTCAGCAAGAATTGAGTAAAAAGAATGAAGACTTGCGCCATGCTCTGAATGAAAAAGATAGCATTGAACATGAGATTGAAGAAAACACAGGAATTGTCAAAACTCTACTTAAAAATAAAAACAATATTTCTGGTCGTGAAGCAGAAATAAGAGAATGGATTCTTCAAGAAGTTGGAGCAACGTCAAGTGAGATTCCGTTTATCGGCGAACTGATTCAGGTAAAAGAAAACGAAAAAGACTGGGAAAATTCCATAGAAAAAATACTGCACAATTTTGGACTCCGTCTGATTGTGCCTGTGAAATATTACAAAGCTGTTAGTCAATTTATTAATACAAATAATTTGAAAGGACGTATTGTATATCATAGATTTGAAGATACGTCCTCATTACGAGGATTCCAGATTTCTCCCGCAAATTGCATGCTCCAGAAAATTGAGTTTAACGAAAAGAGTCCATATTGGAAGTGGGTGGAAGATATGATTTTTGACCACTACAATTATGCTTGTGTATCAAGCTTAGAAGAATTTTATAACTACAAAGAAAAAGCCGTAACCAAACAAGGCTTGATAAAGTCTATTCATAATAAGCACGAGAAAGATGACAGACCACATACTAATCTCCGTGAGAATTATGTTTTGGGTTGGGATAATAAAGAAAAGATAGCATCTATTCGTACATTACTGAAAGAATTGCAGAATCAACAGAAACAGAATAAGGAGAATATTCGAAGGATTGAAGCCGAAGTCAAAGCCATTGATGGGCGACGGCTATGTTTCCATGACATCTTTGAGAAGTTTACAAAATATGAGGAGATTAATTGGGAGGAGACGGCTCTAATTATACAAGAAAAGGGAGAAAAGAAAAAAGAATTGGAGGCTGCGAATAATAAAGTAAAAGTGTTGGAAGAACAGCTTAGCAGTGTACAACAGCAGTTAATAACTCTTGAAAACGAAACGATAAAAGCAAAAGACAAGGAAATATACAAAATAGAACAGGTCGATTTAGTGGAGGCTAACAAAAGGGTGGAAATGAATCGTCAAGCGTTAGAAAGCATAGGGAATGTTGACTCTACAGTATTTGAAGACCGCAATAAAACTTGGTTCGATGTAAATTATGATACGATTGATTTAAAGAAAAGGAACTTTCAATTGGATATTCAAAAACAGGAAGATAGTTGGAAGGTTGCTAAATCTCGAACAGAAGGTGAAGTCGCCGACTTAATAAGAAAGTTCAAGAACCCATCAGAGGAGATAACTCAACGGTTTAAAGATTGGCGATCCGACGTGCATGCCTTGCCGGAATCCAGCAGTATTAACTTAATTGGCGAATACCAAAAATTCTATGATAGACTTGTAAATGACGATCTGGTACGTCACGAAAAGAAATTTGATGACTATTTGCAAGAAACGGTTATCAACAAAGTTTCAGATTTTAGGATGTTTTTCAACAATTGGGAGAAGTCAATTAGAGATACTATTCAGATGCTTAATCAGTCTCTTTCTGGAATTGATTTTAATACGGCTCCCTGTACGTATATTCAGTTGGTTAACTCAAAACGAATCAATACAGATATAGCTGAATTTAGACAAGTGTTGGAGAATGCTATTCCAAACATCCATGAGATCAATTCTACCATTGACGGCAAGCGGACTCATTTTGAGAGAAAAATTCAACCATTAATGGAACAGCTTAAAAATGAGCAATGGCGACGAAAGGTGATGGATGTAAGAAGTTGGTACTCTTATAAGGCTGAGGAATTCTATAAAGAAAGTGGCCAGAAATTCAAGACATATGAAAGCATGGGCCAACTGTCAGGTGGTGAAAAGGCTCAGTTGACATATACTATTTTGGGCTCTGCCATTGCATATCAATTCGGACTAACAAAAGATGGCTTGCAGGCAAAATCACTACGATTCATAGCCATTGATGAGGCTTTCAAGGCGCAGGATGAAGATAAAGCGCGGTATCTGATTTCATTGTGCAAACAATTGAATTTACAGTTGCTGGTAGTAACGCCAAGCGATAACATTCATATCGTGGAGAATGACATTTCGTTTGTCCACTATGTGGAACGTAGTGGAAACGAATCACGACTATTCGACATGCCAATAGAGATTTTCAAACAAGAACGTGAAAAATATCAAGCCAATGATTACGCCAACTGAAATAAGAAAGAAAGCAGAGAAAAAGTATTTGGCTTTTCTGCAGTCGGTGGTTGAAGGTAAGACATTCGCCCCAATCGTTATTGTAGGTAATAAGAAACCTGATGACGACATGGTTATGTTCGAGAAAGAATTGACGGAACTAATGGAACATTCAAAGGAAAGGAAAGGTTATGGATATACCATTGAATACCAGACTGTGAAAACAAAAAAGCATGGTTTGCAAGATATCCCTACGTCAATTTGCTTTCTCACAGAGTACGATTACCTGAGATTCATAGGAAAAGAACAAACAACAGCCCATTTCCGAGTTGATATCGGAAAATGTCTCTCCGAATTGCCAGAATTGTTAGATTGGATAAGCAAGTATCCCAATAAAGTTTTGGATAATCATTACGTATGGGATGATTTACTTGTGGTATGTAAATACTTCAAAACAACCCCCAAACCTCAATTATATATTCGAGAGTTACCTATCCAGGTTCACACCAAGTTTATTGAAAGAAACAAAGGTATCATTAAAGAGCTATTGGACATAATCATTTCGGAGCAGGTTAATACAGAAGCAACACGCTTTGAACCTCATTTCAACCTTAAATATGACGAGCCGATAGTTCGATTTAGGGTGTTAGACGAAAATATTAGTGAAAAGTGTTTTTCTGGTACTAACGATATATCTCTCCCAATAAGTCAGTTTAAGTCTATTGGCATTTCGGTTCACACCGTTTATATCGTGGAAAACAAGATGAATATGCTGACGTTCCCTTTAAAAAGTGATAGTATAGTTTTATGGGGGCATGGATTTGGTGTAGACATTCTTAAAAATGTAGAATGGCTAAGGTCGAAGAGGATTTTCTATTGGGGAGATTTAGATGCACATGGTTTTCTGATATTATCGGAGTTAAGGAAGCATTTCCCACAGGTTGAGAGTTTCCTGATGGATAGAGAAACATTCGATGCATTCTTTGAAAATGATAAGGGAGTTAAGACAAATGTTGTGGGGGATTTATACCTTACTTCAAAAGAAAAAGAAATGTTCGAATACTTGAAAGCTTGTAACTCCCGTTTAGAACAGGAAAAGATTCCTTTTGAATACGCGAAAGTTAAGATTCCAGATTAAGCATCGTTTCATGATATATGAAATAATTAGTAACAACCAAACTGTAATAGTAATATGGCACTTACAATAGATGAACTGAAAATACTGATACAGAGTGACGAGCATCGTCAGCTGGAGTTGAAGAAGACCACAGGTGAACTGAAGGATGGCATGCATACTGCTTGCGCCTTCTTGAATACCGAAGGTGGCTGGCTCTTTTTTGGCATCGCTCCAACATCACTGAAGATTTTGGGCCAGCAAGTTACAGACAACACCCAAAGGGAGATTGCCCAGGCTCTGAGTTATATGGAGCCGCAGGTTGATGTGAGAGTAGAGTATATCGATGTTCTTAATCGGCCAGGCCATAAGGTGATTGCCATGCACTTTGATGGATGGGCTTGGGGCATGGTACCTTATACTTATCATGGCTGTCCTTACTACAAAGTGGAGAGTACGACGAAGGAGATGCCGCGTGACATGTATGAGGAGCGGTTACGTAGGAGTAAGCCTAATTTGTTCGCATGGGAACGGCAACCTTCGGAGTTTACAGATATAAGTTCCCTGGATGAGAAACTGATACGTGGCGTCGTGCGTCTTGGCGTTGAGAGGGGCAGATTGTCAGAACTGGCTCTCACTGAACCTATCGAAGATGTGCTGGGTAAATGGAAGTTGACCACAGGTGAAAGACCTCTGAATGCCGCTACGGCACTCTTTACGAATGATACTGGCATGTACACGCAGTTTATAATGCGTCTAGCTCGTTTCCGAGGAACTGACAAAAATGAGTTTATCGACAATCAGCGAGTAGAGGGGAACATCTTCGTACTGCTCAATGAGGCAATGAACTTCTTCCGCAAACACTTGAATATGCACGGGAAGATAGTCGGACTGGTACGTGATGAGTATTTGGAAGTGCCCGCAGAAGCCTTACGTGAAGCTGTTCTGAATGCACTTTGCCATCGTCAGTACGAACGGTATAACCTGACCATAGGTATCGCTATCTACGATGACCGCATTGAGATTGAGAATCCTGGCATTCTGCCTCCGCAGATTACTCCAGAGAATATTCGCCAGCCCCACATATCATATGCATACAATCCGCTTATAGCTAATGTATTGTATAGTACAACTTATATCGAGAACTGGGGTTCGGGTGTGAAACGCATCATGGAGGCATGCCAGAAAAGAGGAGTCGATGCACCTACATGGTCTATCAATGGAGGCTTTGTTGTGGTGAAATTCATGAGGCCAGCAAAGGGTGATACCCAAAGTGATACTCAAGATGATACCCAAGGTG
>JAEEGL014137333.1_pt1 | contig 11773 bp, 5 predicted proteins | sample 9134231 | NCBI WGS metagenome assembly JAEEGL01 (sample SAMN16246548, study PRJNA631951) | gut metagenome | biome: gut microbiome; feature: rumen; material: fiber-attached | host: Bos | place: Iran: Karaj | collected 2018-10
AGATTTTGCAATGGTGCGGGGTTACAAATCCAATTTCACAAAGTCTTGCAATCGGAATGGCAGCACACGCAGTAGGCACGTCAAAAGCCTTGGAAGTAGGCTTCCATTACGGAGCATATTCAAGTTTAGGTTTAACGTTAAACGGCATATTTACAGCCGTTTGTACGCAAATAATACTGCAAATACTCGGTTTTTAACGTCAATATTGCGTTATAATTCAAGATTTTTTATAACTTTGCAGCATAACAAAACCTTTTCTTTTTAAAAAAAATGAAAACATTTGAAGAACTTTTGCAACTTGTTGAAAATGAGATTAAAAATCTTAATTTTCCGAATGAACCGAAAAATTTTTACGAACCCGTAAAATATATTTTATCGCTCGGAGGTAAAAGAATGCGCCCTGTATTTACGCTCATGGCTTGTGATATTTTCAGCGGCAAGCCGGAAATTGCGTTAAAACCTGCTGTGGGAATGGAAGTTTTTCATAATTTCACGCTTCTACACGACGACATTATGGATAACAGCAATTTAAGACGTAAAAAACCGACCGTAAACGCCATTTACGGAAACAATATCGCAATTTTGAGCGGCGACGGCATGAGCTATTTGGCATCGCAATTGGTTGCGCAAAGTCCTCAAAATGTTAAAAACCAAATACTTGACATTTTCTTTAAAACAGCAATAGAAGTTTGTGAAGGTCAGCAATACGATATGGACTTCGAGAGTAACGACTTAGTTTTAGAGGCGCAATATTTGGAAATGATAAGGTTGAAAACAGCCGTTTTGCCCGCTGCCTGCCTTAAAATCGGAGCGTTAATCGGCGGTGCTGATGAAAATCAAGCACAAAAATTATACGATGCCGGAATAAAAATCGGTTTGGCTTTTCAACTTCAAGACGATTATCTTGACAATTATTCCTCGCCCGAAATCCTCGGTAAACCTATCGGAGGTGATGTCAATGAAGGCAAAAAAACAGTTTTTTACATCAAGACACTTTCGCAAATCGAAGATTCCAAAAAACAGGAATGGAAAGATTTTTATAATTCCAAATCAATGAATTTCAACGAGAAACATCAAAAAGCAAAAGAATATTTTGCAAAATACGGCGTTGATAAATATTGTCAGAGCCTAGTAGATTCTTATTATCAGCAAGCGTTTGAAATTTTAAGCGAAATAAAAGGCGATGTATCAATTCTGAAAACGTTTGTTGAAAAATTACGCATTAGAATTTCTTAAAAAAAAATGATAATTCTCGGAATTGACCCCGGCACCAACATCATGGGCTACGGCGTGATAGAATCCATCGGCTCAAAAATAAAATGTCTTGCTGTAGGAGTACTTGATATTCACAACGTTGAAGACAAGTATCTAAAGTTAAAGATGATATTTGACAGAGTTACGGGACTTTGCAAAAGTTTTAAACCTGAGGCACTTGCAATTGAGGCGCAGTTCTATGAAAAAAACGCTCAATCAATGTTAAAACTCGGACGTGCACAAGGCGTTGCAATAGCGGCAGCCGTTACTTTCGGCGTTAAAGTTACCGAATACGAACCGAGAAAAATAAAACTCGCCGTAACAGGTTACGGAAACGCCTCAAAAGACCAAGTTTCAAGAATGTTGATCGGAATGTTGAATTTAACGGAAGTTCCCGACAAATTCGATGCTACCGATGCGCTTGCTGCTGCCGTTTGTCATCATTATCAACTAAGCAACCCGTTAGCTAATGTTAAAGGCGGCAACTCTTGGGCAGCGTTTATCGCAAACAATCCGCAACGGGTAGTTTGAAAATGAAAAAAGCATTAACGATAATATTAGCAGTATTAATACAAACGGCTGTTTTTGCACAATTTACTCAAAGACAGTCGTTTAATACGGTAAAAGAAGTTCATGACTTCGGAGAAAAAAAATTGTGCATTTGTAATTTTTGCGCATTTTTGGTTGACGAAGATTCTCAAATCCAATATTTAAGCAAATCCAAAACGGGATTAAGTGCGGCAGATTTGAGTTGCGGCGGTGCTGAGGAAAACGGAAAATATTTTTGCATCGGTTATAACAGTGGAGATATTGACATTTTTTTTGAGGGCAAAGACAGATTTCAAATCAAAAATAACGAACTATACAACAATAAAATAAATGCAATCTATTGCAGTGAAACTTTAATTGCAGCGGCAACCAAAACGGGAGTATCGTTAATCGGAGTAGAAAAAAAAGATTTTTTGGGAAATACTGTTTTTCCCTCTGAAGTTTTAAAAATAGAAATTCATAATAACAGAATTTTTGCGCAAACCCCTACCCTAACCTATTCGATTGATATTAACGATATTAACCCTCAAGATTTTTCCCGATGGAAAATTTCTGAAGATTTTAGTTTCAAGGAATTCAACGGGAATATCAACGATTATAAGTATCTGATTAAAAACACGATAAGAAACGATAATATTAATTTTTTATCAACCTCATACGACGGAAAAGTTTCAACGGGCGGAGATTTTTGGGCAGAAATTACTAAAGGCGGTGTTAATAACAATGAAACTCCAAACAACGAAGAGTTTACTTGCTGTTTTTATAATCCGTACAACTCCAACCACGTTTTTTTCGGCACTTTAAGCGGCAAACTTTATGAATATCAAAACTTTAGCATCAAAAGTATTTATGACAACCCGACATACCTTCAAGGTAGGATTTTGGATATGGAATGTAATTCTAATGGGGATTTGTTTGTTTTAACACCAAACAACGTTGCGGTTTTCGATCATAATGGCACATGGCATCAGGCACATCCGTTTGATGCAGTTAAAAATTATAATCCTCTGAAAATTAAGAAAATAACCGATAATATTTTTTGGATTATAATTCAAGAAGGCGGAATTTTAGCAGTAGATTTGAAATCCACGCCACTTGATTTCAACGATGATGAGTTTAAGATTTTTTATCCGAAAAATTCTTCAGGACAAAGAATTGGAAATTCCGTAACCGAGGTTTGCAAAGCCTCTGACAACAAAATTTGGGTCGGCACCGACAAAGGCATCTGCACTATCGAATCGGCGGAAAACGTTTTCAAAGAGAATTTTTCGTTCGTAAAACCTATTATCACAGAATCATTTGAAAACCAAGAAGATTATTCACAATACCTTTTGAATACGAAACAGATTACAAGCATAATTTGCGACGGAAAATCAAGAAAATGGATTTCGACTATCAATTCAGGAGTTTTCGTGGTTTCTGATTCCGGCTCTGAAGAGATTTTAAGATTCAACAAAGAAAATTCTGAATTACCGTCAGATACGGTATATTATTTAAAGTATTGCGGTAAGAACGGAGAAGTTTTTTTCTCTACCTCCTGCGGACTTGCCTCTTTTATGAGCGATACTCAAGACACTCAAAAGGATTTGAAAGATGTTAAAATTTATCCTAATCCCGTCAGAGAGGATTACGAGGGCGAAATTTTTATTTCAGGCTTGGAGGAGAACTGCGATATTAGAATAACGGACATTGCGGGCAACCTTGTCTACAAAACGAAATCCATAGGAGGCAAAATTTCTTGGGACGGCAAAAATCTTAACTCAAACCGATGTGCAACAGGTGTTTATCTTATTTTCATAACGGGTTTAGACTCTAAAAACACCACCGTAAAAAAACTATTGATGATAAAATAAAACACCGGCAAAAAAAATTTGCATATCTGATTAATAACGACTATTTTTGCAAAAATTTTTTTACGATGACCGAAGAAGTTTTACGATACGGAAAACGCGGTGTTTCAGCCTCGAAAACCGACGTTCACAATGCCATTAAAAACATTGACAAAGGCATTTTCCCTAACGCTTTTTGCAAAATTGTCCCGGATATTCTCTCGGGAGACAAGGATTACTGCGTAATTATGCACGCCGACGGAGCAGGCACAAAATCCTCTTTGGCTTATGCTTATTGGAAAGAAACCGGCGACCTTTCGGTTTGGGATGGAATTGCACAGGATTCACTCATTATGAACGTTGACGACCTGATCTGCGTGGGAGCAACCGATAGAATGTTGGTATCCTCTACTATTGGCAGAAATGCTAATCTCGTTCCGGGCGAAGTAATTTCAAGGATTATCAATTCGTCAGAGTCTTTGATGGCAAAACTTAGAGACTGCGGTATTGAAATCTATTCTACAGGTGGCGAAACGGCTGACATAGGCGATTTAACAAGGACTATCGTCGTAGATTCTACCGTTGTTGCAAGAATGAAACGCAGCGATGTTATTGAATGTAATATCAAACCCAAAAACGTTATCGTAGGTCTTGCCTCTTTCGGTAAAGCCTTGTATGAAAGCTCTTACAACGGTGGCATGGGAAGTAACGGTTTAACATCGGCACGCCACGACGTTTTCAACAAAAACATTGCTAAAAAATATCCCGAAACTTTCGACCCGATGATTCCTCAAGATTTGGTTTATTCGGGCTCTTACAACTTAACTGACAAAATAGAAGGCCTTGAGGGTATTGATGCCGGCAAATTAGTTTTGTCGCCCACAAGGACATACGCTCCTATTGTTAAGAAAGTATTGGAAAAATTCAGAAAAAACATCTCCGCTATGATTCATTGCAGCGGCGGTGCTCAGACCAAAGTTTTGAATTTTATCAGCGGTGTTAATGTTATAAAAGACAATTTGTTCGCCACTCCAAAGCTTTTTGAAATCATACAAAAAGAAAGCAAAACCCCGTGGAGAGAAATGTATAAAGTTTTCAACATGGGACACAGATTTGAAATTTATACCGATGAAGTTACAGCCAATGAAATCATAAAAATTTCAGAATCCTTCGGTGTTCAAGCTCAAATCATCGGTCATGTTGAAGAATTTGACGGAAAACAAGTTACGGTAAAAACCGATAAAGGCGAATTTATTTACAACTGATTATTTTTTTAGTTATTATAATGGCAGAAAATCTTATACTCACCAAATTAGAAGGTGTTAAGCAGCGTTTTGAAGAGGTTTCCGCGTTGGTAAACTCTCCTGATGCTATGCAGGATATGAAACGTTATGTGGCTCTCAACAAGGAATTCAAAGACCTTGAGCCGCTAATCAAAGAATATACTGAATACAAAAATATTTTGGCCAATATTGAGGAAGCAAAAGAAATCCTCAAAAACGAGACCGACGAGGAAATGCGTGAAATGGCAAAAGAGGAATTAGAAAACCTCACCTCAAGCCTTCCTGAAAGGGAAGAAACTATAAAAATCATGCTTTTGCCCAAAGACCCTGAGGACGACAAAAATGCAATTATTGAAATCCGCGGCGGTACAGGCGGCGACGAGGCTGCTATTTTTGCCGGCGACCTTTATAGAATGTATGTCAAATATTTTGAAAAACGCCGTTGGAAAGTTGAAATCACACGTTTCACCGAAGGCACAATGGGCGGCTACAAAGAAATCGTTATGACCGTATCCTCTGCAAACGAAGGCGTTTACGGAATTATGAAATATGAATCAGGCGTTCACCGCGTTCAACGTGTGCCGCAAACTGAAACTCAAGGCAGAATCCACACCTCTGCTGCCTCTGTCGTTGTTTTGCCCGAGGCAGGCGAATTTGACGTAGATTTGAAAGAGTCCGATATTAGAAAAGATACATATTGTTCCTCAGGTCCGGGCGGTCAATCTGTTAATACGACTTATTCCGCAATCCGTTTAACGCACATTCCCACGGGTCTTGTAGTAACGTGTCAGGACGAAAAATCACAGATCAAAAACCTTGAAAAAGCAATGAAAGAACTTCGTTCAAGACTCTATGCTATCGAATATCAGAAGTATTTGGACAAAGTATCTTCTCAGAGAAAAACAATGGTTTCAACCGGCGACCGTTCGGCAAAAATCCGCACGTACAATTATCCTCAATCAAGAGTAACAGACCACAGAATAAACCTTACGCTTTATAATCTGCCTGTTGTAATGGACGGTGAAATCGACGAAATAATCGAAAAACTTCAAATCGCCGAAAACGCAGAAAGATTAAAAGCATCAGGACTTTAATAAAAAAATTTCTAAACTTTTTTATAAAAAAAATTGCCGCTATCCGCGGCAATTTTTTTTGTGTGTGTTTAATCCAAACTCATTGAAAGCGTAAAGCCGAACTTTATATTAGAGGTTCTATAACTCGTGGAAATAAGTGGATTAGTTATTTGATGATTATAATAAAGCTGAATCTTAAAACGCTGCGAAAGCTGATAATCTGCCGTTGTGCGGATAGAATAACTTCTGGCTCCCGCCGAAATTTCATTATACAATTCTTCGATTTCCCTCAAAATCGTTTTGTCGTTGTCGATAACCAAATCCGCACGCAAATCCAAATCCGATTTCATACGTTTTGAACCCGAAGAGGTTTTTATATTTAGCGGCAACTGCGCAAACTTATAACCTAAACCCAAAATCCATTCTCTCTTATAAGCCTCCGTTATCTGCGAATTAGCAAAAGATAATGTTATAAGTCTTGTACGTCTGTACTCAAGTTTCGTGCTCAACATATTAACCCACGAAATATCCAATCCGAACAACGGATTAAATCTCTCCTCCAATGTTACGGCAGAAATTTCATATTGAGGAATAAACAAATTGTTAGCATCGTAACGGGCAAAACTTTGTCCGTAAATATCTTCCTCATCAAAAGAATAAGCCGCATTGTTTTTAAAATTGCTTACCGAATAAGAGGATTGATAAGTATGAGTCAGCAATGCTGAACGGACTGAATTTTTCAAAAACGCAACGTTAGCCAAGCCTTTATAATTGATTCTCCAATTCGGCAAAGGCATTTTTAAGAACGGGTTCAAAGATATTTTTTCGGCATTACCGCCCGCGTATGCTGCCAAAAACGCCGGCAACAAAACATCTTGATGCGTTTGAGAATAACCGTCAGGATAATCCCCGTGAAGAAGATTTCCTTGAGAATCCCTCTGAGGCGCGGGATCATAAAAACCTGCACCATTTGCAATTCGCCTTTGAGCCTGACGGTCGGCAACCATACGTCTTGATTCCAAAAATTTTGTATAAGTATCAAGAGAATAATCATCGCCGACTTTATGAAAAGCAGTTCTCAACATATTATAAGAAATTCTGTAATTTCCGCTTTTCACTCTTGAGGTTGTCTGCCAAATATTGTCGCCAGCCCAAGAAAAATATTCCTCCGTATTATATAATATAGTTCTCTCAAAATTAACGTCAATTCTGAAAGTATTTATCGGCTCGAGCTGAACCCTCACGTTAAAACTATTTCCTTTTGTATAACGCACGGGGTCCATCAACGTAGAATCCTTTACAAGCCAAGATTTTTGAGCAGCATCCAAATGAAAATCATCATCGTTCAAAGCCAAAATATAACCGATTCCCGGTGCTAAACGGTTGTCAAAAGATTCATTACCCAAAATTTTCGTTCCCGGGAAATAACCCGTTGTCGTATTAGCACGTTGATTCCTATAATTAACAGAAACACTGCGGATAGAAAACAATCCCATCAACATATAATCAGACATCACAAGCAAAGGAGAATCTTTAACGGGTTTTTGTCCCGTAATCTTAACACTGCAACCCTCGTAATCATTATCAGCTGTAAAACGGATTCTGTTTTGGTCTATTACATCAGTTGAACCTTTAACGGGTTTTCCATCTGCATCCAAAAATTCCGCCTTAACGTCCGTTGTGCCGAGATTGTGAACAATTACCCTCGAGGAGGCTTTGGTAAATCTTAAACGCGATTTTTCGTAAACGACTTCACGCTTTTCGTTTGATGAATTTTTTCTACCGTTCTTTGAAAAACGGTTCATCACTGTCTTAAAATAAGGTATCGTTTTGTAAACTTTCTCAAAATTCAATCCGCTGTTAATTGTCAAAATTCCTGAATTGCTGATTGTATTTCCTCTATTAATTGTATACCCCTCTGTCAAATCAGTAGAGGCGACTTGCATTTGTTCCAAACCGCAATCCCAATGATAATCAGCATTATAAACAGCATTCAAAGTTACCCATCTTAAACCCGGAATTTTGTTTATAGGTGCTTGATAATTGAATTTTGCAGTCTGAGAATAATTAGTATTTTTACCCAAATCCAAAAATCTCAAAAACAAAGTATCTCTTTGTGTGCGTTCTTTTTCCAAAGTGTAATCGTCAATCATTCCGTCGGGATTCACTTTAGAAAGATTTTGAGCAGAAAGACTGAAAGTAAGATTTTGCGAAAGTTTGTATCTCAACTCGTAACTGCGCTGCCATCTAAACTCTTTTGTGTAAGAAGGCGGCAAAAATAAATTTTGATTATCAATATTACGATAACGAATTGTCGAATAATTTCTGTTGATTTCGGCATTAACAGCAACCATCGTCGGCAAAAGGTAAAAATTAAAATCTTTTATAAGTGCAAAAGTTTTTCCTGACAAGAATTTTGCACCCGATAAAGGTCTGTAATTTTTAGGATTGTAAGTATAATTGTATTCGAGCGATGCCGTTATAATCCTTTCTAATTGAGATTCAACCGTTATATCGTGCATATAATATTCCGAATAAGCAACCCCCGCCGTAAAATTGGAAACATGATAAAAAGGTTTCTGTTTGGTTTTTACGTGAGGATTAGTTTTTTCGGGAACAGGCTTTTCTCCAGAAGGATTTTTTCTAAATTCCTTTTCGGCTTTTGCGTTTGCTTTTGCCTCTTGAGAGCGTCCCTCAACATGGATATTTGTCATGTTAATACTTTTTCTGCGCTCGTAGGTTATACTTTGGTCGCGGATTTCGTCCTTTTCGGTTTTTGAAAGCCTCGGGTCTTTGAGCGTGGTATTAAGTTCGATGTCAGGGTCAAGAGGATTGTATTTCGGAAGTTCATAGTTTTCAGAATATCCGTAATAAAGCGGCATTCTGACATTATAATCAGGATTGAAAAATTTTCCCGCTTGAAACAGCGTTGAAAAATCATATTGATAAACTCTGTCTTGATAACGTTCCGAAACACGTTTTTCAATACTTCCGAATCCGGGCGTGTGAGTATAACCCGATAAAGTTACGGTAGCCAAATCAGCAAGTTGAAGTTCGGCTTTTCCTCTTGCCGCCCAACCGCCGTCCTCATCGAAATCCGTCAGCCTCAACTCATTGACCCAAACCTCAGCCGATTTCACAAGACCGTCGTCTTCAACAGAATTGTCTGACTGCGAAGGATTTCTGATACCAATCATAACGGTTTTAATATTGGAAATATTAGGATTACCCATAACGGTAATTTTACTTCCATCGTCATTAAAAACACTATAAGGCATCGAAGTTGAAATTTTTGAAACCGCCTCTCTTGCTGCATTATTACGCTGTTGTTTTACTATCTGTAATTTTTCAAAAACGATTTCAATATTATTTTGCAATGGCCAAACGGCAAGTCTTCCGTTGTCATCATCGGGATAATAACCGGCGGGAGTAACAACCAAAGGAATCTCGTATTCGTAATAATTCTCTTTGTAATCACTACCCAAACGTACAAAAATATGAAGGTCGTTATCGTTTAAAACCTCGCCCGGAATTTCTTCGCAATGAGCAAACATTTTCATTTTTTTGTACTGACGCAAATCCATAAAAGCCGTTTTGTAAGCGGCAACCGCCTGTCCGTCAGGTAGGTTTTTAACTTGCAAAGCCATTGCTTTTTCGTCCTGCTCAATTATCTGATTGGTCTGATAATCCCTTTCCCTTTCGATTGAAGGCGGTAAAAGATAATTGACGGGAGTTTTAGAACCGTTCTCTTCCAAGCCGACACCCGTAATATCCAAAACGCCGTCATCAAACTGCGTATCCGTGGTTACCTCGCCAAAACTTGTCATGGACGAAGCATATTTTCTCCAATCGCCCCTTACAAGATTCATCTCGGCAAACCTCAGAATAATATCACGTTTGGCATTCGTTAAATACATTCGCATAAAACGTATCGACTTAAAATCCGAAATCGAACCCACAACAGAGTCAGGTTGATAAATCGGAATTTTGAACTGATACCATTTTACTGAAGAATTTTCTCCGTTTACTGTTTTAACATTGCTCTCAACTATATCCGTTATATAATTTTTTCCAACCTGCATTCCATCGGGAGAGATACGGACTTTGTACTGATAATAAGATTCGGTTTCGGAAAGCGTGTTATCAAGATTAATATCCTCAATATCAGGATAACGGTCTTTAATTGTGGAATACTGCGAACTGCTGCTAAAATCAGAAGAATTGCCTTGAGGACCGTTGTAATGCTTATAACGCTGAAGAATCGAAAGTTTTTGCTCGTCATAATCCGAACCTCTGAAATAATGGTAATTATCGCTGGCGGGGTCGTTGTAAGCGTTTTGATAAGCCAAAGAATTAGAACCGAACTCGTGTGATAATTCATCAAGATACTCGGAATAAAAACCACGCTCCAAGACATCGTCCATTCCGTCAAAACCTAAATCCTGAGCCTCCTTAGCACCGTTTGTATTATCAAAAGCATTAACCAAAAAAGTCTTGTTAGAGACCAATCCCCAAGATGTAGTGTCCACGAAATTTCCGTCCATTGGATAAGGTATACCGTTTTCAAAACTTTTGCGTCCGTCCTTTAAAATATCTTCAGAAACATGACCCAAGTTGAAATACAAATCAACACCCATATCTTCTTTTTCGTAAATAAACGGGTCTAACATCCAAAATTCAAGATATTCGATATTTGAATTTTCAAAATCGGTTGTCGTTAAATCCCTCATAATACCGCCCCAACGGGATTGCGGTGATTTTAGCGTTCCGTCAGCATTCATACCGGCAGAAACGCCACCCTTACCTGAAACATCAAAATTGTAAGGACCTTTTTCTTGAGGATAATAAGCGAGGTTCAAAATCGTCAGCTGCGTTGAAATTCCGCTTATAGATTGAGCGTTAGGAAAAATTTCTTTCTCATAAACAGCTCTGACATAATGATTCGATTGATCGTCTTTGGTAATATAAGAAGGCGTTATGCCCGAACCAGAAATGCTCGTTCCCTGCAAATCCGACAAGACATTGTACCAAGACAAAAGCGCACGGTTATAACCGTAACGCAAATCGTTGTTAAGATTAGCCTCAGGAAAACGTTTCGTACCCGAAGGTGCAGAGGCCAAAACCCATTTTGAAACCGATTTTACGTCAATTTTTGTTTGAGCTGCCTCAAAATCGTCAATGTAACAAGTGCCGGCTTTATCAACGCTACGGCTGTGTCCGGGAATCAATTGTGCGAATTCACCCTCAAGACTCAATCTTGATTCCGCCGTCGTAGAAATAAGAGGCAGTTTGTTGATTAACCGCGTTAAATACGGCAGTTGAACGGAATATCTTGTATCAAGACCCCAAATCGTATTTTTAACGGGTTCGTAACCGATTGAAACTTTATTAGTCATCGTCTTTTCGGAAAGCCTCATCAACGTTCCGCCGATGTTGAAATTATCATTGAACTGATAATTCAAATGCGTTCCCATAAGGGTTTTTGTTGTGGAATTAAACACAGTATTGCTCTCAACCGTTACTGAAATTTTGTTTCCCGACTGCAAAATGCTTTCATTAACGATTTTTACCGTACCAAGCAGATAATCAACAACATAATCCGTACCCTCAGAAAGCGTGATACCACCCGAAGTAACCTTCACCGAACCTTCTTCGATATTCATCGCATCAAGGGAAATCTCAGAACCAGAACTTGATTTATAACTACCGGTGATGTAAAATTTATCTTTTTCAGCATTTTGTTTTGCGATAGTTTTGGTAGAATCATAAAGCTGGGGATAACAAT
>JAEEGL014141944.1_pt1 | contig 11773 bp, 6 predicted proteins | sample 9134231 | NCBI WGS metagenome assembly JAEEGL01 (sample SAMN16246548, study PRJNA631951) | gut metagenome | biome: gut microbiome; feature: rumen; material: fiber-attached | host: Bos | place: Iran: Karaj | collected 2018-10
AAATAGATCTCTAACTCTTGAAGCACCAACACCAACAAACATTTCAACAAAATCTGAACCACTTATAATAAAAAATGGAACTCCTGCTTCTCCAGCAACTGCTTTTGCTAAAAGTGTTTTACCTGTTCCAGGATGTCCAACAAGTAGTATTCCTTTTGGAATTCTTGCACCCATGTCTGTATATTTCTTTGGTGATTTTAAGAATTCTACTATTTCTTCTAATTCTGCCTTTTCTTCTTCAATACCTGCAACATCTTTAAATGTTAATTTGTTTTTGTCTGTTGGATTAACCATTCTCGCTTTACTTTTACCAAAAGTAAATGACTTATTGTTATTGTTTTGGCTTGGATTCATTAATATTGCCCAAGCAAAGAAGAATACTATCAAGATAATGAATGGAAATGTTGTTTCCAATAATTCCACTACTATTGATGTTTCTTCTTGAACAACTACTAAAGAACCAGCTTTGATTTGATCACTAACTTCTGTCATGAAATTTTCAATGCTTGGAATAGTAACTGCTCTTTTGTTTGATTTTGTTTGATCGCTTGCTGTTTTATAAACTGCATCCGCTTTTTCTCTTGTGCTTCTAATAACTACTTCAGTTATTTCTCCATTTTGAATTCCGGTTAATAACTCAGTGTAGTTCATCTTGTTTGCATCATTGTATGATGATGAAACAATGGCTATTACGAGTATAGTAAGCAAGATCACAGTTACAATTGATTTTATACCGCTTTTCACCTAAAATCTCCTCCTTGAATTTAATTATTATTCACGTTTACTACTTTATAGCATAGGAAAAAATCAAATTCAATACCGTTTTTTCAAAAGAAATATTACTGTAATAATGCTCTTTCTAAGGCACTACGGATACTTAATTCTGGTTTTTCAAATAGATTTTTTTATTTTTTATTACAATTTTAGTTTTTTTGTTTGGTGTAAGGTATTTATTACCTACATTATTATTACATAGTTTGACCATGTCTTCGACGTGTTTTTTCTCTATTCCTTTAGTGTTTCCAAAGATTTTTTGGATTGAATAAAGAATAACTTTCTTTTGAAGCACAATCTCCTCTTCATTGAATTTCCTTAAATCTAGAACAATTTGTTTTTCATCTTGGTCCAAAGCTTCTTCTAAACAAATTTCTCTATAAAATTCTTCAACTTTTTTATTTAAATAATCTTGTTCTTCTTTAACAATTTCTGAAAGTCTTGTTAATGTTTCTAAAAAGTTTGGATTAAACTCTTTTTCAATGTATGGAATAACAATGTTTCTAATCTTATTTCTTGTATATTCATTCTCGTCATTAGATTCATCATGTCTTGGATCTAATTTTTCTTCTGTGCAATATGCTTCTATCTCCTCTCGTTTTGAAACAAGTAGCGGTCTAATATACTTTCCTTGTTTAATTTCAATTCCTTTTAGCCCATTGGGTCCGCTTCCTCTTAGCACATTCATAATAATCGTTTCAACATAGTCATTTGCATTATGTGCAATAGCTATCTTATTAGACTTTGTTTTTTCTAAAACTTCATCATAAAATTTATATCTTACATCTCTCCCTGTTTCTTCTAGTCCTCTTTTTTCCTCTTCAGCAAGTTTTTTTACATCTGCATGTAAAGCGTAAAATGGAATATTATATTTTTCACAATATGATTTAACATATTCTTCATCTATTTTTGCATTTTCTCTTAATCCATGATTAATATGAGCAACTACAATTTCAAAATCCATTTCTTTTTCTTCTTTTATAGTTCTTAAGATATCAAGCATGGAAATAGAATCTGGTCCTCCACTTACTCCAAGAACTAGACTGTCTCCGTTTTCTATTAGGTTATTTTTTCTAATTGTTTCTAAAACTTTTTCTTTTAACATTTTATCTCCCTTAAAAAAATTGGCAGAATAAACCTATGTTATTCTGCCTAAAAAATTACATATCTTCTTCATCTTGTTTTGCAAGATTTGCAAACTTTGTATAACTTGGTAGCCAAGCTAAATCAACTGTACCTATTGAACCCGCTCTGTTTTTGGCTACTATAACTTCTGTTACATTCTTTCTTTCACTATCTTTATTATAATAATCATCTCTATATAGAAATAGTACTATATCGGCATCTTGCTCAATAGATCCTGACTCTCTTAAATCTGATAAAAGTGGTCTTTTATCATCTCTTTTTTCAACACCACGAGATAGCTGTGATAATGCAATAACTGGAACAGATAATTCCTTTGAAAGAATCTTAAGTGATCTACTTATCTCAGAAATTTCTTGCTCACGTGATGCATTTTTCTTTCCAAGTGGTGAAATAAGTTGCAAGTAATCTATTACAATTAGTCCTAATCCCTTTTCCATATGAAGTTTTCTACATCTTGTTCTAATATCTGTAATTGTTAATGTAGCATCATCTTCAATATATAGTGGAATTCCAGAAATTTCATTGATTGCATCAGAAAGTTTAGTCCAATCATCATCTTCTAAAAATCCTGATCTAATTTTGTTACTATCTATTAAAGCTTCACTACTCATAATTCTGTTTGCGATTTGTTCTTTAGGCATCTCTAAGCTGAATATTACTACACCTTTATTTGCTTTTAGTGCAACGTTAGTTGCTATATTTATAGCTAAAGCTGATTTACCCATAGCAGGTCTTGCAGCAAGTATTATTAATTCACCTTCATGAAGACCACTCATTTTATAATCTAGGTCTGTAAATCCAGTAGGTGTTCCACTAAACTTTCCTCCAGCTTTAAATAACTCTTCTAATTTTGAAACAGAGCTTATTAATACTTCTTGAAGGGTTGAATAACCTTTTATAGCTTTGTTTTGAGAAAGATCCATAACCTTTCTTTCTGCCATATCTAAAATGTTGTCTATATCTTCTGTTTCGTTATATCCTAAACTTACCATTTCATTTCCAGAAATAATAAGTTTTCTTAATAGAGCTTTTTCTCTAACAATGTTAATATATCTATCAACATTAGCTGTTGTTGGTACTTTTTCCGGAAGAGATGATAAATATTCTAAACCACCAACTCTTTCAAAAGCACCTGCTTCTGTAAGCTCAGCTTTAACTGTGATTATATCAACTGGTTCACTCTTTTGATATAAATTTGTTATTGCTTCAAATATTAACTTGTTATCTTCTCTATAAAAGTCTTCATCTCTTAGTTTTTCTAGAGCAGCAGTTACTGATTCTTTATCAATTAGCATTGCTCCAATAACAGCTTGCTCTGCCTCCACATCATGAGGTGGTATTTTTCCAACATCCATATTATTTTCCTCTACTATTTATTTTGCTACAACAAATACCTTTACTTTTGCAGTTACACCTTCGTTTAGCTTGATATCAACTATTGTTACACCTGTTTCTTTAATTGATTCTTGAAGTAATACTTTTTTCTTATCTACTTCAATGTTGAAATCTGCTTTTAGTGCTTCTGCAATTTCTTTTGAAGTAACTGCTCCAAATAGTCTTCCGTTTTCTCCAACTTTTACTGGAATTTTAACTGTTATTTTCTTTAGTTCTTCTGCTATTTTTTGAGATTCTTTTCGATCTTCGTCTTTTCTATATTGAGCTGATTCTTTCTTTGATTGAAGATTGTTCATATTTCCGCTGTCTGCTGGAACTGCAAGATTTCTTGGAAACAAAAAGTTTCTTGCATAACCATCTGCTGCTTCGATTATTTGATCTTTTCTTCCTACACCTTTAATATCTTGTTTTAAAATAACCTTCACTTTCAATCCTCCCTATATATTTTTAGCATTTTCATGCCCTTATTTTATTACATTTTTTGCCAATAGTAAAGAACATTTAAAAATTTTAATATTAAAAAAAGAGAAGATTTAAATCTTCTCTTTTGTATTATTCTATCTCTGTAAAATATTCATTTATTCTAATTATTAATTCGTCTTTTGCATCTTCTAGAGTAAATCCTTCTAGCTGAGCACCAGCTAATGTAATATGGCCTCCGCCTCCCAATTTTTCTAGAATTAATTGAACGTTAATATCACCAATTGAACGTCCGCTTATATAAATCTTTCCATCTATATCTGTCATAACAAATGATGCTGTAATATCTGATATTGTAAGAAGCTCATCTGCACCTTTAGCACAAATAAGATTTGCATCTTTATTGTTTTCTTTATTTTCAAATACAGATATTGCAATTGACTTATTAATAATCTCAACATTTTTAACAATGTCTGCAATTGTATTATAGCTTTCTAAGTCTGCTTGGAACCATTTCTTAACTCTAATAATATCTACACCATATTTTCTTAAAAATGCTGCAGCCTCAAATGTTCTTACACCAGTTTTAAATGTGAAATCTTTAGTATCTACCATGATTCCACCATATAAACTTTCAGCTTCTATTATTTCAAGTTTAACTGGCATTGGAGCATATTGAATAATTTCTGTTACTAACTCTGCTGCAGATGATGCGTATACTTCATGGAATGAAACCATTGCATCTTCAATATAGTCTGGTCCTTTTCTATGGTGATCTATAATAATCTTTTTAGATACTTTATCTAATAAATCAGGAAACTCAACATATGATGTTTTGTGTGTATCTACTATAATTAGAAGTGTTTCTTCGTCTACAATAGATGAAGCAACTTGTTCAGATATTATTACTTCTTTGTATTCTTCTAATCCATTAAATATGTCTAAGAATTTTCCTAATCCTTTTCCAACTGGTTCTGAAACTATATGACATTCTTTTCCAATAGTCTTAGCTAACCTGTACATGCCTAAAGCTGAACCGAATGAGTCTATATCTATGTTTTGATGTCCCATGATAAGAACTTTGCTTGAGTTTTCTATTGCATCACTAATTGAGTTTGCCATAATTCTAGCTTTAACTTTAGTTCTTTTTTCAATTTCTAAACTTGTTCCACCATAGAATTTATATTTTCCGTCTTTTCTAACTACTGCTTGATCACCACCTCTACCAAGAACGATGTCCATGGCAGCTAATGCTGATTTATAAACCCCATAGATTGTATCACCTTCTGTTGAAACAGCAATACTTAATGTAATTTGAATGTTTGAGCTAACACCAATTGTTTTAACTTTATCTAATATTGCAAATTTCTCATTTTCTAATACAGGTAAATATTGTTGTTCTAAAACAAATACAAAAGAATCTCTTTCTGTTTTAATAATAACTCCACCTGTTCTTGTAACCCAGTCGATAATCTGTTTTTCAATTTTTGCAAGTAAGTCTAGTTTTTCTTCAGGAAGAGCTCTTTGAACTATGTCTTCATAGTTATCAATCATCGCAATTCCTAAGCATGGTTTTGAATTATTGTATTTATCAAAAAGTTCGTTATATTTAGTCTCATCGATAAAGTAAAGAATTAATGTATACTCTTTAACTCCCTTTTTGTTTCTTCTCTTATTCTTAACTAGACCACCACGTATTCTATATACTTTTTTGTTAATATTAAATGATTTAGAAATTTCAATATTTTCATTTTTCTCTAAATCTAATTTAATCTCTTTTATAATTGATGTTAAATAAGTTGATATATCTAAATTTTGGAATTCATCAACAAACTTTCTACTTTTCCAAATAATAGTTCCAGATGTTTCTATAACAACAAGCGGAATTGGTGAATTAATCATTGTTGCTTTTGTTGCTGAATTAACATCTGATGTTATCTCTTCAATATGACTTACAATCTCACTTTTCTTTCTGCTACTGTTCCAAACTGAATAAATAAGAATGCCTGCATAAAGAATTATTGATGGAATAACCCATCTTAAATCATATATACAAAGAACAATAAATAAAACACCTATTATAAGTAAATATAAAATGTTCTTGGTTGTTAACTTATCTAACATTTTACCATTTTGGCTCGGCATAAATATCTCCTTTGTATTTTGCTATAAACGCAAAAATACCTATATATTATACATCTTTAGCGTCAAATTGTCAAATTTAGAGCCTTTTTAGAGGCTTTTTAAAAAGCAAAAAGCACCCATCAAGCAATGGGTGCAATTACCTTTATTACTATTTTTGAATTGATAATGTAACTGACTTTTCTTCTCCTGTGTATGTGTCTGTTACTGTGATTTTAACTTTTCCTGCGCTAACGCCTGTTACAATACCATTTGAATTTACTGTAGCAATTGATTCATCGCTTGAAGTATATTCAAGTGTTTCTATTGTTGCGTCTGATGGTGTTGTTTTAAGCTTCATTTGTAAATCTTTTCCAACTTTTACAACGCTCTTTGTTGATGTAAATGACATTGATTTAATAGGAATAATGCATTTAATATCAGCTTCTGCTTCTTGTCCATCATATTTAGCATATACTTTAGCATTTCCATATGATGCTGCTTGTACAACTGGAAGACCTGTTTCTTTATCTGTTACAATTTTAGCTATTGAATCATCTGAAGATGTATATTCTATTCCTTCTGTGATTTCTTCTCCATCAATTCTAGAAACAAGTTCTGCTGTCTCTTTTTCTTTAATTGAAATATATTCCTTTTGAATTTCAAACTCAAGTTTTGGTTTGATTTTTTCTTCTTCTTTACTCTCTACATTTTTTTCTGTTGGAGTTGTACTAAAAATTCTTTTGCCAAAAACATATCCTTTATCTAATACTAGTAATAGTGATAAAACGCATACTATAATAAAAAAGCATATTGCTACTACTAACCCTTTGTTTTTCATTTTTTCTCTCCTTGCTATTATTAAACTATATAAATTATAACACTAATTAAGATTTTTCTTCAATAAATTTTTAAAAATGTAATACTATTTCTTGCATATTTGTTTTTTATGTCAAAATATGGTATAATTATAGTAGTATTCCGGTTTTGGAACATTTAGCATACCCTTGAAAGGATGGTGCATTATGCTTATATTTTTATTCGTCATCGTTGCTGCATTTATCACAATCGCTGCGCCCTTCGCGTGGTGGATCAACGTCATCGCAGGTCTCGTAATTGCTCTTATAGTCATCTGGCTTATTAGGCATTTCGATGTCGCTCTTGCGTTGGTGTGGGCTGCCATCAAATGGGTGATGTTAGGAGGAATTTTATGGATACTTATCCACTTCCTAACATAAGTTTCCTAAAAAAAACTGAATAAGAAAAATCCGGTCAACTCAACTGAGACCGGATTTTTCTGCTTTTATAATAAAATTAATTTACACTTTCTGATTCTGAAGCTGCACCTGCATCTTCAGTTTTTTCTTCTAGTTTAGTATTAATTTTAATATCTTGATAACGTTTTAAACCTGTACCTGTTGGAATTAATTTACCGATAATAACGTTTTCTTTTAGTCCTATTAATGTGTCTACTTTTCCTTTAATTGATGCTTCTGTTAATACTCTTGTTGTCTCTTGAAATGAAGCAGCAGATAAGAAACTATCTGTAGCAAGAGAAGCTTTTGTAATACCAAGAAGTACTCTCTTATAAACTGCTGGTTTCTTTCCTTCTTTAATTAATTCTTCATTCTTTTCTTCAACATCAAGTAGATCAACTAGTGATGCTGCATAGAATCCACTATCACCTGGTTCTTCAATTCTAACTTTCTTAAGCATTTGACCTGTAATAACTTCGATGTGTTTGTCGTTTATATCAACACCTTGGTTTCTATAAACTTTTTGAACTTCTGAGATTATATATTCATAAACTGCTTCAGTTCCTTTAATTGCTAACAATTCACTTGGATTGATAGATCCTGATGTAATTGGATCACCAGCTTTGATTTCGTCACCATCTTTAACAACAAGTTTTGAACCAAAGCTAATTGGATAAGTTTTAGTATTTTCCTTGCTTGTAATGATAACTTCTTTTCTCTTCTTTTCTTCGTTAATCTTAACAACACCATCAATTTCAGAAATGATAGCAACACCTTTAGGGTTTCTAGCTTCGAATAACTCTTCAACTCTAGGAAGACCTTGTGTGATATCTCCACCGGCTACACCACCTGTATGGAATGTTCTCATAGTAAGCTGTGTACCAGGCTCACCAATTGATTGTGCAGCGATGATACCAACAGATTCACCATCGTTTACTAAGTCTCTTCTAGCAAGTCCCATACCATAACATTTTCTACAAGCACCATGTCTTGCTTTACATCCTAGTATAGAACGAACTTTAATTCTTGTGATTCCCATATCAACAATCTTCTTAGCAAGTTTTCCAGTAATCATTGTATCTGTATCAATAACTACTTTACCTGTCTTAGGATCTTTTAAGTCTTCAATTAGGAATCTACCAATTAATCTTTCCTCTAAAGGTTCGATGATTTGGTTTCCATCTTTAATATCTTCTACGAAGATACCTTCATGTGAACCACAATCGTCTTCTCTAATGATAATATCTTGTGATACGTCAACTAATCTTCTTGTTAGGTAACCAGAGTCAGCTGTTCTTAAAGCAGTATCAGCTAAACCTTTTCTAGCACCATGGGCAGAAATGAAATACTCTAATGAGTCTAGACCTTCACGGAAGCAAGACTTGATAGGAATTTCAACAGCTTTACCAGATGTGTTAGCCATAAGACCACGCATACCAGCAATTTGTCTTAATTGGTTCATGTTACCACGGGCACCAGATTGAGCCATCATGAAGATAGGGTTTAATTCACCAAAGTTATTCTTCATTGCTTCAGTAACATCATCTGTAGCTTTCTCCCAAATTTTGATGATTGCATTATATCTTTCATCGTTAGTAATCATACCACGTTGATATTGTCTAAATACATTTGATACATCTTCATCAGCTTTTGCAAGAATTTCTTTCTTAGCTTCTGGTACAGCTACGTCAGAAACTGAAACTGTGAATGCACCAACTGTTGAATATTTATAACCAGTTGCCTTGATATAATCAAGAACTGGAGCTGTTCCAGCTAAACCATGAACATTGATACAGTTAGCAATAATTTTTCCTAATTTTTTCTTATCAACTGCGAAGCCAACTTCTAAATCAAATTCATGTTCTGGATCTGTTCTATCAACAAATCCTAAGTCTTGAGGAATTCCTTGGTTGTAAATTAATCTACCGATTGTTGTTTCAACTATCTTAGATCTTACATTACCATCTTCATCCTCTCTAAATCTTCTAATGTGAACCTTGCAGTGTAATCCTACATCACCATTTTGATATGCCATTAATGCTTCTTCTTCATCTTTGAAGTACATACCTTCACCAGGTTCTCCTCCATTTTCGATTGTTAAGTAGAAAGCACCTAGAATCATATCTTGTGTAGGAACTGTAACTGGTTTACCATCTTGAGGTTTTAATAAGTTATTTGTAGATAACATTAAGAATCTTGCTTCTGAAATTGCTTCAGGTGTTAGTGGAACGTGAACAGCCATTTGGTCACCGTCGAAGTCAGCATTGAATGCTGTACAAACTAATGGGTGAAGCTTAATAGCTCTACCTTCTACTAATACTGGTTGGAATGCTTGAATACCTAGTCTGTGAAGAGTAGGAGCACGGTTTAGAAGAACTGGGTGATCTTTGATAACATACTCTAAGATATCCCATACTTCTGGTCTTAATTTCTCAACCATTCTCTTAGCATTCTTAATATTATGTGCGATTCCTCTTGAAACTAATTCTTTCATAACAAATGGTTTGAAAAGTTCAACTGCCATTTCTTTTGGAAGACCGCATTGGTAAATCTTAAGTTCTGGACCAACAACGATAACTGAACGTCCAGAGTAGTCAACTCTTTTACCAAGTAAGTTTTGACGGAATCTACCTTGTTTACCTTTTAGCATATCTGATAATGATTTTAAAGGTCTGTTTCCAGCACCTGTAACAGGTCTTCCTCTTCTACCATTATCTATTAATGCATCTACTGATTCTTGAAGCATTCTTTTTTCATTTCTAACAATGATTTCTGGAGCTCCAAGTTCTAGTAATCTTTTTAATCTGTTATTTCTGTTAATTACTCTTCTATATAAGTCATTTAAGTCTGATGTAGCAAATCTACCACCATCTAATTGAACCATAGGTCTTAATTCTGGTGGAATAACAGGAACAACGCTCATGATCATCCATTCTGGTCTATTTCCAGAAATTCTGAATGATTCAACTGTATCTAATCTTTTTAAGATTTTTGCTTTTCTTTGCTCTGAAGCTTTAGCAAGTTCTTTCTTTAATTGTTTTGATAATTTTTCAATATCAACTTCTTCAAGTAAATCTCTAATAGCTTCAGCACCCATTTTAGCTTTGAAAGATCCTTTTCCATATTTTTCTTCAGCTTCATGGTATTCTTGTTCGTTTATTACTTGTCCTTTAAGAAGTCCAGATGTTCCTTTATCTGTAACTATATAAGATGCAAAATAAATTACTCTTTCAAGACTTCTTGGTGAAATATCAAGTAATAAACCAATTCTACTTGGTATACCTTTGAAATACCAAATGTGAGCGATTGGAGCAGCAAGTTCAATGTGTCCCATTCTCTCTCTTCTTACTTTAGATGAAGTAACTTCAACACCACATCTATCGCAAACTATACCTTTATATCTGATTCTTTTATATTTACCACAATGACATTCATAGTCTTTTGTTGGTCCAAATATTTTTTCACAGAATAAACCATCTTTTTCTGGTTTTAAAGTTCTATAGTTAATTGTTTCTGGTTTCTTTACTTCTCCATGAGACCATTCTCTAACTTTCTCATCAGAAGCTAAACCAATTTTAATTTTATCAAAAACTTCTAATTCATCCACTTTTAAAAGTAGCCCCCTTAATATTTTATTTTTTTGGGTGGCAAATATTAATTATTTACCAAAGCTCTCGAAATATTATAATATCCACCGCTGAACAGACATTGCTGTCATTAAAATATTTCTTAAGCTCAATATTCAATTAATTATTATATTTCTTATTATTCATCATCGCTGTTATCATCTACATTGTCTAGATCTTTGAATATTTTATCATCTGGCATATCTTCTTCATCTAAGATGTTTGTAAAGAAATCATCATCATCTTCTTGATTTGATTCAAGTTCTGAATCTGAAATTGTTGTTAGGTTGTCTTCTTCTAATTCTGATTCATCAATTGTTTCTTCAACACCTTCAACAGCTTCTTCAACATAATCTTTAATCTTAACTTCTTGGTTGTCATCTGTATATAGTGAAATATCTAATCCTAATGATTGTAATTCTTTTACTAATACCTTGAATGATTCAGGAATTCCTGGTTCAGGAATGTTTTCACCTTTAACGATTGCTTCATAAGTCTTAACACGTCCGATAACATCGTCTGATTTAACTGTTAAAATTTCTTGTAAAGTATATGCTGCACCATAAGCTTCCAATGCCCAAACTTCCATCTCACCAAATCTTTGTCCACCAAATTGTGCTTTACCTCCTAGAGGTTGTTGAGTAACTAATGAGTATGGACCTGTTGAACGAGCATGAATCTTATCATCAACTAAGTGGTGAAGTTTTAACATATACATTACACCAACTGTAACTGGATGATCAAATGGTCTACCTGTTCTACCATCATATAATATTGATTTACCTGTTGTCTCAAGTCCTGCAGTTTCTAGCATTTCTTCAACGTCTTTCTCTGATGCACCATCAAATACTGGAGTTGCAATGTTCCATCCAAGTAATCTACAAGCTGCACCTAAGTGTACTTCCAAAACTTGTCCTAAGTTCATACGAGAAGGAACACCAAGTGGGTTTAAGCAAACATCAACTGGAGTACCATCTGGTAAGAATGGCATATCTTCTGCTGGAAGAATTCTAGAAACAACACCTTTGTTTCCGT
>JAEEGL015076951.1_pt1 | contig 11773 bp, 9 predicted proteins | sample 9134231 | NCBI WGS metagenome assembly JAEEGL01 (sample SAMN16246548, study PRJNA631951) | gut metagenome | biome: gut microbiome; feature: rumen; material: fiber-attached | host: Bos | place: Iran: Karaj | collected 2018-10
ATCGATCACTATGACAGCAGGATCACTATCCTTTCCTCTGATATATTTTGAAACAGCTCTTACCGCTATCTGCACAGCTCCGATAAAAACAAGTGTCTTTGCGGTATAGAAATGCTCCTGCACCCATTCATCAATCGTGCATGTCCCCTGACTCCTGCTTATCCTCGTAAGACTGTCGGCCCCTAACTTTTCTCCAAGCTCATAGCCTCTGTCAGTAAAGGAACAGGCATATGTACCTGTTTTGCCTTGTTTTCCTTCTCTGTATCCTGTGGTGAAATCCGGATCATAGAGCAGACTCTTCTGCTCACTTCCGTTTAAGAAATCTCCTATAAGCAGAAGACTTGTCCTGCTTATCCCGTTATCCTTCGCTGTCTGATCAAGCGTTCCGACAGTACAGAAAAACTTCTTCTCCTCAGGCCAGCTTGCTTTGTAAATGATAGCTGCAGGTGTATCCGCACTGTACCCTCCCGCAAGCAGTGCTTCCTCAACTTCTTTTGTTTTCCCTGCCGAAAGGAAGAGCACCATGGACGTCTTATGAGAAGCCATATCCTGAATACGTTCTCTTTCAGGGACAGGTGTCCTCCCTTCTATCCTGCTTATTATCACAGACTGCGATCTGCCGGGAACCGTATATTCAGTATTGAGTGCAGCCGCAGCAGCGCAGAAGCTTGATACTCCGGGGACTGTGCTGTAGCTTATCCCATATCTCTTCAGCTCTGCAGTCTGTTCATTTATCGCAGAATATAATGAAGTATCTCCTGTCTGAAGCCTGACCGTGATCCCGGGTTCTGTCTGTCTGATGACCTCCGTTATCTCCGGAAGAGACATGTGGGCACTGTCATAAACAGCAGCATCTTTTCTGCAATACTTTAAAAGTTCAGGATTAACAAGACTCCCCGCATAGATAACGGTATCAGCTTCCTGCAGCAGTCTGTATCCTTTTAGAGTGATCAGTTCCGGATCGCCCGGGCCGGCTCCGATGAAATAAACCATTATAATGCTCCTTTATATCCAAACTCTGTAAGCAGCTCCCGACCTTTATCCGTTATACCAAACAAGCCGTGAACATTCGAAAACAAAAGTGCGCCTACTTCAAACTTACCTCCGGCCCTGCGCTCCAGATTAGCCTGTATAGACCGGATTATCAGTTTCTCTGTATCCTTAAGAAGTGACTCTTCCTTCAGGATATCGATACATGCATCGCTCGTTACGCTCTCATACAGTTTTTTTATGCATCCGGCAGATGCGCCCGCAAGCGCTGCATAGCAGGCAAATATCTCTCTTCGTCCATCTGCATATTTTGAATGAGTGTTCATGACCGATGCTGCAAGCTTTACAAGCTTTCCTGTATGCCCTATGAGCATCACACGCTCTATACCCGCATTGGCGGCTATGTCCAGTGCATCTCCTATAAAATTGGACATCTGAATGACCGGTATATCCAGCTTGTCTATCCTGTTCTTTTTGATAAAATCTGCTCCGTAATTTCCCGGCGTAAGGATGATGCTTCTGTTCCCCATCGCAGCCGCCTGACGGACCGCAACCCTTATCGTATCCACAAGAGCCTTTTCAGACATGGGCTCCACTATGCCGCTGGTACCAATGATAGAAATACCACCCTTTATACCAAGCGTGCTGTTCAATGTTCTGGCAGCAATCGCCTCACCGTTCTCGGCACTTACGATCACTTTGAAACCACCCGTATAACCATTCTCCCTGGCCGATACCTTAAGCACATCACTTATCATCTTCCTCGGCACATGGTTGATGGCCGCCTCTCCAACGGGCTGGTCAAGTCCGGGAAGGGTAACTCTTCCTATACCTTCCCCTCCATCTATGACAACGCCTTCCTCATCCGTTAGCGTCACCTCAGCCCTGATATGTATCCCATTCGTCACATCAGGGTCATCTCCTGCATTTTTGACTACCGTGCAGTAAGCAGTTTTTTCTTCTTCATCGCATCCGCATTCAAAAGGTGTGACACTTACTCTTATCCCTGCCGGAGTCATGACTGACATCTCGAAAGGCCTTATCCCCGTAAGGAGAAATTCTGCAGCCCCCTGACTTGCAAGCGCCGCTGAAGTACCTGTAGTAAAGCCACGTCTCAAGCCATTTTCCGTTGCAGTATCATTTGAATCTATATCCGCCTCCGTACTTTTATCTTTTTTTTCAGAAGCGATATCTCCTGCCATGAAGTCATGCAGGAGCTGTTCATCTATCCCGTACAGCCTTGTCAGCGCAGGAACTGTCATCACATCGGCAGGCTTCCCGTATGCTGTGATCTCTTTATCACCCAGCATGAGGACTCTGTCCGCAAACTTTTGGGAAAGGTTCAGTTCATGCAGAGACATAACTATCGTCAACGGATGGTCCGCATCCCTTGAGAGATTTTTTAACAGATCCAGCAGTTCCAGCTGGTATTTCAGATCCAGGAAGGTTGTGGGTTCATCCAGTATCAGCACACCCGGTTCCTGCGCGATGGCTCTGGCAAGCAATACTCTCTGTTTCTGTCCGTCCGAAAGTTCATTGAAGTTCCTGTCTGCAAGAGTGAGGCAGTCTGTCATCTCCATCACTTTTCTGACTATATCCATATCGGCTTCGGAGAGCCTGCCAAACCATCCGGTATACGGATACCTGCCTTCAGATACGACTGCCAGGCAGCTCTCCGCTTCCTTTTTCACACGCTCGGTAAACATCACTGCTATCTTTCGTGCTCTGTCACCGTCCGATATCCTGTTAAGATTCTGTCCTTCTATAAGTATCCTTCCGGACATTGGCGCGAGCAGTCCTGACAAAACATACAGCAATGTAGATTTACCGGCGCCGTTTGGCCCCACGATCGATACCATCTCACCTTTACATATATCAAAACTAATATTTTCCAAAACAGCCGTGCCTTTGTATCCTGCAGTCAGGTCATGGACTTCAATATATTTATCTGTCATTCTTGTACCTCCACGAAGAGAAATCCGCGTATGCGGTTTCTCTGAGCTGGCAAATTGGTGAATACGCCGAAGGCGTATTTATTTGCACCAATTTGTGTTTGAAAGGAAATGTATCAACATTTCCTTTCAAACCTGCCTCCTGCCAGCATGATCAGCACGATCGGAACACCTGCAAAAGCTGTAACGGTCGAGAGAGAAAGTTCTGTCGGTGAAAGCAGCATGCGTGCTGCGAGGTCTCCGGCCATTGTATAGGACGCTCCCGTAAGGAATACCGCAGGCATCATGATGACCGGTCTCCTGTCAGTCATGAGCTTCCTTACGATAAACGGAACCGCTATACCCACAAAAGAAACAGGCCCTGCAAACGCTGTTACAATACCTGATAAAAGACTTGATAAAAGTATGATCGATATCTGCAGTGCTCTGACATTCACCCCGACACTCTTAGCATACACTTCTCCATTCCTGTATGCTCCTATAGGTTTCGACACAGCCCATACGATCATCGATACGATCAGAATAAAAACGGAAGCAAATACCGCTTCCTGCTCAGAGGTTCCGGAAAAGCTTCCCTGCGACCATCCATGCATATTCACCACGGAAGAATCTCCTGCTACATTGACGATAAAATCAGTAACTGCCGTACATATATAGCTGATCATTATGCCCGCAACAAGCAGTACTGACATGCTCTTTATCCTTGTAGAGAGCAGAAGTATCACAACTGTTGAGAGAAGCGCCCCCGCAAAAGATACGACTACCATCTGTATCGAAGACACACCGCCGCCTCTGCTAAGCACAATGATCGTCATTACAGCAACCATCATCCTTGCACCGGATGATATTCCCATTACATAAGGTCCGGCTATGGGATTACGGAAAAATGTCTGTAACAGATATCCGGCAAGCGCCAGTGCTCCGCCGGAGACCAACGCCAAAACCGTTCTCGGAAGACGTATCATCTTAATGATCATAACAGTATCATTATCACCCGTGCCCTTTATCAATACAGATGCAACGTTCGAAAAAGGAACCATGACACTTCCGGTACTGATGGAAAGCATGAAAAGAAATATCATCAATACGATGAGCAGACAATATACTATTGTTATTTTTCTTTTTTCAGCTGATGTCATCTGGCTTTCCTCAGGTAAACCATATCTTCCTGACCGGTGATCATACTGTGCAGATCATTTATAATGGTTCCGGCCTTATCAGAATTCTGATACATTGAGTTTCCGATTATATATACACTGCCCTCTTTAACAGCCTTAAATTCTTCAAATAAACTGTTCTTTTCAAGCAGATCGTTTACCGAATCAATAGGTTCTATATTGGCATCATATACCAGATAATCGGCATCACGTGCCATCTTTAGAAATGTTTCCATATCGATCTTTACTGTAGATATGAGTCCGGTCTCTTCATCCGATAGACCTTCACAGGCATATTTCCCGCCTGCATATGAGATCATCTTCGGAATGGATTCTTCAGTTTTGGGACATACGATCTGTCCCTGTGAATTCACATAAAAATACGCTATTGTTTTGTCTGTGGCAGGGAAATCCGAAAAGGCATCGGCAAGCGCCTTCTGTTCTTCAAACAATGCGAGCGCCTTATCTTCCTCTCCCGTAAGCACACCGTAGACTACGATCCATTCGGTCTTGCCAAGCGGTTCATTCTCCTCAGAGGACCTGTCTATAAAAACAGGTATCCCAAGAGACTCAAGCTGCTCTGCGATCTCGGGCTTATGCAGTATCATCAGGTTCTCTACCGCCAGATCACACTTTCCCGAAAGAAGCATCTCGTAATCCGGCGCGGAATATTTTCCGGCATAGATCATCTCTCCGTTATCCATTGCGGCCTTTGCAGATTCTATCTTCCAGTCTTCTGCTTTCACTCCTGAGAATGCGACTCTGTCTATAGTATCTGTTGCATCGAACCTGCACATCGCAGCTGATGAAGCCACATATATATGATCGGGTATATGATCTATGACAGTAACATTGTCAGGTATGCCATCAGGCGCAGCGCTGCCCTCCGGTATCAACAGATAATCCCTTCCATCCGATACGCACACCTCTTCATAACCACCGGCGTAATATTTTATCTTAAACCCTGCAGCTAACTGAGGGATATACTCCCTTTCTTTAACAAGCCCGCCATACTCAAGTGAAGTAACATCGGGTGTATCATTGACAGAACATGCTGTCATAAGACAGAGAAAGGCAAGTGCCGCACCGAATACGACACCTGCCTTTCCTGTTAGAATTTTTCCTGTGATCATTTTTTTCAAAAGAACAGTTACTTGCTTTCCTTTATTGATGCGGAATCAAAGCAGACTGTGTAGTCGATCTCATGAGGTTCGCTCATAGCTGTTGTATCCGCGGTGATCGCGATCTCGCTGTCAAAACCTGCGATCGGCACTTCAAATACCGACAGTCCTCCCGAGGTGTCAGCCTCATATCTGGTCCCGTCAAGGAGCATATAATCATAGTTTGCACTTGAGAATTCGATATCTGCAAATACAGTACCGTTCTCTACCCTGATGATCGCGGGGGATGTGACAGATGCCTTGCCTGATCCGCCTTTGAGTGTCACTTCCGCAGTATATACACCATCTGCAAGTTCCAGATCTGCAGCAGTTTTGAAAGCCGCTTGAAGTCCCGGCACACTGTCACCCTCAACCGGAGCAGATACCTTTACTTTATGATCATACCATTTGCCCTTTGTTCCGATGATCGCCAGATCAAACTCTTCATCAATAGCCGGCACCGGCACATCAAAACCGTTTACAGTCTCGCTGTATCCATCTGAATATGTCACGGTATCCTTTACGGGCTCAAGAAGCACGGCACCATCCTTCTCGGCATCTTCCGCAAGGCCGGGGAAAAGATTTAATATCTTCTCCGACATGACACTGATATGTATGGTCATCTTTCCATCTTTCACAGTCAGAAGACCTTTGCCCTCACAGGCTTCATTCACAGCAAACATACTGCTGTCGGTTATAAAATCACATACATATGTACCGTCTGCAAGCGTTGCCTGGGCAGCAGGCGCTGCAGCTTCCGTAGTTGCTGCTTCGGTAACTGCAGCCTCTGTAATTTCAGGCTCTGTAACCTCAGTTTCCGTAACTTCAGTTTCTGTATCTGCAGCCTCCGTAACCTCAGCCGTTTTTACATCTTCTGTTGAAGCAACGGGAACTGCCGGCTCAGATGCAGGCCCGCAGCCGGAAAGAAGAGAGCCTGTCATCAATATAGCTGCACATTTAATTAAGAATGTTGAATATCTGTTCTTCATTTTTACCCCTTATTTGTTTATAGCTTCGCCTGTATGTGCAACATACATCTGCTCTACATCCTCTATTCCGCCAAGACCGGCTATCTGGCACTTAACATCTTCAAATGATCCATCCATGATAAAGAGACTCTTCCATGTATCGTCATCATCTCCGGCCATATCATTATTGGCATGATCGCCTGCAACGACCATCAGTGGACGGAGCACAACCTTCTTGTAGCCTGCTTCCTTAACCTTTTCTATAACAGCTTCACATGCAGTATCCTCAGGGCTGCCTTCTACTGTGCCTACGAATACATTGTCATACCCCATCTCATCAAATGTTGTCTGCATCTGTGAGTAAGTAACGGCGGCAGAATGAGATGTTCCATGGCCCATAAATACGTATGCTGTGCCATCAGCCTTTGCAGCATCCAGATCAGCATAGCCGGAAGTTTCAAGTGCAGCTGCAGTGATATACTTAGCTACATTCTGCTTATCTTCATTGCTGGTTGAAGCATCTGCTCCCACCTCACCAAGAAGCGGCTCTGCGATAACGATTGAATCGATCTGACCTTCATAATTCTTTACAGCTGCTACGATCTCGTCATACTCTGCGCCATGCATAAGATGTGTAGGCTGAACGATAAGCTCCTTGACGCCGTTATCTACTGCACGCTTAAGAGCCTGATCGATATTGTCGATCTTCTCACCATCTCTGGCAAGAACGTGATTGATGATGATCTGTGCTGTAAATGCTCTGCGTACTGACCATTCAGGATAAGCCTTTGCAATAGCCTTCTCTATACCGCCTATGTCTGTCGCACGTGAATCATTGAATGAAGTACCAAAGCTTACTACTAATATCTCCTTCTCCCCTATCTCATCTGCATTGAGCGGATCATCCGCAGCAGCATCACCTGTATCTCTGCCGAAATAATCAGGATCAGCCTCTTCACCTGATACCATCTCCTTCTGCTCATCTGTAAGAGCATCCCATGCAGCCTTTGCCTCAGCGCACTGTCTTTCGGTATCTTCTGTCCAGGTCTGTACGTATATAGCATCGATCAAATCAGCAACCATGTCTGCAGCCTCCTGGTCTGAACCTGTAGTCTCTTCTGTAACTTCTTCAGTAACCTCTGCAGTATCCTGCTCTGCAGCTTCCTCTGTTGCAGCAGGCTCTGCGGGCTCTGCTTCTGCAGTCGGCTCGGATGCTGCGGTATACGCATCTTTCGCACCGCAACCGGCAAGTAATGATGCTGTCACAGTGCATGACAGCATGACCATCAGTAATTTCTTTTTCATAGTTTTTTCCTCCAAAATAAAAAACCTCTCACCCGATAAAAGGGCAAAAGGCGTCTGAATGCACCCACGTTGAAAGGATGCACCTGTGACACGCCTTGCCGATTACTCGCGGCACGCGTCTTCGAACAGGCAGGTCTCCCGGCTGATGCATGACCCTCAGACAGCCTTCCCGGTCTATATCCAGTGGCTATTTTGTCTGTGGCCAATCCTGCAATCACGGTGACGAGTTCGTGCGGGATTTGCACCCGCTTCCCTATTATCTGCGTACTATTAATTCCGCAGCACCTGACGAATCAACATCAAGATTTTAGTCCAATTCTTTTAACTTTTCAATATTTTATCTTCCATTCTTTTTTCAGCTTCATATATAGTATAATATGAATTAATACAATCATTGGCAAAACCCGTTGCTATTTCAGACAAGACACATCTCTGTACACAGGAGGTATATCGTATGAGAAGATCATCTCTCGCAGGCAAGATCAATGCCATGACTATCCCTATAGGGCTGTTGCTGATAGTTGTTACTATCGCAATGATCACCAGTATCCTTAATCTGGCCCAAAATGACAAAAAAATCTATATCGACGAGATATCCAATATAAATGCCACGCTCATAACCGCAGACCGTGATATGCATCAGGCTCAGATGGCATCAAATGAATACTATCTGAAGAAAATGATGGAAATGCTTGATGATGAGCAGAAACAATCACTTATCGAAACAGCAACCGAAAAACAGCAGCTGGCAGTGGACGCCGCCGACACTCTTGAAGCACTTTTCATGCAGGACCCCTTTCTGTTTACGGAATATAAGGCCGAAGGTCAGGAGAAGACAAATCAAGAGCTTCTCGAACATTACAGATCAGCTACCGCCGAGTGGATCTATGCCTATGATTTCAAAACCGGCAGGGGCACCAATAAAGCACAAGCCAAGTTTTTCTCGGCTGCAAGAGAAGACCTTAATGTCATGGAACACAGTATGGACTCTTATGCAGAATTCAAAATAAACGAGACCATGAATACTGTAAAGCGTTATATGGGGATCGCCAGCGCGGTGATCGCTATTGTGCTCATAATAGTCCTTATCTACTGTATAAGGATCACAGAGTATATCAGAAAGAGTCTTCGCATTCTTGATTCTGATATAAACACTATAGCACAGAAAGATCTTTCCAAAACCATCGCCGAAAGCAAAAGCACTGATGAGATCGGTTCTCTCTCACGCGCAGCTATATCAATGCAGGCAAATCTTGCTTCCGTCATAGGGCTTATAAATAACTCATCTTCGGAACTGGCTCAGGCAGGAAGCTCCATAAATGAACAGTCTGCCGCCGCTGATGATGCCATGAAGAATATAAACAAAGCGGTAAATGAAATGGCTATAACCGCCACCGAACAGGCAGGCGACGTGCAGAGTATCGCCCAGAACATGAACGACCTGCAGACTATGATGGAAAACAGCACTGAGGCTTCAAAGGTGCTGGCGAGCGAAAGCAGCGATATAAAAGAAGCAACGGACCAGGGCATGGAAAGCATTAATCAGCTTACAGCCGTAACAGAGCAGTCTACTGAAGCTTTTGACAAAATATTCGCCCTTATGGATGGTATCGCAGGAAGCGCTTCAAGGATAGGAGAAGCTTCCGGACTGATATCTGACATTGCCGACCAGACCAATCTGCTCTCACTGAACGCTTCCATAGAGGCAGCTCGTGCAGGCGAAGCAGGCAAGGGTTTTGCCGTAGTAGCCAGTGAAATAAGACAACTTGCCGAGCAGAGTTCAGCTTCCGCCGAGACTATCAATTCAATGCTTGAGGAACTGCAGAAAGCAACTGAAATAACCCAGGCACAAAGCCTCAATGTGCAGCGCTGTGTTAAAGCACAGAGTGACAGCGTTAATGAAACAAGAGATAAATTCAAGAAGATAGTCGTATCCGTTGAACGCATCAACAGTGGAATAGACAAGATCTCCGGTGTCAATGAGGAAATAGACAAGAGCATATCCGCAGTATCAGAGCTTGTTGCCAGCCTTTCCGCAGCATCGGAAGAAAATGCCGCATCCAGCGAAGCGATCGCCGCAACTTCACAGCAAGTTTCTGACGGCATCTCCGAAATGACCGCAAGCTGCAGCAAGGTAAACAGCTCTGCACAGGAACTTGTATCTGTAGTGGGACAGTTTAAGCTCGCTGAATAAAAACAAATAAACCGGGATCAAAGAAGAATCAAAGAGGGATCAGATCACTGCCGTTTACCTGCGCAGTGATCATCCCTCCGTTTTTTATATGATAATGATAGAAATCATGATGAGGCACAAAAAAGCGCTCCATTATCGCCATGATCACACCACCATGGACCACAAAGGCATATATCTTTTCGTCTTCGAATAAAGGCATCAGGCTCTCAAAAGCCCTGCAGCAGCGCTCCTTAAAACCTGAAACGCTCTCTCCATCCGGTATATCCGCTGTGCAGCCTGAGTTCACCCATTCCGTATATGCCTCATCATCTGCCAGTTCATCTGCCGTTTTTCCCTCAAAAATACCAAAGTCAGTCTCTTTAAAAGCATCTATTATCTGCAGCTCTCTATCCGGAAAAAGCAGCCTTGCAGACTGCACGGCTCTGCGCATGGGGCTCACAAAGATAACATCCGCATTTATCTGCCTCTCCTTTAGCGAAAGCATCTGGCTTATCCCCTCTTTTGATAAGGCTTCGTCAGTCCTTCCTATATATCTGCGCTCCAGATTTCCGGGTACTGCACCATGACGGATAAAGATCAGCTTCTTCAAAAAACTTTCCCTCCGATCAAAACCGCGATGATATAGATCACCTCTGCCATCTGAAGGAAGAATCCTGCCGTATCGCCTGTCACTCCTCCAAATGTCTTAACAGCAAATCGTCTGTATATGATCGTCCATATAATAACTGCTGCGATCCCTGCAAGCCCTGTCGGAATATCAATTACCGTAACAGCTGTTCCGACGATTATGAAGAGTACCATAAGCGCAATGTTACAAGGAACTTTTTTTACATTTTCCGTCACGGCATCCAACATGCCATTCTTCCTTGCATGCGAAATATTGATCGCACAGAATGCTGATAATATCCTTGAAAAAACATATGCGGGACAGACATAGAGCACTATCTCACCGGGCATCTTAAACAGTTCATAAAAGAGCCCCGTCATGATCAGAAAATAGATCACGCAATAGATAACAGAAAACGCTCCACAGTTAGGATCCTTCATGATCTCTAACTTGCGTTCCTTAGGCTGATGAGAAGCAAGCGCATCCACTGTATCCATAAAGCCGTCCATATGAATGCCTCCTGTAACGAAAACAGGAACAGCTGAGGCAACCGCTGCAAACAGTATCGCGCTAAGCCCCGTAAGCCTGCATATAAATATCCATAATGCAAAAAGGATAGCATTTACAAAACCTATGACAGGAAGGAAGCATATCGCATATGCAGATGATTCCTTATCCCATTCATAATAAGGAACCGGTATGATACTGTAGGCCGAAACCGCAGTACATAATGATTTAAAAAGCATTGTATCTTTCTCCCCTAACATCCTTACTCATATCTTCAGTTCTCTCCGATATGCGTTCAAGCCTTCTGTTAAGCTCCGCAAGCGCTCTTATATAATCAGCTGTCTCACCCTCATACTTTGCTTCATCAAGCCCTGATATGCTAACTGCGATAAGCACACTGCAGGATTCTTTAAGACGGCATATATCTTTAAACACCGAATCGATGTCACCTTTTTTTCCGAACATTACATTTGCAAGCAGATTTGATACATCCTCAAGAAGCACGGCAGATATGGCTGTCACGGGTGCGCTTCCCACCTCATATGGCAGTTCGTATGTAGTAAAGGCCATATCCTTTCGCCTCTCGATATGCCTCATAATATGCTCATGATTATCCTCTGTTACAGGGATCATCGTAGCGATATAGAAACGTTCTTCCCTGCTTCCTGTCGCAAGCTTCTCGGCATACTCGCTTTTCCCGCTGTTATTCGGACCTTTGATCAGTATAAGGTTTCCCATGGTCAGCTTCCTTTCTTTACATTTACGGTAAAGCTGTCTTTACCCCTGATCTCATCCAGATAGCCGTCATCAATGCCGGCTTCTTCAAACGTGGCCATATCATTCATCACTGCACATGCTGCCTCTATCACATTAAAGGCAAGTACGCAGCCGCTGCCCTCTCCAAGCCGCATACCCAGATCAAATATCGGCTTA
>JAEEGL015654250.1_pt1 | contig 11773 bp, 6 predicted proteins | sample 9134231 | NCBI WGS metagenome assembly JAEEGL01 (sample SAMN16246548, study PRJNA631951) | gut metagenome | biome: gut microbiome; feature: rumen; material: fiber-attached | host: Bos | place: Iran: Karaj | collected 2018-10
GAGACTTCACAAGGTTCTCAGCAAACCCGACTTCTTCGACAAGTACAAGGAACAGATGCAACAGTTGCGTGATGACAGCCGCCAGACCATGGTCGACCACGCCAAGCGTTTCTTTGATGCCACCACCGGCTATATCCGCGAGGATTTCGCATACGGCATAAATGGTGTGTATCACTATTTCGAAAAGTTGCTCGACGGTACCTACAAAGGCGGCGCACCAGGAACCCGGGTCATGGAATGCATGGCATCAGCAGACAAATGGGTCACGAGAGGTGCTCCCCACCGCAATGAAATCATCGCCCTGGCCCAAAGCAAACTGATGGATATCCTGAGAGATGCCGAGCGCGACAGGATCTCATGCTACAGGAAATACAAGTCGGCCACGGTCACGCTTGCACACCTCAACCAGCTCCGGCTGCTTGGGCATATCGAGAAGAAAGTGAGAGACCTCAACAGCAGCGCCAACCGTTTCCTGCTCAGCGACACCCAGGAGATGCTCAACGGACTGATTGACGACAGCGACACCCCGTTTATCTTCGAGAAAATCGGAGCCCGTCTCCAGCACATCATGATCGATGAGTTTCAAGACACCGGTGCCCTGCAATGGAACAATTTCAAGATACTCCTCAACGAGTGCATGGACCAAGGGACAAGCAACCTCATCGTCGGCGACGTGAAACAGAGCATCTACCGTTGGCGGTCGGGAGACTGGAAACTGCTCAACGGCATCACCGGAGAGTTCAACGACGACGAGAGCATGATCAAAGTCAAGCCCCTTGACACCAACTACCGTTCACGCTGGAAGGTGATAGAGTTCAACAACAGTTTCTTCACCTCTGCCAGCAAGTTGGAATACGAGCGGTTGAAGCAAATAGTCGGTGCAGACGCGGAACAGATGCAGAAAGCCTACAGCGATATCTGCCAGCATATCCCGGCGTGGAAGGGCGATGAGGGATATGTGCATGTGGAACTCATGGAGAAAAAGAAATTCGGCGATCAGATCATGAAGAGATTGACCGAGACCATCCAGTCCCTTCTCGACCATGGCGTGGCCCAGCGCGACATTGCCATCCTGGCCCGCAACAACAGCGAAATCGTAGCCACAGCCCAGTATTTCCAAGCCAACCATCCCGACATCCACATCGTCTCCGACGAAGCATTCAAAGTGGGGTCCTCACTTGCCGTCAACCTCATCCTCACGGCGCTGCGGTGCCTGGTCAACGAGACCGAGGTGCTCCACAAAGCCATTCTGGCCAAAACCTACCAGAACGACATCCTGCAGAAAGGGCTGGACGACGATGCCATCATGCTCCACACCAACGTCAGGGATCCCTACACCGCCTTCACGGAATGGTTGCCGCAAGGATTCCGCGACAGTGCCCAACTGGCATCGCTGCGCGCCCTGCCCCTCACCGACCTCATCGAATCGCTCTACAACATTTTCCAGCTCGACCTGGCGAAAGGGCAGAGTCCCTATCTGTGCACCCTCTATGACATCGTGGCCGAGCACCTCAAGGACAACACCTCCGACATCGGCCGTTTCCTGCAAGCATGGGAAGACGGCTACTACAAGAAGACCATCCATGGCGATGACGTGAACGGAATCCGCATGGTGACCATCCACAAGAGCAAAGGCCTGGAGTATGACAACGTCATCATCCCCTTCTGCGACTGGGAGTTGGAAAAGCACATGGACAACATCGTCTGGTGTGAGGCCGCCGATGACCCCTTCAAGCAGCTGCCCGTCCTCCCCATCAACTACAGCCGCAATTCCATGATCGACACCACCTATGAAGAAGAATACAAGACGGAGCATCTGCAAAACTCCGTCGACAACCTCAACCTGCTTTATGTGGCCTTCACGAGAGCACGCACCAGACTCATCGTCTTCGGAGTGAGCAGCATCACGATCAATAAAGGCATGCGGACCCCACCCGCACCACAGAGAGACACCCATGCGAGAAGATGCCTGCTGGTGGAACAAGCGCTGGTTGACCTTGATCGCCGCCGCCAGAACGGTGAGAATTCCGAGAGCGAGCAAGTCAGGGACTTCACGCTGGACATCACCGATGATGACGACATCATCTTCGATTACGGCGACTGTTTCCAGGAGATGCAAGTCCATCAGGAAAAAGCCACCTCCAACATCTTCCTCCAAAAAGAAGAAGGCATCCCCTTCAAGAGGCAATCCTATCCTGTGTCGGCAGCCTTCCGCCAGAGCAACAACAGCCGGCTGTTCACCACTTCAGAGGAGAAGGAACTGCTCCGGATGGAGTACATCCAAAGAGGCAACCTGCTTCACAACATCTTCTCGCGGCTGAAGACCACCGATGACCTGGAGAACGTATTACGGGAGTTGCAGTGTGAAGGCAGCCTCTACGACGAGGTCACGCCAGAGGAACTCCGCCAGATGATCTCTCAGGCGCTGGACAGTCCGCGTATCAGGGAATGGTTCTCGCTCAAATGGAAACTCCACAACGAATGTTCGGTCATCAGCCGCGATCCCGAGACAGGACAGGTGATCACACTGCGCCCCGACCGTGTCATGAGCAACGGCAAGCGCACGGTGGTCGTCGATTTCAAGTTTGGCATGCGCAAAAAGGAGCACGCCGACCAAGTGAGGACCTATATGCGGTTGCTTCGTGAGATGGGCCATCCCGCTGTGGAAGGCTATCTCTGGTATGTGAGCACCAACCGGACGGAGAAAGTAAAAGAATAAACCGACAGACATGAACCACACCATAACCACTCCCCTGCCCTTTTTGGGCCATGTCGCCCAGGACATCCTCAACAAACACGGAGAGGACCTGTCGGGCCTGACCATCGTTTTCCCCAACAAGCGCGCATCGCTGTTCATCAACGAGCAGTTGGCCCTGCTGGCAGGAAAGCCCATCTGGAGTCCCTCCTACACCACCATCAGCGAACTCTTCCACCAACGGTCGAAGAGGACCGTGGCTGATGACATCAAACTCATCTGCGACCTCTACCGCAGTTATGTGGAGTGCACCGGATCGACGGAGACGTTGGATCTGTTCTATGGTTGGGGAAGCGTGCTGCTCTCCGACTTCGATGACATCGACAAGAGCATGGCTCAAGCGCAGAGCGTGTTCTCCAACCTCAGCGGCCTGCACTCCTTCGACCACCTGGACTACCTGAGCGAAGAACAGATCCAAGTGCTCCAGTTCTTCTTCAAAGGCTTTGACGAGAATCACAACAGCCGGCTGAAGGAGAAATTCCTCCATCTCTGGAGCAAATTTGGCCATATCTACACCAACTACAACCAACGGCTGAGCGACCAAGGTCTGGCCTACGAGGGAGCACTGTGCCGGGAGGTGGTGGAAAACGAAGACCTGGACTGGGGCGACGACACCTACATCTTCATCGGCTTCAATGCCCTTCAGGAAGTGGAGAGGCGGCTTTTCAAGAAACTGAAGAAAGCCGGACAGGCTGAGTTCTACTGGGATTTCGACCACTATTACATGACTCCAGACAACCTGGGCAAGCCCCATGAGGCCGGTGCCCAGATCAGAAAACTCATGGCGGATTTTCCCAATCAGTTGGATTCCGATGACGACGCGATATACCGCCGCTTTGAGCAACCGAAAGACATCACCTTCATCGGAGCGCCAACCGAGAGCGCCCAGGCACGGTATGTCGGCGAATGGCTCCAGGACCCCAAAAGAGTGGAAGCCGGCAATCGTTCCGCCGTGGTGATGTGTCAGGAAAATCTTCTGCCTACCATCATCCACTGCATCCCGAGCCATGTGAAGCAGTTGAACATCACCACCGGTTACCCGCTCAACCAGACAGCCGCGGCATCCCTGGTCAACCAATTGATTGAACTGGCCATGTACGGACAAGCCGGCACCAGCAAATACCGTCAGAAGTATGTCATCTCAGTCCTCCGCCATCCCTATTCCTGTTACATTTCCCCGGAAGCGACAGAGCTCTGCAGCAAGATTGTCGCCGCCCATCACTATTTCCCCTCCAGAGACGAACTGACCGTTGACGAAGGCACCGAACTGCTCTTCAAGGACCTTTCCAGCATCCATCCGCAGGAAGGAGGACAGGAATACAACCGCAATCTCGTCGTCAACCAATGGTTGCTGGACCTTATCCGCCGTGTAGCCCTTGCCGCCCATGAATCCGAGGACAAGGACCCTCTGACCCATGAGACCCTGTTCCGCACCTACACCCTGGTCAACCGCATCCACCAACTGCTCGAGAGCGGTGACCTGAAAGTGGACCCCATCACCTATCAGAGGCTTCTCCAGCAGATCATCACCTCCACGACAGTGCCGTTCCATGGCGAACCCGCCGTGGGCCTGCAAGTCATGGGTGTCCTTGAGACCCGCAACCTGGACTTCGACCACCTTCTGATTCTCTCCTGCAACGAGGGCAACATGCCGAAATCCACCGACAACCCCTCGTTCATCCCCCAGTCCATCCGCGAAGCCTTCAGCCTGACCACCATCAACCAGAAGACAGGCATCTACGCCTATTATTTCCTGCGCATGATCCAGCGCGCACAGGATGTGACCATCCTCTACGGCAATGCCGCGGACAACAAGAACACCGGCGAGAAGAGCCGGTTCATGCTCCAGATGATGGTGGAGAGCGGCCACGACATCAAACGCCTCTCACTGATCTCCTCGCAGTTGCCCTCCATCCGCGAGCGGTATGCCGTGAAGAAATCGCCTGAGATACAGGAGCGCCTCAACAACATGTCGTTTATCTCGCCTACCGCCATCAACCGTTATCAGCGATGCCAGCTCCAGTTTTTCTTCTGCTATGTGGCCGGCATCAAGGAACCCGATGCGGAAGGAGACGAGATTGACAATAGAGTATTCGGCAATATCTTCCATGACGCCTCGCAGTTCATCTACGATGAAATCACGGGAACAGACCGCAGCAAGATAGACGAGAAGCACCCCTTTGCCGGACCGGGACATACGGTGGAGAAAAGTCAGATAGAATATGCGCTCAAGCATCCTGGCTTGATAGAGCGAAACCTCGACAGGGCATTCAAAAAACACCTCTTCAACAACGAGGCCATGACCTATACCCCCGAATACAACGGTTTGCAGATCATCAACCGCAAGGTGATTCTCCACTACCTCCGGCAGTTGCTCCAGCTCGACCAGCAGCTTGCCCCCTTCACCATCCGCGGTCTGGAGGGCGACGTCTATACCACCATCAAGGTCACCACCAGCCAAGGAGAGCAAAAGAAACGCATTGGCGGACGCATCGACAGACTGGACGAGGTGGTGAATGCCAACGGGGAGAGAAGAATCCGCGTGCTGGATTACAAGACGGGCAGCAGCATGGCCGATGTGAGAACGTTAGAGGGAGTGTTTGACCCTACCCAAGACAAGCACAACGACTATTACCTGCAAGCCATGCTCTATGCCCTGATCGTGAGCCGCGACAAAGAAGCCAATCCCAGGCAATTGCCCGTGAGTCCGGCCCTGTTGTTCATCCAACATGCCAGCGCCCTGGACTACAATCCCATCCTCTCTTTCGGCAATGAGGAAATCTCAGACATGAGAGACTATGCCGACGATTTCATGGAAAAACTGACGGCCGTCGTGGCCCAGATATTGGAGCCACAACAGCCGTTTGCACCTTGCGACAATCCCAAGACCTGCGCCACATGTCCCTATGCGAAACTATGCGGCAGACTGAGGATGGAAGTATAAGAAAGTTGTTGTGTGCATAAAAGGGTGGGATTTGCGTTTTCGAATTGCGACTTCCACGTTGGGAAAGGATGCATTAATTTCTGATAACCGGGCGGACGCTTCGACCGACGTAGCGGTCGGTGTAGTACCAGTCCGTGCTGCCCGAATTGAAGTTGAGGCCGTAGGCGAAGTCCACGAGCGACGGGTACTGCGTGGAGGACCAATAGCGGCCGTACGAGCCGACATAGTAGAGGCCTGAGTCATAACGATAGCCCGCAGCTGGCAAGAAGATACTATTACCGTTGATCTTACTGGTGAACTTACCTCCTTTGACACCGTTCTCAGTCGTCCAATTATAGGTGCAGTTGTTTTTCAATTCATCTTGTTGCTCTTTAGACGGCATCACCCAAGAGCCGCACCATTTCACGTGTGCCACGTCATATTGTGTGCCGGCGATGTCGTTGCCAAGTCTATGGCACGTGCCCGAAGACCCGTCGCAATGAATATAGTTGCCCCAGCTGTAATCGGATTTCTCCTCTGTCTCCCCCCAGGCGTAGTAGCCGCCATAGGTTTCAGGCCTGTCAGCTCCTACGTTGCAACATGCCCACTTCGTGCCCGAGGGCAGTCCGAGATCAATCATGTGCGGGTGGTTGTTGTCGGGACACATCGGCAATTGCACATAAATATATGCATAAGAACTTTGAGAACTTTCAGTGCCATAACACAAAGCACTCACCTTGTAATAATTATAGCCGCCTGACGGACTCTTGTCTGTCCATTCGGTGGAAGTGACGTTCTCGGCGACCAATTGGTAAGTTCCGCTTGATCTACTGCTCCGATACACATTGTAGCTTTGTGCATACCTCACTTCTTCCCAACTGACACGGACTACGTTTTCGTCCATTATAGCTGCCACATTTTTAGGAGCCATTAGGCTGAATGGCTCGGCGTTATTGGCGATCAGATCGACAAACTCATTGGCATATTGCTTCATCTTGCTGAAATCGCTTCCGAGCGAACTGGAGCAGTCGAGGAGGAGAAAGATGACCGCCCCCGAATGGGAGACTTTGGTCTGGGTGTTGTTGGCGGTGTTGAACTCAGAGTTTCTCTGCCATGAGGCATCAGACGGCAGACGATAGTAATGCTGTATAGAGGAAAAGGGGGCCAGTCCGCTGCCCGTCTCAAGACGCAAGCCCGTGAAGGTGTAGGTGACGAAAATCCCGCTTTGCGTACCTTGGACAGTTGTTCCCGATGTGGCCTTTAAGCCATGGTAGGACACGTTATGGAGCGAGCGGTCTCTCAGATTGAACGTGCCCTCGATGTATATTTGGCTGTTCTCCGCCGATTTCCCATCGAAGGTGAAGCGCATCAAAGTCTCGCTGTCGATGCCAGGGATTTTGAGACTGATCGTCTGCCTGTTGCTTACACTGATGATCTGGTCTGCGATGGCTTTCAGTTTCTCACGGAGATCATTGATGCTGCTCACCTCGAACGCATTGTCAGGAGATGAAGCCAAACGTTCGATGTTCTGCTTGAACAAAGACACATTCGTAACGTCATTTCCACGCAAACCCACGGAGAGGGCGTTGACAGGAAGGCCGCCAATGGTGGTGCTTGATATTTTGTTGCTCATGGCTTCAAGGTACTCGTAAGAGGAGCCGTACTTGTCGGTCATCATCAACGAGCCTTGGTCGAGGCCGTCGGTGAAAGTGATGAGGCTGACATTCTTCAACGGCGTTACGATATTGGCATTGTTGAGCATATCCAGGCCATTGTCAACAGCATAATACAACAGGGTGCCATCCTTGAGAACCATACTGTTGACGAAAGATTTGTATTGACTTGCCGTCGAGCTGGAGAGGATGCCGATATCCTTCACATAGAGGTCGTCATTGAAGCCGACAATCCCGGTATAGGAGAAGGGATAGCCGCCCTTGTTGGTTATGGTGACGCTGTCGATTTCATCATATTGATAGGTGAGGATATTATTTCCATCGTGCCACATGCTGACATAGCGAGGTTCATTCTCCGACACATCTAAGCTGTCAATTTCTGTTGTGGGGATTTGCTTGATGACCACAGCATCTTGGTAAATGTTGAGATATTGTTGTGCCACTTCTTGCTGTGCCCTTGCCTTCATTGGCCGACTATCCCAAAAAGCAGCAACCGAAGCGTTTGCTTCATCTATTTTAAGGATCACATTGACGATGCGCATGATATCCGACACATTCACCGTCCCGTCACCATTCATGTCAGCATACTCCCTATGGAATGACTTCTGCGTGTTGCCAAGGATGTGGTTCACCACCTGCATCACATCGGAAACGTTCACATATCCGTCGATGTTCACGTCACCCATGGCAAATGTCCGGATATTACTGATGAACGAGAGGTTTTCGACATTGCCGTAAGGATATTCCGTCGGCCAACTGGTGCTCCACAGCTGAATGCCCTTGCTGCTGAAAGTCATCTTGTTCATATCGTCCAGCAGGTACTTGGCAGATTCATCACTGGACTTTGTATTGACGTAAAGCGTATCACCGTTGCCCGTATTCTGTGCGAGGCAGTCGGAAAACGCAGACATCAATAGCATAGCGATGGTCAGTATAGTTTGAATTCTTTTCATATAGCGTATTAGTTTTAGCATCAATTTGTTGTGTATCCTTATATAATTGGACAAAGATAGTTTTATTGTATGACAATTCCAACAAAAAATGATAAAAATAGGTGGCGACCTGAGCACACCAGAAATAAGGTTTATATTACTTCCCTCAAGAAACAAACATCCCGGAAACCGATGGTCTCCGGGATGTTTGTATATGAGAGGGTGGAAAATCACATGACGCCGTCGTCACGCAATTTCTCCTGCCATTTCCAGGCGGAAGCGAGCACTTCCTCTATTGGGGTGTCGGCTTTCCAGCCCAGCACTTTGTTGGCTTTATCGACATTGCCCCAAACCTTCTCGATGTCACCCTCACGACGGGGAGCGAACGTCCAGTTGAGTTTGACACCCGTAGCTTTCTCAAAGCCCTGCACGACCTCCAAGGTGCTCAGGCCACGGCCCGTACCGATGTTGAAGATCTCCACGGGGTCCGTCTCCTGCTCAAGCACGCGTGTCATGGCAGCCACATGAGCCTTAGCCAGGTCCACCACATAGATGTAGTCGCGGATACAAGTGCCGTCAGGCGTGTCGTAGTCATTGCCGAAGACCTTCAGTTCCTTGCGGATGCCGATAGCCGTCTGGGTAACGAAGGGAATCAGGTTCATGGGGACGCCCAGGGGAAGTTCACCAATCAATGCGGACGGATGGGCGCCGATGGGATTGAAGTAGCGCAGGATGACCGATTTGATCGGAGCGCCGCTGTGAATATAGTCCTGGATGATCTCCTCATTGATCTGCTTGGTGTTGCCATAAGGACTCAAAGCCTTCTGGATGGGAGCCTCCTCCGTGACGGGAAGGTTTTCCTTTGTCGGCTGTCCATAGACCGTGCAACTGGAAGAGAAAATAATGCCCTTGACATCATATTTCGGCATCAGTTCCAGCAGGTTGATGAGACTGTTGAGGTTGTTGCGGTAATAGAGCAATGGTTTCTCCACGCTCTCACCCACAGCCTTGCTGGCTGCGAAGTGAATGATGCCGCAGATGGAGGGATACTTGGCGAAAACCGCCTCAAGAGCGTTGAAGTCGCAGCAATCGACCTGTTCAAAAGCCGGACGCTTGCCCGTGATTTTCTCGATGCCGTCAAGTACCTCGATTTTAGAGTTGGAGAGATTATCCACGATGACGACATCGTAACCAGCCTCTTGGAGTTCCACAGTGGTATGCGAGCCGATGAAGCCCGTACCACCCGTTACAAGAATAGTTTGATTCATTGTTAAGTTATATTACTCAATTTTTATATTTGCTCAACTTTTTGGAGTTTAGGAGTTTAGGAGATTGGGAGTTTGAACATAAGCTATGACTTGCAAGAGTAATGTCTACACTCCTATACTACCAAACTCCTACACTCCTTTCACTTTGATAAAGTCGAGTAGTTATTTAAAACTGTTGTCAGTCAAGACCGAAGAGGGTTCTCAAACCGCCGTCAACACCCGAGAAGCCCATGAACGCAAGGCTCAGGAGACCAGCGGTGACCAGGACGATGGCCATGCCGCTCATGCCCTTGGGCACCTTCACCAGAGAGAGTTGTTCGCGCAGGCCGGCGAACACCGTGAGCGCCAATGCGAAACCGATGGCCGTGGAGAAGGCATAGACGACAGACTCCAGCAGGTTGAACTCTTTCTGGATGACCAGGATAGCCACACCCAGTACGGCACAGTTGGTGGTGATCAGGGGCAGGAAGATGCCCAGTGCCTGGTAGAGGCTTGGCGACACCTTCTTGAGGATGATCTCAACCATCTGCACCAGCGAAGCGATGACCAGGATGAAGGCCAGCGTCTGGAGATACTGCAGTCCGAGCGGATTGAGGATATACGTCTGCACGAGGAACGTCACGATGGTGGCCAGAGTCATGACAAACGCCACGGCGCCACCCATGCCCAGTGCGGTATCCACTTTCTTGGAAACGCCGAGGAACGGACAAATTCCAAGGAATTGCGACAAGACGATATTGTTGACAAAAATCGCCGAGATGAATATTAAGATGTATTCCATGATTTATCCTTTCTTGAGTTTGTTGACGATAGCGATGATGTAGCCCAGGGTGATGAAAGCTCCCGGAGGCAGGACGAAGACGAGGATATTGCTGACCTCAGGCAGCAAGGTGAAGCCGAAGAGGGACCCCGCTCCGAGGAGTTCGCGGACCATGCCGAGCAAGGTCAGGGCGAAGGTGAAGCCCAACCCGATGCCGATGCCGTCGAAGATACTTGCCACGGGGTTGTTCTTGCAGGCGAAAGCCTCAGCGCGGCCGAGAATGATACAGTTGACCACAATCAGCGGGATAAACAAGCCCAGGGCTTTGTCCACATCCGGCAGATAAGCCTTGATGCACAATTGCAGGATGGTCACGAACGAGGCGATGACCACGATGAACACGGGGATGCGCACCTTGTCGGGCGTGATTTTCTTGATGCAGGAGATCACGAAGTTGGAACAGATGAGCACGAACATGGTGGCCAAGCCCATCGACAAGCCGTTGATGGCAGAAGTCGTCGTGGCCAGAGTGGGACACATGCCGAGGAGAAGGACGAAGATCGGGTTCTCCTTGATCAGACCATTGATCAGAATTTTCATATTGTTCATGGCGATACTCCTTATTGATTAGATGCAACTTGCCGCGTGGCACCCGACTGGGCGTCCGCGTTTTTCTTCATGTAGATATTGTAAGCCTGGTTGATGGCCTTGAGGAAAGCCCTCGACGTGATGGTGGAAGCCGTGATGGCATCGACATCACCGCCGTCCTTGCTCACGGTGAGCGGTGTGGCGGGATTCTTGCCGATGATGCTTGCCTTGCCGTCCTTCTGGAACCAGGTATCCGCCTTTGCTCCCAGTCCGGGAGTCTCAGCATGTTCAAGCAGGGTATATCCCAGGATCTCGCCTGCGGGATTGAATCCCACGAGCACTTTCAGGTTGCCGCCGAATCCGAGCGTCGTGCTCTCGACGGCAGCACCCAGTTCCTTACCCGACTGGTCGGAGGCCTTGTGCACGATGAACACGCACTCCTTGTTGTCGATCATTTCCTTGATGGTATCGTTGGCCGTGACCTTGAGATTGTCGCTCATCATGACCTCCTTGATGCCGTCGGAGAGCGTCTTCTCCGCCTGAAGGCTGATAGGACCTTCCGTGACATGGTTGACAGCTGCCAGGATGCCACCCATGATCAGCGCCACGCATACGAGCACGCCGACCATATTGACTAATGTTGACTCCAGCTTTTTCATTTTTCCACTACCTCCCCGAATCGTTTTGGTTTAATATAAGTGTTGATCAATGGGGTGAACGCATTCATAATGAGGATGGCGAATGACATTCCCTCCGGATAGGAGCCCCAGTTGCGGATAATCACGGTGAGCAGGCCGATGCAGACACCATAGAGGAGTTGGCCCTTATGGGTCATCGGTGAGGTCACATAGTCCGTGGCCATGAAGATGGCACC
>JAEEGL015674688.1_pt1 | contig 11773 bp, 10 predicted proteins | sample 9134231 | NCBI WGS metagenome assembly JAEEGL01 (sample SAMN16246548, study PRJNA631951) | gut metagenome | biome: gut microbiome; feature: rumen; material: fiber-attached | host: Bos | place: Iran: Karaj | collected 2018-10
CGGCAGGGGGCTCGCAGCCCCCGAGAGTATTCTGAGTCTTTACGCTTTAGTTAGCCAGTGCAAACATAGTAACTAGAGCGTCAGTTTTCCGTCCCCTAATGACAATACAAATATAGTGAAAAGATCCCGTTCCTGCAAGAGAAGCGCCAACTATTGTAATCATTATTTCTAAAAAATAAAACACTGTCAACCTATTCAGGAAAGGGGCCTGAATCTGTCAACCAAAATCAAGAAAAGACAACCAAGCGTTACAGTTGTTACAGTTGTTACAGTTGTTTTTTAGTGTACACACAAAACCAAAAGTTACACTTATATTTATATATTATATATATAAATATATATAATATTAAATATAAAATATATTTCTACACTTATGTGTGATGAAGATCAATTTATATGTGATAACCATATTTTAACTGTAACAACTGTAACAACTGTAACAAAAGTTCAAATCCATCATATTTTTTAGGATTAGAACAATATAACTCTTTGGGATTTGTGTTAACTTGCAGCCGAAAATCCTTTCTATACCATACCTTATACCTGATCTTATTTATTTAAAAACTTATGGAACAGAAGAAAAACAACAGCCTCCCTGCCTTTATGTATTATAAGGGTATCAGTGGTGAAACAAAAGGATTTTCTGAAAAAGTGCCCATCCCGCTTGAACTAAGGAATTTCCCGGGTGATTATGTTCAACTCAAGGTTATCAATCTGGATCAGGTCCTTGATGTGTTTTCAATCAAGAACGACTCTTACCGCAGAGCCTATGACCTTCTGAATGAACTTGACAAGGAGGTTATGGAAGGTTATAAGAACAATAGTTTCAATGTCCGGAGCCAGATTCGCTACAAGGAAAACGGGTATGCCGTTTTCCGTTTTATCAATTTTGAACTGGACTCAAGGGACCCTGACCCCAAATACCATATACTCTTCATAGTATATGAATATGTCACAACTCTGATATGATGGAGCAGCTGAACACAAAAAGTGCAGATACCATTCCTATCAGGAAACCGAATGAAAGTGAGACTGATTATTTCAGGCGGCTTCTTAAATGGTCTGGTAAAGTCAAAGAGGCTGTTTTATTGCATGACAGGTGGAAACGGCACCATTTGAACGGCATAAGTGTACCAGATTGTCTTCATAGGGTACAGGTCGTATTGGATAAGTTATTGCGGTCGGATTTTCTGCGTTCTGATTGGTTTGACACTGGGATACCTGGAAATGATAGGGAACATGCAGTAAGAGAACTGCGTGAAAAAGGATATGATGAACTCCTCAGGAATGAGGATGCGGACTGGAAGTTTGCTGTCCTCTCACAACTCCTCAGGACCGGTGAGAAAAGGATCATAATTGAAGAGCATAATGCAGGGTTTTATATAAGTGAGATGTATGACCGTCTTAATCATGACGATGTGGTTCTGTTTTTCCAATCTATAACTATTATACGGCTGGCCTATAAGGAGATTGACCGCTTGAAGAAAGCTGAGACAGACTATGCATTCAATGAATGCCTGTCGCTGATGCTGATTGACCTGAAACCGCTTAAGAAACACATTACTGAGAAATATACTGATTGTTTTGACACTCTGATTGATGAAATCTTCAAAATAGGTCAACTGAGGGAAACTTTAAAGAACATTTCACCGACAACATTCAAGGGAGGTTACAATCAGAAACTGGCTTGTAATCTGGTCGGCCTCCTGTGCAGTCAAGGAGTCTTTAAACTGAATCCCCGGCAGGCAGATAATCTCATATATCCCGGCAAGACACATTATTCATACATCAATTACTATGTAGGTCCAGGTACCAGCTCAGAACTGAATCAAGATGATATCAAAGACATCAAGAAATTATTAATAAATAATCCACCCGATTTATAAAGAATAAAAATATACACTTAACGCGCTAAAAGTCAGCTAATAAATTATTATTATTCTTTAGCTGGCTTTTATTTTTTTATCTGCATGGAGCTCTCTCTACTTTTGAAGCGTAAATCAAAAAGTCGATGGTTGAATGAGGGAAGAGTACCAGGTTCAAATTGTCTAGACAGCAAACTGCTTCACTCCTCACTGATGACTCAACTAAAAACTAAATGAATATGAAAACAAAAGTAAAGACTAAAGATGCCAGGCACATCCAGCTGAATGGCTTAATGACCCTCAGGAAGTTAAACAACGGCCTTAACACAGCTTATTTCCATTGTACAGAGGATGATGTAAAAACCACTCCCTTTATAGCATTTTGTAAGGTACAAGGAATGCGTGACGGTAACATTTATATTACAGAACGGCCTAAACGAAAGCGCAACAATCCGCTATACCGTCAAGCCAACAGTTCCCTTTCATTAGGTCATGACGGCCGGTACTATTTCCAGTTCTCAATATCTGAGGATAATCTTGCCGACCTGCCGCAGGAACTGGTTCTGCAGGCAAACGCCATAGCAGAAAAGGTGATGATGGACATAATAGGATTCTGTTAATCAGGACACCACTATGAGTGTACATATAATTGTTTATAAGGATGGGGCCAAGATGATGCGCCCCATCCATACCCGCGAGGAATATCTCAAACTGCGTGGAAGCCGAAAGCAGCAAAACACCGTAAAGGCTGTTCGTGAAGGTGATGAGAAACAAAAACCCCACCTGCTCCAGATGAACTACAGCTGTCTGCCTACCGCTGAAGGAAAGCTAAAAGGCGCCACCGCGTTGAGCAGCACCGTAGGCATGGATGTGGACCATATTCCTTCCGAAAAGATGCAGGATGTGTGCAGTCACATCTTGGGTAAGAAAGAGGAACTGGGACTGCTAATGCTTGAGCTTAGTGCCAGAGCTGCCGGTTACCATCTTGTGTTCCGCCGCCGCGAAGAGCTTACTCAGCAGGAGAATCTTCAATGGGCCAGCAAGCTCCTGGGCGTTCAGTTTGATGAAGGCGCAAAGGATATAACACGGGTATTCTTTACCACAACCGCAAGTGAACAGGATCTGCTTTATTTGGACGATGAAATCTTTGAAATCCGTGAGTGCGCAGAACCTGTAAAAAAAAGTGAGGACGGATTGAATAACGACACTGACGAACAAGTAAAACCGATAGTTCGGGACCTTAAGGCCACTTATAACGGGATACTCTATACTGATATCATCCGAAAGTACTGGGAACTCTTCAATGAAGGAAAGATACCCGTAGAGGGTGACCGTAACGTCAAGACATTCGAGCTGGCGTTGAACCTGCGGAACATCTGTGACTTCTCATTGGACAGACTGCATCAGGTGGTGCCCAACTATTTCGGGGAGAACTCTAAGGGGCGTGATGAATGGCACCGCACCTTAGAGAGCGCACTTAAGGAACCGCGCAAGAGCATGCCCTACCGCATCAGACAGGTGCTCTCGGCACTGAAGGAGGAACGGGCATTCATGGCTTGCGGCGGAACGGACAACACCCCTCCTCCCATGCCTGCCCAGCTGCCGCCTCTTATAGAACTTCTGACCCGTAACGTGCCTGATTTCTATAAGCCCGCTGTAGCCAGCGCAGTCTTTCCCGCCTTGGGCACCCACCTGCACGGTGTAAAGTTCCGCTACTGGGATAACGTGGAGCATGAAGCAACCTTCATGAGCGTTTTGATAGGCCGCCAGAGTATCGGTAAGGGAACTATTAAGAAACCTATTGAGTATATCATGGAGGATATACGCCTACGGGATATACCCAACCGTATGCGTGAAGCGGAGTGGAAACTCAAGAACCCGGGTGCAAAGCAGAAAAAAGACCCGCGCCCCAGTGATATCTGTATCCAGATGCTGATTGATAACCTTACCGACGCTGTGTTCAACCAGCGCATAGTGGATGCACATAATAATGGGCAGAGGTTTGTCTATACCTTCGTTGATGAGGTCGAGGCTCTGAAAAGGGTCACCTCGAAGGGCTCTGCTGATGAGGTGGGACTGCTCATACGCAAGGCTTTTGATAATGCCCTGGCCGGCCAAGAGCGCGTAGGAGCGGACTCGGTGAGCGGCATAGCACCGCTGCGCTGGAACTTCAACGCCAGCACCACTCCGCCTAACGCTCGCCGTTTCTTCAGCAAGATGGTCAATGACGGAACAGTGAGCCGTCTGGATATCTCCACTCTAATATGTGATGACAGCAAGGAGGGTGTTGAGGACTACGAGCCCATACAGGGGATCTATGATAATAAGTATGCTAAGGAACTTAAACCATACATAGACCGTCTAGACCAGGCTAAAGGTTTGATAAAATGTGATGAGGCGTTGGATTTGTCCAGAGAGTTGAAGGTTGAAAACAGCGACAATGCACATCTTTATGATTCCGAAGCGTACCGTGTTCTCTCTTACCGTGCCAACGTGATAGCGTGGCTTAAAGGAATGGTAATCTATGTGGCTCAGGGGAAAAAATGGGACAGGACAATTGCTGATTTTGTCCGCTGGGCAGAGCAATATAACCTATGGTGCAAGATGATTTATTTTGGCAAGCAACTCGAACAGGAATTACAGGAAGAAGAGAAGATTCAGCATCAATCCGGCCCCCGGAATATGCTGTCTATGCTTCCCAATATATTCACTAAAGACCAGTACAATCAGTTACGGAGTTTACAGGGGCATACCGGTAACGGAGACAACACTTTACGTGTATGGTTACACCGTGGATATATATTATTTGATGACACCAATGGATGTTATGTAAAAAAACAAAGAACAAAAATCACCCATGAAAAATGATAGAGATAGACAACAGCAGAGAGTGTTTTGTCAACTTATGGACACAGACGGAAAGGTGCCGAGAGGAACTAATGGAAAGACATAGGCGTTTCTGCCCGCGAAGGGTTCTACAGCTATGGTACGGTCCTGAAGCTACGGATGATTTCATCTGGGAAGTATGTTTACGCGGACAATTAGAGGGACTGAATGAAATGCCGCGGATAATTGAAAATCCGGTTCCTGCCAGAAACTTTCTCACAGCACTGGTTTCCGTAAAGTTGGGAATAGGTATCACCAAGGTAAAGGTGAATGAACTTAACGCCGCATTGTTTTCTCTGCATCCCAAACTAAAAAGCATCATCAGGATAGAACAGCCCCCGTAAAGGCTTCGGACAGCAAAAACGTTACAGTTGTTACAGTGTTACAGTTAAAATACAAGCATACATATTTAATATAACATCATGTTACCAAGAGGAATAAGAAACAACAACCCCCTCAACATCCGCCGTACGGCGGACCGTTGGAAAGGTCTCATGCTTACACAGACCGACCGTGATTTCTTCCAGTTTCAGAGCTTGGAATACGGCTGGAGGGCAGCCATTCGCATACTGACAGTCACCTATTACGGCAAGTACCGTCTGGAAACCATCAGGAAGATAGTGTCCCGCTGGGCGCCGCCCACCGAAAATAACACAGCAGCGTACATCAGCACCGTGTCCCGGATAACCGGAATCAGTCCTGATGAACCGCTGGGAAACCCTGCGGAACACCCAGCCCGCTGGCTCATGACTGCAGCCGCAATGGCCATACAGGAGAACGGCTCCGTAAGCCTGGACTATATGGCCATGCTCCGGGGATGGGAGCTGTGCAGGAATGAAGGTTAGGAAAATAAACGTACAAACTACAGTTAATGAAAACAGTCCGGCAGCAACCGGACTGTTTTTTTTTAAAATACACATAAATGATGTTCCCAAAACCATAAATAATATTCCACTTTGTTCCTGAAAACCCCACATATTAATCAATCTTATAGAAAATGTTCGGAATCTCTTTTTTTATACGTTTTGAAATAAGTCCGAAAATACCTCTTAGTAATTTTGGAATCATGACAAGTATATGCTTTGAGAATCATAGTTACGCAACACTCAAAAAACTATCGACATATTATGAGACATTCTAATTACTACAAAACCAAAGACAATGAGAAAAATCCTTTCAGGACAAATTACAAGCACCAGAAAAATTTGGCGCAAAAAAAAGGATGTGGCGGTAATCACACCGTATGATATTTATCATATCATCACTACCGCTAATCATAAAAGTAATGGCACAAGTTTTGTTTGCCTTAAAGATTTTCATTCAGGGAGAGGCAAAAGCCGTTCCGAATTTTTGATATTTGATTTTGACCAGGTGGAAATACCTTCAACTAAAGATAAGCTTCTCTCGCTGAAGGAATATGAAACAGTACTTTTATTCAGAAAAGCATCCCATAATGGCGTGACCTGGATAATTAAGAATACATCAGGAATGAAACACGCCCAGTTCTTTCGGAAAGTCAGCAATCATTTACGTCAGACATACAATCTTGACGCTGATCCCTGCGGGCAGTATCTTGAACGTTGTTGTTTTCTGCCATATGACCCTGAAGCATATATTAATCCCAAATATATACCTTCGTCAGGACGGACTGGCGGTAACACCATTTGAAATTAATCTTTATCTTTGTAGTGCCTTGAGGCTATGATGCCCAAGGTGAAACTTATAGTTGTATTCTGCTTGAGTTTCGCTAAGGTCTTAAACTATCGACAAGTTAAATAAAGGTCCCTGATAGTGAAACAAGAGCCGGATGCCCATGCCAGGAATATGTACAGTCGTTACAGACTAACCATATCCCCTTCCGCATGGCACCGGTATGCTTGTTTGGACGGGGACGGGGAAGTCGATAGCCCTAAGACCGGATGAATCGCATTACTGATGTCATGCGGTTTTTTTTATCAAATTTGTTCAGTTAATAATGAAATTTGTTCAAAAACTTAAGATAAACGGATAGAACTATATTGATTTAAAACCTATGTGCTTTCTTTGCACAATAGTTTTTCATGGTATTTATAGTGGGAACTGGTTTGTGAAAATCAGTTCCCACGCACTTTTATAAGGTTCCTTGTTTCAGTCTGTGCGGTAGTTCGTTGCGGTTTAATTGTTATTTTCACTACTTTCGTGGAATCAAACTAATCGCGGAATAATGCTAAGCTGGGGTGCGATTATTTGGAGACAGTGTTCGTTAACTTGAATGGGAAGTACTATCCTCCTAAGCGGAAGAAGATTGGGTTCAGATAAAATATACGAATAAACAAGGTTTTTTAATATCTTTGTACAAACCGATTAGCTTAAACTACCAATATGATAACTAAAGAAAATTTAAAATCCCTATTACATTATTTGGGATTTATCCAAACTGATGAAGTCTTTAGAAAAGAGTATCATAGAAGCGCTAGTATTGAGGTTAATTTTCATACGCAAAAAATTATTTATGAGCCTTTTGATTCTTCATTTAAAGAAGGAGAGTATCCTACAAAGAATAAACCTTCAAAGGGTTTCATAATTCATCGCGAAACTACACTTAATTTTAACGCGAATGAGAATTTTGTATGCCTTGTTTGTGTACATCTATTACTTACTAAAGGTTATCAGCCCAATCATATTGTTTTCGAGCCAGCTTTTAAAGTGGGTCATATTAATAAGCCTTCTTATGGAGATATTCTTGTTTTTGACAAAGAATATAAGCCACTCATTCTAATTGAGAATAAGACCTATGGTACTGAGTTCTCTACAGAATGGAACAATATGCAAAAAAACGGAGGTCAATTATTTAGTTATTTAGGGCCACTTATCAATAATCTCGGTTTTTGTGAGAATTTAGTGCTTTTTGCTGCAGACTTTGAAGATGATTTAATATGCAAAAATCATATTGTTACACTAAAAGATAACGATAAAAGAATTCTTGAGTTAGAAAATCCAAAGACTTTCAATAACGCCCAGGGAAAGTTTTTTGAAGTTTGGAGTGAGACTTATGCTAAATCTTTTGAAACTAAAGGACTATTTGAAGATGATATTGAAGCGTATTCAATAGGCAAACTTAAATATACAATAAAAGATTTAAAAGGCCTTACACATGCAGAAATCCAACCTATATATCATGAATTTGCTACTATCCTACGCAACCATGCCATTACTGATTTTGAGCATTCTTTTTACATACTAATTGATCTATTCCTTTGTAAAATAACAGACGAACGAAATAACCCCGATGATTTGCAATTTTACTATAAAGGCATAACACGTGATACGCCCAAAGAGTATTGTGCACGACTTTTAAATCTATATCAATTAGGTAAGAAGCAACTTTTCGGAGTAGATGTCGTCAATAAAGATGAAGATGACATCAAACAGATATTTGAAGATACAAATCGTTCTGTAACCAATGGGCTATATGCTGGAATTAAGGAACTATTTGAAGAAATTAAATTTTACAATATAAAAAAGTTCAACTTTATCGATGTCGAGAACAGAGAGGAATTTGAAATGAATTTTCAGATTCTTATTAAAATTGCAGCCCTTATACAGGACATCAATCTAAGCAATAGCGAAACTAATCATTTTTTTGGAGATCTCTTTGAGGGGCTACTTTCAAAAAATGTTCATCAAACTGAAGGACAATTCTTCACACCCCTCCCTATTGTAAACTTCATTGTCAAATCATTACCTAAATTTGCGAATGCGAATAACATTAGAGTGCTTGACTATGCTTGTGGCGCTGGTCACTTTCTAACTGAATTCGTAAAATCATATCCAAAAGCCCAGGCTTACGGTATTGAAAAAAGCCAACCCCTGAGCCAAGTTGCTAAGATAGCAACTGTCATTAATGGCGCAAAAGAATCCCATATCGTCTTCAAAGATTCATTAAGTGTCTTAAATACTGATGAGGTCCGTTTCCAAGGTTTTAATAAAGAAAGTTTTGATTGTATTATTGCAAATCCGCCATATAGTGTTAGGGGATTCTTAAACACATTAACAGAAACAGACCGACAACAATTTAATCTAATCAGATATGTTGATGAAAAGGCTTACGAAACAAATAATAGTATTGAGTGTTTCTTTGTAGAACGAGCAAAATACTTTTTAAAGACAAATGGTATCGTTGGTATCGTACTACCTAGTTCCATACTTTCAAACAGTAATATATACATTAAAACACGTGAGTTACTATTTGCGAATTTTAATATCCTGGCTATAGTAAACCTAAACAATCGTACTTTCGGATCTACTGGGACCAATACCATTATTCTATTTGCCCAAAAAGTTAAGAAAAATTCGGAAGGATTATTGCATACTTTTCTTGAAAAGAATGACTTTACCCAGTACACTAGTTATCAAGCTATAGATAATTATATTAACAAACAAGGCTATGACCCAGATGCATTTTTTAAACTAATGCAGGATAATATTTTAACTCCTAGTCTTGAGAAGCACGAGATATTTGAAGAATATAAGAAGAAGTTTAAAATCAAGCCAATTGTAAAAAGTAGGCAAAAAGCATTATTTAAATCTTCTTCATTTTATAATAATGACCTTAAAGAGAATTCTGTTGAGTATAAAACAAAATTACGTGCTTTCTATAATAGTAAAGAGTATCACACATTAGAAGAAACTGAATATAAAAGACAATTTATCTCATATGCAAAAGAGATAGAAATACAAAAGCTTAACATTTTTATCCAAATAGACAATAATGTTGTAGCCGTGCTCCAATCACCACCTGAAAAAGTAAATAACAAGAGTAATAAAGCCCAAATCATTAAATTCCTTGGGTATGATTGGAGTAATAGAAAAGGAGATGAAGGTATTAAATATATAACAAACCAATCTACGACAGAGGAAAAAGTTAAGACTACAATCCCGAATGATAAAGATGCCGAGATTGTGGAAGCTATAAATTCTATTAAATATATAGCCACACCACTGTATAATCCAGCTGATGAATGGGATAACTCAAAATTTGCTTTCGCTATTAGAAAGCATATTTATAACCATTGCCACAAATTTCCTTTCAAAAACTCTGATGATTATAATGAAAAGATTATCAAGCCATTTGAAAGCGACACAAGTGACTTGCTTTCTTATTTCAAGCTAACAGACATGATTGATTTTAGCCGATCAGAGTTTGACAAATCAATAAAACTAACCACTGATAATAGAACTGAGATTATTAGTAAATATCCTTTAGTTAAATTAGGAGGAGATGATGGTGTTTGTGATATAAAAATCGGTGGAACCCCATCTAGAAAAAATATGGCCTATTTTACAGGTACCAACTTATGGGTATCAATAGCTGAGATGAATGGCCAGATAATTACTGACACTAAAGAAAAAATTACTGACGCTGGCGTTCGCGACTCTAATGTTAAACTTATACCCAAAGGAACAACCCTTTTAAGCTTTAAACTTAGTATTGGAAAAACTGCAATAGCAGGAGCTGATTTATATACTAATGAAGCCATTGCAGCATTAATACCCAAAGATAAAGAACGTATAATTGACAAATATTTATTTGCATTATTTAATGGCAAATTAATAGATTTAGAGAATGTTGGTAATAAAGCATTTGGTAAAAGCCTTAATAGTTCATATCTAAATGACGAAGTTAAAATACCACTACCGCCTATTGATATACAACAACAGATTGTATCAGAATGCGAAAAAGTAGATGAAGAATTTCGACGCAGTCGAATGAGTATTGAGGATTATAAAAATAAAATAGCACAAATATTTGAAAAATTAGATATTATCGCCAAACGGGGGGGGGGGTAAAATATAGATTATCAGATAGTTACAATTTTGAAGTGTTTATAGGTAGAAGAGTCCTAAATAAGGAACTAAATTCCTCGTTCAAGACACCAGTATACAGTGCTAATGTTTATGAGCCATTTGGTATGATTGATAAATTATTAATTAACGATTTTTCTAAGGAATCGGTTGTTTGGGGTATTGACGGAGATTGGATGGTAAATGTAATACCAGCTAACAAGCCTTTCTACCCAACAGACCATTGCGGCGTATTGAGGATTAAGAATGATTCTATTATACCCAAATATATGGCTCATCTATTAGAGGTTGAAGGACATAAAGCAGGTTTCAAACGGAGCTATAGAGCATCAATTGATAGAATTGAAAGTATTACAGTCCTTGTAGCACCTATTGATGAACAGCGAAAAGCAATTGATGAGATTGAGATATATGAAAAAAAGATACAAGAAGAATTGATAAAAATTGAGAATTATCAAAATCTGAAAAAAGGGATATTAAACCAATTTCTTTAAAGGATAACATAAAAACTTTCAAAAAGATTATGAATGAACCTGGTTTCGTATATATACTGACAAACCCAAGCTTCAGAGAGGATTGGGTAAAGATTGGGAAGAGCTCAAGACCGGTTGATGTAAGGTCAAAGGAACTCGATAATACTGCTGTGCCCCTGCCGTTTGAAATCTATGCTACAATGAAGACAGTCAAGTATAATGAGGCAGAGAAGTTGGTGCATAGGTATATTGAGCGCTTTACAAACCTGAGGATTAGAGATAACCGGGAGTTTTTCAATGTTAAGCCGGAAGTGGCTCTTGATATATTCCGGGAGATTGCCGATGTGATTGATGATGCTGTCATTGAGGAGGTACATAAAAAGAGCTTAATGGGTAGCACGGCCCAACCAGGATATTCCAGAAGTAATGTAACACCACCTAGGGCTGATAAGAAAGTGTGGATGGTTGCTTCTAATAGCAACTTCTTTGACCTTAAGGGATGCTTTGACAAATATGGAGCTGTTTATTGGTCGCAATACTTCAATTACCAGAAAGGAGATACCGGTTACATTTACAGTGCAAGCCCTGATAGCGCAATAAGATTCAAATTTGTTGTTGAGGAGCATGACATGAGATACAGTCCTGACATGGACAGGGAATTGCAATTCTACACCAATCCACAGGACATAGAGAATGCCAGGAAAC
>JAEEGL016117645.1_pt1 | contig 11773 bp, 3 predicted proteins | sample 9134231 | NCBI WGS metagenome assembly JAEEGL01 (sample SAMN16246548, study PRJNA631951) | gut metagenome | biome: gut microbiome; feature: rumen; material: fiber-attached | host: Bos | place: Iran: Karaj | collected 2018-10
GTTGCAGGAGCTTCATCAGAAACATCAGGAAGAGGACTAACAGCAACTTATACAACTACAACACAACTTGAAAATACGGTTGAAAAATTAGTGCCAGGCACAGCACCATCTGTAGCTAGTTCATTAGGAAATCAAGTTGAAGGAGCAATAACAGATGCAATTAAAAAGCAAGCTGAGAAAAAGCCATTTGAAGCAAATCCAGAAATTAGTAAACAAATAGCAGATAACCAAATGGCAACAAAAACAACAAAATTATATCAAGATAAAATCAAGAAAAGATAAAAGTATACTATTAAAGTTTTAATTAAAGAAATATAAATATTATAATTTCGAAATAAAATATGTAAGGAGAAAAGAGGTGACAAAATTGATTTTAAAGAATATAAACAAAAATTTAATATTAATAATAATGTCAATTATTGTCATTTCTTTTGGCAATATTGCACTTGCAAATTCTTATTATATAAGTAGTGTGCCACCATTTGGAGAATTGAATTGGGAATTAGCTGCCGAAAAAGAACAAGCAGGTCAAAAATATGAAGCAGCTATAGGAGAAGTTATAATCGAGGAAAAAGGGCCTTTCACAAAAAATGATGGTACAACTGTAAGCCATGATGATTGGGAAGATGAAGATTTTTATTTTATGGATTATAAAATGAGACTTCTATATAATGGCAAAGAATTGTATGAAATTGGTGAAGTAAGAGGTAATCGAATTGCTTCACCTGATGTACCTCTTACCATATTTGGTGGCACTGGTGGAGGTAGCTGTATTGGGACACTTAGCCGAGTTATGAGAATTCCTAGTTCAGCAAAAATAGACGTTTTAAAGCAATATCTCGAAGCATTAATAGCCAATCCTAATACACCACTTACATTATCAGTAACTCCTTTGAATACAAAACAAGAAGGTAATTGGTATAGTATTCCAATGGCTGAAACTCCAATTAGTGGAACATGGGAAAGAAATTTACTAGGTGATGTTTCGGCTAAAACAGCATTAGAAGTAATCAAGCTTTTGGAAGAGGGAAAAGAAGAAGAAGCAGATCAATTACTTATAAATGAACTTCCACAAGAAGATCTTTTCACCAACTTCTTCGAAAATCTTGGAGAAGCAATTGCAGGAATGATATATAGATTTGCAAACTGGCTATTTAATATCGTACAAGATGGACTAAGAATGGTAGCAGAAGGCACACCAAAAAGCCCAGAGCTAGTAACAATAGACAAAATAGTATTTGATGAATATAGCGAAACAAGCATAGACTTTTGGGAAAACCAAAAAGGAAGCTCATTTATAAATAAATTTAAATCAAACATAGAATATTGGTACAACATATTTAGAGGACTTGCATTAATAGGATATCTAATAGTTTTATTATATATAGGAGTAAGAATATTACTTGCAGTAGGTGGAAGAAATCAAGCAAAATTCAAAGGAATGTTACTTTCTTGGGCGCAAGGAGTAATAATACTAGTATTATTCCCAATGGTTATAAGATATTCTGTACAAATAAACCATGCAATAGTTAGTAAAATAGCAGAAGGAAAGGCAAATAGAGAGGTTGCTGGAAGCGTAAATGTAACATATCCAGTATCAACAGAAAGCGAAGATGAAGCAAATAAAGCAGCACTTGCAATTGCAGAAAGTCCATTTATATCTCCTGCAGAAAAAAATGACTATATGGCAGCAATGGCATACAGATATGAAAATCCAAATCCAAATGACAGCAGAATTATGATAGCAATTGTATATCTAATAATGATATTCCAATTTATTATGATATTAATTACATATTATAAAAGGTTATTCATGTTTAGCTTTTTGCTTGCAATATTCCCAATAGTAGCACTTACATATGCAATAGACAAAGTTGGAGATGGTTCAGCACAAGCATTTACAACTTGGACAAAAGAAATAATGATGAATGTATTTATGCAATGCTTTCACGCAATAGTGTATGTATTTGTACTATCAGTAGTATTTGCAGGAGTAGGCTATGGAGGCGATTGGCTACTTACAATAGTAGGAATAACATTCTTATTTAAAGGAGAACAAATATTAAGAAGCTTACTTGGACAATCAGGAGGAGAGACTGTCAAATCGGTAGGAGAAACAGCAGCTAGAGCAATGGCAACAATAGCAGTAACACAAGCAATATCTCAAAAAATATCAAACAATTTCAAAGCAGTGCCAAGAGCAGTACGTGCAGAACGTGAAGCAAGAGCAAATAGAAGAATAGCACGAGATATGAAAGGCGAAGAAACAAGAGGAAGAAGATTTTTAAATTTCATTACTGATACACCAAATAAATCTAATCCAAGATGGACGTCAGCTTTAAATCCAAGAACAGGTGGAGTTGTAATTAGGCTTTCTGGAGGCGGAATGCCAGCAACTGATGAAGGCCTAGAGATGCTATCAGCAGCAAGAATAATATCAGACCCAATAGCAGAAGAAGCAACACCACAAATGCTTGCACAGGCATTAGATGTTGTAAAAAAATATGAAGGCTCTACAAATCCAGAAGTATTAGAAATTAGACAGCAGATACCATTATCTGATGATCAAATAAAGCAAATGGGACAAGTGCAAGCAGCAGCGGCAACTCAATTAATAAATGCAGACACATTAGATGAAGAAAAATTTAGAGCAACACTTACAAAAGTAAATAAAGATTTAGAAATAAGACTTTCAAGAATACTTACAGGTAGTAGAAATGCCACAACGTCAAGAGAAGTAATACTTTGGAAGAGAGCATTGCTAGAAGATTTAAAAACAACAAGCAGTAAGCAAATACGCGAAGGTTTGCAAGACATAAATGGAAGAGAGCAAGTATTCATAAAAGAAGGCTCAAGAAGAGTCAAAGAATTAATGAGCTCGAAAAAGCAAGCTGAAAAAATAAAAGATAGATTTGAAAACTTACAAGATTTAATTAATTTAGATGACAGAGAAGAAATAATGGCAAGAGGTGGATATTTTGCACTAGATAAACAAAATACTCGCTTAAATTCAAGAGCAACACAAGAATATAAGAGACTATTAAAATCTATTGAAAATGACCCAGAAAAAAGAGCAAGAATACAAGTATCTGACACAGCAGGAACAATGCATATAGACATAGGAAGAACAAGGCAAGATAGAGTATATCAAAGAATTACAAAGAATATGTCTGACGGAGATAAAAAGCGTTTAGCAATAAATCTTGCAAAATTCAAAGACTTTGGAGATAGAACTCATAAGACTACAGAAGAACTTCAAAGAGAAGGCATGGAAAATGAATCAGTATATGGATATTCAGCTGAAGAAATGCAAGATGTAGTTAAAGAATTAGATGAATTAACAAGAAAGAATGCTGGATTACAAGAAATAATAAGCAGTGAGTTAGGATTTGAAACACAAGAGCTTGGCGAAATTGTAGACAACTTAGTAATGATATCTCTTCCAGATGGAATAGGAAATTCAGTAGTAAGAAATGTAGAAAGTAGCATTGCAACCGAGAACATAAGAGCTAGAGCAGAACAGCTTGCAGACTTACAAGGAATAGAAAATGCACCAGAATTTGAAATAATGGCAAAAGATGATGCAGTTCAAAGAGCAGTTAATACAGCAAAGAAAGTTAGAAAAAGAGTAATAGAAAGAAAAGAAAGAGATATTATTTATACAATTAGAAATGTTGGCAATGATACACCACCTACAAGAAGCGGAAGAGTATCTCCAGAGACCAGAGTAATCTTAGAGTCGGAAGGAAATAATGGAGCTGACACAAGAGTAAATATTAGACCAGGTGGAAGAGTAAGCGATAGAGCAGATGGGGCAGGAAGTGGAAGAACACCACCAGATAGAGTAACAAATAGAACACCTGATAGAGTGTCTGATAGAGTTTCTGGCGGAAGGACTGAGCCAAGTGGAAATATAAATCCAGTAGTAGGAGCCGAAGGTGCTTTAGGAAATGTAAATCCAGTAGTAGGAGCAGAAGGTACATTAGGAAATGTAAATCCATTAGCAGGTGATACAGCGCCAAGACCAGGAGAAAGACGAAGAAGAGCAGAAAGTGGAAGACAAACTCCAGAGCAAAGAATACTAGGTGAAAATGCAAGTGATACAGGCAGAGTAACTGATACCAGTAGAGTAAGCGATACCGGTAGAGTAAGCGATAGAGCAGGAGCAGTAGGTGAAGCAAGCACTCCAATAGGATTAACATCTGAAGGTGACTTAGGATTAGATTCAAGAGTAAGAATAGTAACACCTGCAGAAGCAACACCACCTCCAGAAATTCCTGATGAACTTGCACCAATAGTAGAAGAAGCAGAATTAGATAGAGTATATCACAAATATCGCAGAACGTCGGTAGGCAAAGAAAGAGCAATAGATGAATTATTTGATCGATTAAAAGAAGACGAAGAGTTTAAGATAAGAGACTTAGAAGTTGCAGGAACTCATTCAAATGAAAGATTAAATATAATGGGACAACTCGCAGCGGGTGATAACAGAGAAAAAGTTGCATCACTTGTAGATGAAGTATTAGAAGCAAATAGAAAAGTAGATGAAAATTTACTAGCAGAAAGGTATGAGCAAAGAACAGCAGACGAATATGAAGCAGCAGCAAGAAGCGGATATAAAAGAGCAATACAAGAGGCACTTACGACAGGAAGCAAGCTAGTAACAGGAACAACACTAGGAGCAGCGGGAGGATTTTTAAACATAGGAATGAGTAGCAAAGACTCAATGCTAGAAGAATTCACTACAGGAATGATAGCAGGAGCAGCACTTGGCGAAGGAGCATCAAATGTTGCTTATGGAGGATCAGGTCAAAAAGTAGTTAAAGTATATAATCCATATGACGGCTCACTTACGGACGTAAAGATTACAGCAAGAGGTGGATTATTAGATGGAGAGGCAATAGGTGCAGGTGACTTAGCACATATAATGCCACTACAAGATGGAGAAATAATAGACCTAACAGACCCAAGACTTGACAAAGTAAGAACACAAGTAGATCAAATATTAGCAGATTCAGCAGCAGATAAGAGACAGCAAGAAAGAGATAGAAAAGCAAAAGCAAGAGCCAGTGCATATAAAGATGCATTAAATAGCAGAAATACAAAATAAAAAATAGTGGCGACACTACGGAAATCGTAGTGCCGCTATTTTTTATGCTAAAGAAAAAATGAAAACAGATAAAAAATTAATAAAAATTGTTACAAAAAATTAATAAATAATTTAATAAAACAAAAATTTCTTAAAATACTTATTTCCGTAATTTAAGAAGCAACGCAGTGCTTGAAACAGGCTTAAACTAAGGAAAAATTAATTGTAAAGAGCCCAAAAAGATGTTAAAATATAGATAAGTTAATAATAAATAATGTGTAATCATGTAAATTTTTATAAATAGTCTAAATTGAGGTTTAGAATGTTTTTGAAAAAGTACAAAAAATAGCACATTAAAAAAAGGAGGCTGATACTATGATAAATGAGATTGATAATGTAAAATCAATAAACCGAAATATTGTAGTAGCAAAAGCTTTAATAACAATAATTTGCATGTTTGTAAGTTTAATATTTTTAACAACAAATATTGCAAAAGCAGAAGGCCCTTCATTTATAGGTGATGAGGGAGAAGAAGTGGAGGTAGAAAATATTCCAATTCCATCTAGTGATAAAGAAGAGGAAGAAGCTGACGTACCTAACTTTGAAGATGATGGCGAGGAAGAATCAGGGCTAGGGATTGTAAATAATGGAATGGGATTAGAAGGTACTACAGTAGTTTATATGAAGGTAGGGGCAACATATACTAAATGGTGGATAAATGAAAATGATAAATCTATAAAAAGTGAATGTAAAATTTCTACATCAAATACAAATCCTTATATTTCAGTAGTAAATAATAAAATCATTGCTAAAAAGGTAGGAAATACCGTAGTCTTTGTTTATCGCAATGGTGCTCTAATTTGGAGTTTTGCTGTTGTTATTACTGCTGACGATACGCCTTCAGATTACCATTTAAGTACTGACAAATTATATTTAAAACCTGGTGATAAAACAAAAAATTGGTTTATTCTTGATAGCAACAATAAAAAATGTGATAAAAGTAGATTCGTTATAAAAAGTGATAATGAAATTGTTGCAAAATATAAGGATAATTATATCGTTGCTAATAATCATGTAGGTGAAGCTACAATTACGGTATCTGACGGGAAATCTATAGTTGGAACGATTCATGTTTCTGTAAAAGCTGGAAAAGATAACATATATACATTATCAGTAGAAGAGTTGTATTTAACACCTAATACAAGAACTAAAAATTGGCAAATTTTAGAAAATGGAAAGAAAACTGATAAATCAAAATTTACAATAACTAGTACTAATGAAAAAGTTGCAAAATATAGTGGCGGTGATTATATTATTGCTGGCAAAGACGATGGGGAATGCGACATCATTATTAAGCATAATACAACAGACGTTGGTTTGATAAAAATTTTTGTTAATAGTGGTTATAGTGAATATACATTATCAACAAACAATATCACACTTAAGAAAGGAAAAAGAACTAACAACTGGCAAATTTATTTAAATTCATTAGTACAAGATAAAAATAATTTTAGCTATGAATCTGAAAATGAAAATATTGCAAATAGAGTTGGTAAGTATATATGCGCAGGTACTCAAATAGGAACTACAACAATAAAAATTAGTAAGAAGAATAGTAATACAGTAATAGGAACAATTACGGTAAATGTCACTGATAATGCCAATTTTCAAACGGATACTTATATTTTGAAAAAGGGAGAATCCATTACAATTGAAAATAGCAATGTTGAAAAATTGAAATCAACTAGCAATTTAGTATCGATAAAAGGCAAAAAGATTACAGCAAGCAGCTCTGGTAAAACAGGAAATTTTGGAGAAGCACAAGTACAAGGCTTAGATAAAAGCGGAAATCAAGTTGCTACATATACAGTTTATTGCTTTAATCCTAAACTTGTAAGAATACATGATAAAAAATATCCAGGAAATATTATTCCACTTGATGAAATAGTACTATTTGGAGAAGGTTGGGAGAGTTATATTTCAGAAGTACAATATAGATATTCATTACAAATAGTTTCAAATTCAACAAATCAAATACATTTAAGTAATGATGGCAAAAGTGTTATTGTTAATGATAACCCTATTATTAATAATGCCAATAAGGTAGTTGCCTACGTAAATGTTTTATACAATGGAAAAAGCATTACAGGAAATAATCCGGTAAAAATACATGTATATAAAGAACAGCCAAGTGATGAAAAAATAGAGAAAAAACAAATAACAGGCTTTGTTGAAGGTACAGTACAAATAACTGATTTCGGAAGTCAGCTAGGAGAAGGATACAAATTTTATGTAAGTGGTGGAAAATACTTAAGAGTTTCTCAAGATAAAAGAAGCCTTACACTTCTAGAAAAAGCTGACAAAGACGGAGCCCTAGCATATATTATTTGCCCAGATACAACAAGAGTTGAAGTAAGAATATATATTAAAGAAAAACATGAAAAAACTGAATTTGATTATAGTATAATGCCTTCTCTTATAGTTTTAAATAACGATGATGAAAATGAAAAATCGCAAACCTTTACAATCCAAAAAAAATCTATAGATGGAATCGAATGGGATAATGCAGATATTAATGACTTTGAGTTTGGTAACTCTCCATATGCAACAATTAATGGAAATACTATTACAGCTAAAAACGTAAGTGGTGGAACACAAAACATTCATGTATTCCTTAAAGAAAGTGGTAATATAGTATGTGTTTTAAAATTTGAAGTTAATGGTACAACAGAGCAGCCAGAAGCTCCGGAAGAAGAGCCACAAGAAGAACAGCCACAACCTGAAACTCCAGAGGATCGACCTGAAACTCCGGAAGAAGAGCCACAAAAAGAGCCAGAAGAAGAAACCCAAACTAGAGAGATTTCTTTAGTAAAAGGCCTTGAAAATGTAACTCTGACTAACGAAGTTAAAGATTTAATAAAGAAGTGTATTAATTTAACATATGATAAAAACAATTTACAAGTTAATCCTCAGGATGGCACTATTAGTATAAAAGGTAATGCCAATGGTAAGTATAAAATCGAAGGTTATGTAAGCGATCAAACAACTGGAAAGCCAGCTATTGAAATAACTGTAAATGCAATAGTTTTAGAGTATCATGGAACTAATGCTGATTTAGGGCTTGATCAACAATATGGAATGCCTACTACTTATTTTGTAAATAATTGGATAGAAGCTAGTAAGGCTTTAGGCCAAGAGTATGAGCTTAAATTTAGTTCAGCTCAAAGTAAACTTTCTAATAAAAGTTCTTTTTATAAAATAAATGAAGATTATGAGCGTGCGAATACTAAAAAAACTGGTACAACTTATATTTATATACTTTTAACTAAATCAGGAACAATCATTGAATCACATAAAGTAAAATTAACAATTACCAAATAATCTTTCCCCCAGCCACATAGTGGCTGGGGGATTTATATGCAAAATAAAAATTAAAAAGCGTAGCGGAGAACTTTAGTTCTCCAAAAAAAGGAAATAAAAATGGAGCACTCTGGTGCTCCGCTACGAAATAGAAAAGGCACGGTTTTTGTTTCAATCGTAGTGTCGCTTTTTAAGCGACACAAAAAAAGTGTGGCGATTGAAAATCGCCACTACGATGTGCCTTTTATTTCTCACAACATTCTGAATATTTTTTAAGTTTTTCATTTACTAAATAATTTACGCTACCTGCAACATATTTGCCATCTTTATTTTGCTTACCTGCAGGTACACCTGTCAAAATTTCAATTCCTTCATCAATAGTTTTTACAGGATATATATGGAAGTTGCCGTCTTTTACGGCAGAAATAACTTCGTCATTTAAATTAAGATTTTTAATATTTTGATAAGGTATAATTACGCCTTGATCTCCAGTTAATCCTCTTAATTTACAAATATAGAAAAATCCTTCTATTTTGTCTGTAACTCCACCAATTGGTTGAATTTCACCTTTTTGATTTACAGAACCTGTAACTGCTAAACTTTGTTTTATTGGTAGTTCTGAAAGTGAAGAAAGTAAAGCATATAATTCTGTAGAAGATGCGCTGTCGCCATCTACACCGCTATATAATTGTTCAAAGCAAAGTGATGCAGAAAGTGTAAGTGGTGAACTTTGTGCAAATTTTTCACCTATATATGCAGAAAGTATCATTACTCCTTTTGAGTGCGAAGTTCCAGACATTGATACTTCTCTTTCAATATTTACTATTCCGGTTTTTCCAACATAAGTATTTGCAGTAATTTTAGCAGGTTTTCCAAATGAAAAATCTCCTAGTTTCATTACGGAAAGTCCATTTATCTGACCTACTTTTTCGCCTTCTGTATCTATTAAAATTGTTCCATTTTGAATTAACTCTACTAAATTTTGGTCATACTTATTTACTCTTTCAATTCTTTGTTTTATTGCTTTTTTAACATAGTCTGCTGTAACAATTTTTGCATTATCCATTTTTGCCCATGTGCAACTTTCTGCAAGCAATTCACATATGTCATTTAGTTGTGTTGATATCTTTGTTTGATTTTCAACTTGACGTGAACAATATTCTATAACTTTACTTACAGCACCAGGATTGAAGTGTGGCAACTTTTCATATTCACAAAAACTGTGAATATACGAAGCAATGGCATTCATGCTTGCATCATTTCTTGGTGCATCATCATCAAATTCAACTTTTACTTTAAATAACTTTTTAAAATCTTCATCACAATTTAAAAGTTGTTGATAAATTCCAGCAGAGCCAACTAAAACAACTTTTAATTTTATTGGAATAGGTTCTGGCTTTAGCCCTGCAAGCGCTACAGCATTTAGCTGATAATCTTTTAATGTATCTAAATATGCTTTCTTTGTTCTTAAAACTTTTTTTAATGTATCCCAAATCATTGGATTAGTAAGTAAATCTCTAATTTGAAGTATTAAATATCCACCATTTGCTTTATGTATAAGACCAGGCTTTATAAGCATGTGGTCGGTATGCATCATGCCAAATTGATTTTCATATTCCAATTTGCCAAATAGATTGTAGAATGAAGGGTTCGAGTCTGATATAACAGGCGCACCTTCTAAATGAGAATTATCTACAATCAAATTTACTCTGTACTTATCCCATGGCTTTTCTCTTTGTAGTATTGGATTTTGTGGCATATTTGGATTTATCATACCATCATTTGCAAATGCAGTAATATTTTGAGTAATATCTTTTTGAATATTCTTTAAAAAATCTTGAATTAAAGGATATTTTTTATATTTATTTTTTAATTCGTTACAACGCATATTTATAGCGAACATAGCTATATTATTTTGCCATGAACCAATTTTTTCTGAAGCTCGTGCTTCAAGTTCTTTAACTTTTTGCATTACTTCAATTGTTTGTTTTTGAATTTCTATAGAGTTGGCTTCAAATCTATCTCTTGTAGTTTTATCTAAACTATTAAATTCATTTTCGCTAAGAACTTTGCCATCTATCATTGGTAAAAAATAAATTGTGTCAGCATTTTTAATTTGAAAACCAAGCTTAGCAGCATCTTTATTTAGCTTTTCTATTAATTTGATTTTCTTTTCTTCAACTTCTTGTTTAATAGATTCTTTTTCTTTTTCAAAATCTTGATTGTTAAAAGCAGCTTTAATTTCTCTTTTTACAGTAACTATAAAATCTTGCATTTCGGCTTCAAATTGAGAACCAACACCTGCTGGAAGTGAAAGAGCTATTGGCTCATTTTCATTTTCAAAATTATATATATAGCACCAATCATCAGGTATAGGTTTTGTTTTTGCAAAATCTTGTAAATATTTTTTTGCATAAATTGTTTTACCAATTCCTGTAGAGCCTTCAATGTATATGTTATATCCTTTTACGTCAATATTTACGCCAAATTCGAATGCTTTGATTCCACGTGATTGGCCAATTATTCCACTAAAAGGACTAACTTCTTTTGTTGTTTTAAATTTAAATATGGTTGGATCACATTCTTTTTTTAATTGGGTATAGCTTAATTCTTTAATACGTGCCATATTAAATTTCTCCTTTGTAAAATATATAAAAATTTTTAAAGAAATAATTCTGTTAAAAAATATTTAAGAAATCATATTATTGCTTCAATTATTTTAGCATATTTGAATTTATATTTTCGAAGGCATAAAAATATTTAATGAAAATTTAACAATTCGTTTTTGCATTGAATTTTAAATAAAAAATCAATTGTTGCAAAATGATTAATATTTGTTTTCATTTTGATTAAATCGTTTAGTTTTTTAATCGATTTATTGAATATAAGTAGACTTTAATTATATAATTGAATCTAAGTATAAGTATGCCTTGTACTAAAAATATTTTAGAAAGAAAAGCTTAAAATTAGCTAAATTAAACAATTTTGAGTGGGTGAATTTATGAAAAAGATAATCCAATTGTTCAGCATTATAATGCTAATATTGATGTTTAACACTGCGTTCGCAACGGACTTTAATTATACGCGGAGGTGTGCAGTCGTATTCTGTAACGACCGCAGGAGAATATAAACTTGAGGTTTGGGGTGCACAAGGTGGTGCCTCTAACTATGAGTGGCCAAGTGATAACTATATCAATAAGCCACAGTCACAATGGACACATAGATATGAATCAGGCGGATTTGGAGGAAAAACACAAGGCTATGTTATCTTAAATGCGGGAACAACTTTATATGTTGTTGTTGGTCAGCATGGAACTAATGGTA
>JAEEGL016478579.1_pt1 | contig 11773 bp, 10 predicted proteins | sample 9134231 | NCBI WGS metagenome assembly JAEEGL01 (sample SAMN16246548, study PRJNA631951) | gut metagenome | biome: gut microbiome; feature: rumen; material: fiber-attached | host: Bos | place: Iran: Karaj | collected 2018-10
AGATAAACTTTGATGACAACGCCCTGTTCAGACATCCTGAGATCCTTGAGATGAGGGACACAGCCGAGGAGGACGCCAAGGAGTACCAGGCAAGCCTGTCTGGTCTGAGCTATGTCTCTTTGGACGGTGATATCGGGTGCCTTGTAAACGGTGCAGGGCTTGCGATGGCGACGATGGACATAGTCAAGAACTTCGGTGGAAGTCCTGCCAACTTCCTGGATGTCGGCGGAAGTGCGACAACTGAGAAGGTCAAGGCGGCATTCGAGATTCTGCTCTCAGACGGGAATGTGAAGGCCATCTTCGTCAACATCTTCGGCGGGATTATGAAGTGTGACATCATAGCCGAAGGTCTTGTGCAGGCAACCAGGGAGATGGGTGTCTCCATCCCGATTGTCGTCAGACTCGAGGGCACCAATGTTGAGCTGGGTCGAAAGATAATCAAAAGCTCCGGGCTTTCAATCATAGCAGCAAGTGATATGGCAGACGGTGCACGCAAAGCCATCGCCGCAGCCAAGGGGGACAGATCATGAGCATCTTCGTCAACAAGGAAACAAGGGTCCTGGTCCAGGGCATCACCGGGAAGCAAGGGGCTTTCCACACCGAGAAGATGCTTGAATACGGAACATCGATAGTCGGAGGGGTCACCCAGGGCAAGGCTGGACAGAATGTACTTGGCGTCCCTGTGTTCAACACCGTCTATGACGCAGTCAGGCAGACTGGTGCCAACGCTTCTGTCATCTATGTCCCTCCAAGATTTGCAGCCGATTCGATACTCGAAGCCATAGATGCAGGGGTGAAACTGATAGTCTGCATCACAGAGGGCATCCCGATTCTGGACATGGCAAGGGTGAAGCACTACCTCGACGGAAGCGATTGTAGGCTCATAGGGCCGAACTGCCCTGGAATAATCACTCCAGGTGAGTGCAAGATCGGAATCATGCCTGGCTACATCCACATCCCTGGTCATGTTGGCGTGATCTCAAGGTCAGGTACCCTTACATACGAGGCTGTAAAGCAGCTTTCAGACAGGAACATCGGCCAGTCCACCGTTGTGGGCATAGGCGGGGACCCGATTCGCGGAACTTCTTTTGTGGACTGCCTGAAGGCTTTCGAGGCCGATGAGGACACCTATGCCGTTGTGATGAACGGTGAAATCGGTGGAAGTGGTGAGGAAGAGGCTGCCGAATTCATAAAGACGATGAGCAAGCCTGTCGCCGCATTCATCGGCGGTCAGAGCGCACCGGCGGGAAAGCGCATGGGCCATGCGGGGGCAATCATCTCCGGAGGCAAGGGCACTGCCAGCGGCAAGATAGAAGCGCTGCGTTCTGCCGGTGTTGAGATTGCAATGACCCCGGACAGAATCGGTGACGCACTGGTTCTTGCACTTGAGAAACGGGGCATCAAAGTCTCTGGGAACTGAATTAACTTTTCATACGTTCTCCTTTTGCCTTATAATGTGAGCGCCTGCCACATGCAGGCAACTGGAGAATAGATGACACACGGTTTCATTAAGGTCGCCACGGCCACACCTTCAATAAGGGTGGCGGACTGCAGGCACAATGCGGACAGGATTCTGTCTCTCGTCAGAAGGGCACATGAGCAGGGAGTTCATCTTCTTGTTCTACCCGAGCTTTGCATCACAGGCTACACATGCCAGGACCTCTTCTTGCAGCAGGCTCTTGTTCAAAGTGCCCAGGAGAATGCCATCAAGGTTGCCTCAAAGGTGCCAAGGAACATGGTCGTGGTTTTCGGGGCCCCAGTGGAACTGCGCGGAAAGCTCCACAACTGCGCAGTGGTCGCATCTGCGGGGAAGGTTCTCGGAATCGTTCCGAAGATCAACATACCCAACTACCTCGAGTACTATGAGCAGCGATGGTTCTCTCCTGCGCTTCCCAACGAGGAGGTCATCGAGTTCGGTGATCAGAGCGTCGTGATGGGAGGGAAGCTGATCTTCACATGCAACCAGATGCCATACTTCAGACTTGCATGCGAGGTCTGTGAAGACCTTTGGGTCCCGAATCCTCCGAGTGTGAACCATGCCATAAATGGGGCTACGGTCATCGCAAACATCAGTGCAAGCGACGAGTTCGTCGGAAAGGCTGCCTACAGGTACAACCTGATAGAGAGCCAGAGCGCAAGGCTCATCTGCGCCTACGTCTATGCCGATACAGGTGAGGGAGAAAGCACCACGGATCTGGTTTTCTCAGGCAACAACCAGATCTGCGAGGATGGAAAAACCCTTGCATCAAGCAAGCTGGAGACCGATGAGCTTCTTGTGACCGAGATAGATCTTGAGCATCTCGAGCATGACAGAAGGCTGAGAAACACCTTCGTCACCACCAATGACAAGGAGTACAGATACATCGGCTTTGACATCGAGGTGGGGGAGACAATGCTCAGCCGCAAGATCGAGAGCATGCCGTTCGTCCCTGAAGACGGTCGTCAGAGAAGCGCCAGAAGCGAGGAGATACTGGATCTGCAGTGCATGGGTCTGAAGCAGAGGCTCAAACACATAGGCTGCACAACCGCCCTGATTGGGATTTCAGGTGGTCTGGACTCCACCCTTGCACTTCTTGTGACAGTGCGTGCATTCGACTCTCTTGGTCTGGACCGCAAAGGCATCATCTGTGTGACCATGCCGTGTTTCGGCACAACGGAACGCACCAAGACCAATGCCATGTCAATGGTCGAGAGGCTTGGATGCACGCTCGAGATTGTGGACATCAAGAAGGCTGTGATGCAGCATTTCGATGACATAGGGCAGGACCCGGACCAGTACGATGTGACATACGAGAACGCACAGGCACGTGAGAGGACCCAGGTTCTGATGGACATCGCCAACAAGATGAACGGCATTGTAGTGGGAACCGGTGACCTTTCAGAGCTGGCCTTGGGCTGGGCCACTTACAACGGAGACCACATGTCAATGTACGGTGTGAATGCGGGAGTCCCGAAGACGCTCGTACGCCACCTAGTGGGCCACTGCGCCAAGACCACGGACGACCCGGAGCTTTCCGAGATCCTCCTTTCCGTCATGGCCACGCCGATCAGCCCAGAGCTTGTTCCGGGAAAGCAGGAGACCGAGGACCTTGTAGGCCCTTATGAGCTGCATGACTTCTTCATCTACCATGTTCTCAGATGGGGAAGCTCCCCCTCAAAGATCCTGAGACTTGCCAGACATGCCTTCGGGGACAGGTATGACGTGCAGACCATTCTGAAGTGGCTTCGCACATTCTACAGAAGGTTCTTCTCACAGCAGTTCAAGCGCTCATGCCTGCCTGACGGGCCTAAGATCGGATCCGTTTCCCTCTCGCCGAGAGGGGACTGGAGAATGCCTAGCGACGCATGTGTAAAGGTTTGGCAGGAGGAGCTTGAGAGCTCTTTGGAGTGATTTTTTGAAAATAATGTAACATTTGACGGCAGACATTGTTTGTGTTAGTGTTCTGAATGGAACAAAAAGAGAAAACTAATCGGGCCGTCATGGCATATAGGAGAGTTTTAAAAATGAAGAAAGTCATTATTGCACTGCTTATTGCGTTAATCATCCCATGCTGCGTTTTTGCAGGAAGAGGACTCTTTGATTTCACAGTTGGAGTTGCAGCACAGTCTGACTACGATGTCGAGAAGGTTAAGGAAGAGGGAATGAAGGACTTCTCAATCGACCAGCTTTCATTCGGAGCTGACCTTGAGATGAAGCTTGCTTTCCTTTCAATCGACGGAAAGGTCATGTATGCACCAGAGCTCAAGACAATCGGTGGAATCGTTTCAGCTAACCTCGCTCTGGACATCTTCTTCCTCAGAGTCAAGGCTGGTCTTGGATATCAGTACCAGTACAACTTCGATACAAAGGCAATGTCCTATGGTAATGCAAACGGTGCTGTCACATCCTTCGATGCATTCAAGGATGCTTGTTTCGACATCAACGTCGGTCTTGACCTTCTGCTTGGCAACCTCACAGTTGGTGCCTATGCAACCCTTCCGACAGAGACCTCAATTTCCAACGGAAACTGGGAAGGTCTTGTTGGCAACATCAAGGAGAACTGGTCAAAGGCCAAGCTTGGCATGACAATCGGAATCGCACTGCTCTAATTCCAGAGAGTGTTACAAACAAAGCGCTGCACAGTTTGCGTGCAGCGTTTTTTTTGTTACAATGGTGGCATATGGGAAAGGGTGCACGCAAACTAACTGGTTTCCTCTGGGCATTGCTGATAGCAGCTGTGAGCTTCTTCGTGATCTTCATCTTCTTCCCTGATGTGTCCAACAGGTTCTTCGGAGTGAGCATCAAGGGTGAGGATGTGCAGAAGGTCGTGAAGGAGATTGGGAACACCGTGAATGAGAAGGTCTCCGAAGCTGTGGACAAGGTTGCTGATGCAGTTACCGAAAAGCTTCCCGAAATTGCAGAGCATACCGCTGAGAGTGTCTCGGATGTCCTGAAGAAATCCTCCGGCCAAAGCAACTGATGCCAAACGCCTCTTCTTGGGTTATAATGGCATCAAATGGCAGACGAGAAGAAAAGAGTATTCATAGTTGACGGCTACGGCCAGATCTACCGTTCATATTTTGCATTCATGACCAATCCTCTCAAGGACAGGGACGGAAACAACGTCTCTGCGGTCTATGGGTTCTTCAACACCGTGATGAGCCTTGTGCGCCAATATGGCCCACAGTATCTTGTGGTCGCCATGGACAGCAGGGGAAAGACGTTCAGACACGAGCTTTATGACCAGTACAAGGCGAACAGGGACAAGACCCCTGAGGATCTGCATGCACAGATTCCCATCATTTCATCGATGCTGGACGGTATGAGGATCCCGCACTTCGAGCAGGTGGGCATGGAGGCCGATGACATAATCGCAACCATAGCCAAGAAAGCATCAAAAGAGGGTATTGAAACTGTGATGGTCACCGGAGACAAGGATCTTCTTCAGCTTGTCCGTGACGATGTCTTTGCCCTCAGACCTCCACGCAAGGGCGAAAAGGAATATCGACTTTGCGGCAAGAACGAGGTTCTGGAGCTCTTCGGGGTTATGCCGAATCAGATTGTCGATTATCTGACCATCCTCGGGGACTCGTCTGACAACGTTCCAGGCATTGACGGCATTGGAGAGAAAGGGGCTGTGAAGCTTCTGTCCGAATACAGCACTCTTGAGAATGCCTATGCGAACATAGCTTCACTTCCTAAGGGAACCGCATCAAAGCTTGAGGCGGCAAGGGACCACATCGAGCTCTCGCATACCCTTGTCATGCTCAAGGACGATGTTTTCGATGATGACACTCTGAACTTTGACAAGTTCGCAACCTCCCAGATTGACTGGAACTGCGGCGTGGAGCTTTTCAGGACAATAGGTTCCGAGTCCCTTGCGAAGGCTGCCCAGAAGCTTTCGCTGTCAACGCATATCGGTACGGAGGAGCCAAAGGATCAGGTAAAGGAAGAACCAGAAAAGGTCGAGTCTGAAAGCATAGTTGAAGAGATTGACGAAAGGAATCTCAAAGAGATCCTCTCGACACTTGCGGACAGATCTGTCGTGGGCATTGACCTTGTCCTCACGGACGAGGACGACATGGTTGCAGACATCCTGAAGGTCGGCATTACGGTCGATGGAAAGACAAGACTCGTCCTGCAGCCCACAGACAGGCTGAGAGAGCTGCTTTCTGATGACCTTGGTCGCTTCAGGCTTGTAGGCCAGAACACGAAGACGATCAGCAAGGTCCTCAGGCGCTGGGGAGTTGAAGGTGTGAAGCCCTATGCAGACACCATGCTTGCCGATTGGCTTCTGAACACATCGCTGACCCGTTTTGACCATGAGGACTGCTGCAGAAGCTTCAACAGGCTTTCAGGCCTTGAGAAGGACCTGAAGGAGAAGGGGCTTCTGGAGCTTTTCTACACCATGGAGATGCCTCTGTCTTCGGTTCTGTGCGACATGGAGCTTGAGGGCATTGCCCTTGACCCGCAGAGGCTGAAGGACTTCGGTGCTGACCTGGAGAAGGAGATAATGTCCATTCAGCAGGACATATTCACGCTCTGCGGTAAGAGCTTCAACATCAACTCGACCAAACAGCTTCAGGAGATACTGTTCGTGGACAGGAATCTTCCGACAGGCAAGAAGACCAAAAGCGGATTCTCCACGGACTCCGACACCCTTGAGGATCTTTCCTATGAGACGGAGGACCCGGTCCCTGCACTGATTCTGAAGTACAGGCTTGCCAACAAGCTTCTTAACACCTACGTCCAGACCCTGCCGAATCTGATCAACAGCAAAACCGGAAGGGTCCACACCACATTCCTGCAGACCGGAACAGCAACCGGAAGGCTTTCCAGCAAGAACCCCAACCTGCAGAACATCCCGATTCGAACAGAGGAGGGACGCCGAATCAGGGCGGCCTTCATCCCCAAAAGCGGATGCACGCTGATGTCCGCCGACTATTCGCAGATAGAGCTTGTTGTCCTTGCCCACATCTCTGATGACGAGAACCTAAAGCGCGCCTTCGTGAGCGGAAACGATGTACACAGGGAGACTGCCGCACTGATACACGGAGTCTTCCCGGAGATGGTGACACCTGAGCAGAGGCGCATGGCAAAGACGATCAACTTCGGCATCATGTATGGCATGTCTGCCTTCAGGCTGGCCCATGACATAAAGGTCAGTGTGAAAGAGGCGAAGCAGTTCATAGACAGATACTTCGAGCAGTACAGCGGAGTGGCCTCTTTCATAGACAGAACACATGAACAGGCCAAGGAGAACGGCTATGTGAAGACCGCAATGGGGCACATACGTTACATCCCTGAGATGAAGAGCTCCAACAAGGCGGTGCGTGCTGCAGCAGAGAGGGTCTCTGTCAACACCATCATACAGGGGACTGCGGCTGAGATCATGAAGATGGCCATGCTGTCAATCCGAGGTGAGATGGTCAAGCAGAAACTCAAATCCAGAATGCTTCTCCAGGTCCATGATGAAGTGATCTTCGAGGTGGAGAAGGGGGAGAACGAGAAGCTTGAATCTCTTGTTAGAACGTGCATGGAGAATGCAGTCAAGCTGAGCATCCCGCTTAGGGTAAGCATCGAGTTCGGTTCAAGCTGGGGAGAGATGCACTGATGGTCATAGGTCTTACCGGGAAAAGCTGCAGCGGAAAGAACCACGTTGGCACCATACTTGGGAAGATGGGCCTTGAGGTCTGGGATCTGGATTTGATTGCCCATGATGGCCTAGAGGCCAATGCGGAAGCGATTGAGGCACTGTTCGGTCCTGATGCTGTGCACCTTGAGAATGGACGGGCTGTGATCTCCAGAAAGGCGATAGGGGATGTTGTCTTCAAGAATCCTGACATGCGAAAAAAGCTTGAGGATATTCTGTATCCCTGGCTTCGTAAGCTTGTCATCGCCTGGGTCAAGGACCATCCTGACAAGGTCCTTGTGCTCAATGGGGCGCTGCTTTACCGCTCCGGGTTCAACAGCCTCTGTGACTGCGTCATCTATGTGGATGCCAGCTATGAGACAAGGCTCAAAAGGGCCTGCCTCCGAGACGGCATAACCGAGGAGAAGTTCAAGCTTCGGGAGCAGTCTCAGGAGGATGTGGACTACAGGGTCGTTGACTATGGAGTCCCTGTACATGTGGTAGCAAATAATCTGGCAGATATGGACAAACTTCGCCAACAAGTATTTAATATTTGTGATAAACTCGGAATCGCAACGAAAGGGGTTTAAAGTGAAAAGAAACAAACTTATATTGCTTACGATTATGATGGTGCTGGTTCTGTACTGTGGAGCTGTCATTTTCGTCACAAAGCCAAACTCCTTTGCATATGACGCAATATTCGCGAACAATGAAGCATCTGTCCCGGCAAGAACCGTGCAGCAGCCTGTTGCCGCTGAACCGGTGGACACCGAGGCTATTGTTGCCCAGGCTGAAGCCGCGGCAAGGGAAGTTGCTTCACAGTCGTCAGAGAGCATTCGAAAGGCTATTGAGGACTCCATCCCGGCATTGGTGGACCAGGCTGTGAAGAACGCCATGGCCGAATATGACATAAGCGAGCAGGTCGCAAGCAAGGTCACGCAGGACGTTCTGAGCCAGAAGGACGACTTTGCCGCCATGATCTATGACAGCTACAAGGAAAGCCTTGTAGACGAGGTTGCCAAAGAGGTCATCGCAAGGATTGATTCCGCCATACAGAGCATTGAGCCTGAGACAAAAGCCGAGGAGCAGGTCGCAGAGCCGCAGGCACCTGTCGAGGAGACTCCAAGCGCACTTTCAGTCGAGGAGTATGAGGCTCAGAGGCAGGAGATAAGAGACATAGAGATCAACAGTCTTCTTGAGAAGCTCGGAGAGTGATCAGGTCGGGTCTTCTACTGACCTTGTCTCTCCTTCAGGGGTCCTGAACAGCCAGGACCCTTTTTCTTTGTCCGGCTCACTGATGATGTAGTTTCCGCAAAGCGGTATTTTCCCACCACCATCCGGAAGGTCCGACACATAGTTCGGCATGGCAAGACCTGAGAGCCTCTGGCGAAGCTCATGCTCGATCTCCATACCTCTTTTAATCGGTACCCTGAAGTACTCGGTTCCTACCACCATGTCCCCCTGGAACAGGTAATATGGCTTGATTCTGGAAAAGAGAAGCTTGTTGCAGAGCTCTTCAAGTGTGTCCACATCGTCGTTGACACCACGAAGAAGCACGCTCTGGTTCATTGCTGGGATTCCTGCATCCACAAAAAGGGAGACTGCATCTATGCTCTCTTTTGTCAGTTCACGTGGATGGTTGAACTGGGTCATCAGGTAGAACGGTGCGCTCTTGTGGCTCTTGAACATGGACACAAGGTCTTTCGTGATTCTGGAAGGCTGGCTTACAGGATATCTGGTGCAGATTCTGATGATCAGATCCTCATTCGCCTCTCTGAACATGCCGACCATGTGGTCCAGCTCCTCGTCTGACAGCGTAAGAGGGTCCCCTCCGGTAAGGAGCATCTCCTTGATCTGACTGTTTGCCTTCAGGTATTCGCAGGCAGAAGTGATGTCGCTCTCTGATGCCTTTCCCATCATGTTGCCGGTGAAGCGGCGGCGGAAGCAATGCCTGCAGTACATGGGGCAGATGTCCGTTGCAAGGAAGGCGACCCGGTTCCTGTATCGATGGACAAGACGATCTCCATGGCTGTGGCTGACCTCAAGGAGGGGGTCAGCGGACTCGGCCTTTGAGGATCTGTTCTCGTTGCATGTGGGCACAACCTGGCGTCTCAGAGGATCGTTCGGGTCGGTTGGGTTTATCAGGCCCATGTAGTGCTCGGTGATTAGCAGCGGCACACTGGTGGGACTGGGCTTCCATGCGAGCTCCTCGGCTGTGAGGTCAAGTCGTTTTTTCAGCTGATTTAGTGTTGTTATTGCCATACTGCAGTTAAAAATTAAGGCTGTCGCATAAGCAACAGCCTCGAAGCAGAATCTGAAAAAGTCAGTTGTTGACTCTCTCGAGATACTCCTTGGTCTCTGTGTTGACGCGGATCTTCTCGCCCTGCTTGATGAAGATTGGGACTCTGACCCTGAGACCTGTCTCTGTTGTGACGAACTTGGTTGCACCCTGGACCGTGTCACCCTTGATTGCCTCTTCGGCCTCGGCGACGAGATAGACGACCTTGGACGGGATCTGGATGTCCAGAATCTCGTCGTTGTAGACTGTGCATCTGTATGTCTCGCCGTCCTTCATGAGAAGCTCGTAGCCCTCGAAGTTGGCCATCGGGACCTCGAACTGGTCATATGTGTCAACGTTCATCATGTGGAAGTTCTCGCCGTCATTGTACATGTACTGGTAGTCCATCTGCTCGACGTTGATGTCCTCGACGCTGTCCTGGCTCTTGATTGTCTCCTGAAGGACCTGGCCTGTTGTCGGGCTCTTGAGCTTGAGTCTGACGAATGCCGACCCCTTGCCCGGGTTTACGAATTCACGTTCTACGCAGATGAATGGAGCGCCTTTGATAAGCAGCGCTGTACCTTTGTCGATCTGTCCAGCTTTGATCATAAAAAAACACCTCTTATGCTTTCGCAGTTTTCAAATCAGTTTTTGCGAGACCAATGTTAGCATTTAAGTCACATATTATTCAAGACATCCCTCTATGCCATATGAACTTCAATGGTCAAGCATCTCTGAGAAGGGGAACAGGAGAACCTCATCTATGTCGGCTTTGCCGGTCTCGACCATCAGAAGGCGGTCAAGTCCTATGGCCACGCCCGAGCATTTTGGAAGCTTCCCGATCACGTCGCAGAACAGCTCATCCACATCCGGTATGGTCTTGCCGTTGTCGCTTCTGAGGGCCAGAAGCTTCTGGTACTCGCGCCTGTAGTAATCGCGGGCGACTTCAGCATCGCGTTCCTCCAGATAGCAGTTGGCGACCTCAAGTCCGTTGATGTAAAGCTCCCATCTGCGTCTGTAGTTGCCCTTCGCCTCCGCAAGGCATTCGATTTGCTTCGGGTAGTCGGTCAGGCACACCGGATGCTCCTTGCTGATTCCCGTTTCGACGAAGTTGATGAAGATCCTGTTGAAAGTGTCGTCCCAGCTTTCCGGGCCGGGTATGGGAAGGCCAAGCTTCTCGGCTGCAAGTCTGAGATCCTTGGGGTTCTGAAGCTCCTCTATGTCCACTCCGGCATACCTTTTGGTTGCTTCTCTCACACTTATGACCTCGAAATCTGCAAGTACGCTTTCAGGGCAGCCTTCCAGGGCGGTTTTTCGTATCATGTCCTGCGTAAGTGCAATCGAGTCAGTCTCGTCAAAGCCCATGGTGTAGTACTCGAGCATGGTGAACTCGGGGTTGTGTGTGCGGCCAAGCTGCTCGCAGTTCCTGAAGCACTTTGAGATTTCGTATACCGAGCCGCTTCCGTCGGAGATCAGCTTCTTGATGAAGATCTCAGGCGAGGGGATCATGTACATCTCGCGGCTTCCCTCAAACTCGTTGATGAAGGTGGTTCCGAAGTTATCTATCGTGGCTTCCGGAATCAGGTCCGGTGAGAGTGTGGGTGTCTCCACCTCAAGGTAGCCTCTGCTGTCAAAGTACTCCCTGATTCTCCTGTAAAGAAGATTTCGTGATTTTGCTGCCTGGATGTTCATGGGCCTATGTTACTCCTATGCGCCGCAATTGAAAAGGGATGACCTTAAATGTATAATTCATGCCATGAATCGGTACAACACAGAGGACTGCATATACGCACTTGCCACAGCTTGGGCAAAAAGCGCCATTGCCGTGGTCCGCATAAGCGGCAAAGGCTGTTTGGAGACGCTCTGCAGGGCAATCGGAGGCAAGGTCGACATCCTCTCAAAACCAAGTAACAGTGCAATCTACTGCAGACTCATAAGCCCGGTGGACTGCCATGTTGTGGATGATGTTGTACTTACGCTCTATCGTGACGGTCACGGCTACACCGGAGAGGACGCCGCTGAAATCTCCTGCCACGGAGGGCTTTCTGTTGTGCAGGATGTCCTCAAAACCATGGCTGAACTTGGATTCAGGCAGGCACTTCCTGGCGAGTTCTCCCTAAGAGCCTTCCTCCACGGCAAGATGGACCTCACCAGAGCCGAAGCGGTTAACGAGCTGATTAACGCCCAGGGAAGCACGGCTCGTGCTTTGGCGCTCAAACGACTGAACGGTGCCCTATACAAGAAGATTTCCCAGATAAGGGATTCGATTGTCGAGATTATGGGCATTGTCGAGGTCCAGCTGGATTACTCCGAGGATGAGATCGGTGAGGATCTGACCTTCCCGATGGAGAAGCTTCAGCATGCAATCGATGCAATTGGGACA
>JAEEGL010930737.1_pt1 | contig 11772 bp, 11 predicted proteins | sample 9134231 | NCBI WGS metagenome assembly JAEEGL01 (sample SAMN16246548, study PRJNA631951) | gut metagenome | biome: gut microbiome; feature: rumen; material: fiber-attached | host: Bos | place: Iran: Karaj | collected 2018-10
ATTTCTCCCAGGGCGGCGAGACGGCAAAGGGCTGGATCCGCAACTTCTGGGATTCCCCGATGAACCGTAATGCCGACATCAGTGCGAAGGCACATCCGTGCCAGGCCTATATTGTGGCGCTGGGGTGCAATGATAAGCGGAGTTTCGCTCCCGGCGATGCTTCGAAGGATATCAACCTGGAAGATTATACCAAGAACGCCGACACCTTCGCCGGGTATTACGGCGGCATCATTCAGCGCGTCAAGACGCTCCAGCCCGATGCCCGTTTCTTCGTAGTGACTTTGCCCAACCTGTATGGCAGCAAGGAGATTAGCGCCCAGATACGTGCGATGGCCGGCATTTTCGAAAAGGTGTATGTGATCGACCTGGAAAAATACGCGCCGGATTTCACTACGGAGGAATTCCGCTCGCGCTATATGCTGATGGGCCACCTCAATGCGGCCGGCTACCAGTACATCGCCTGGATGTTTATGACCTACATCAACTGGATCATCGAGCAGAACCTCCCGTCTTTCTCGGACATCGGCCTGGTGGAATAGGGGGATGCCGTATTAGCGTGATCTTTATTGTATCCTAAAGGAAACAGGTTTTTGAGAAATCAATATTCGGGAAAGGAATTACATAACTGCCACCGTATCCCAAGGATGTCGTATTCAGGCGGCAGTCAGCATCTATGACGTGAATCCCGGCCTCTCCTTTAATAACATTATAGTCATTAAGGTCTCCGATATAAATATCCGGCGTGCAATAGTTAAGATGCATTCCATAATCCGCCCCTGCATCCGCAAAGCCCAGATTGTACATAAAGTTTTGTCGTTCTTGTTCGGATACTTTTCCCCCGGCGCAATAGGCCTGCTCGACAACCACGACAAATTGTTCGTCTTGGTTGCGTCCGAATCCCAGAACTTTCAAGAATGAATCAGAGAAGATGGCATTATGAATTATGATCCTGTCCAAGGCAAGCCGGAGTACATTGTAGTGCTTCAGCGATATTAGTTTGCGAACCAGACAATGCGCTACGTCAAAATAGACAACGCTTTCGGTGCCATAATCTTTGATTTCGCTCAAAGAGGAAAGATACAACTCGGGGTGTTCAAACCAGCATCCGGTAATTCGCGCCCAGATTTCGACTAGGCGTTCTTGGATTCTGCCTTCGCCGATGAGATCAGTTGTACAGTAGATCTCCCGAACCTCCGACTCTGTTCGAGGACATCCTCTACAGATAATCCCCGCCGCCGTAAGGATTGAAGATCCCTTCGACAAGCCTGGCTGTTGCGCTTGTGGAATTCGTTCAAATAACGTGGTGCCATTGTTAACCTCCTCTGTAAGTCTTGCAAGTTCTGTGAGGGAATGAGTCGTAAAGCCAGTTTCCCAGATTTCCTGGTTAAGGACATCCAGTTTTTGGGAAGAAACTTCCGATATCTGATCATTCCATCGAGTCATAACGTTTCTGTATCGCCACAAAAATAATTATATTTTGTAATTTGTCAAAAACAAATAAAAAAACAAACCGGACCGGAGGGGAAATGATGGTATATGTCGTCTACTTTTTTGTATTCCTGAAATGCTTCACTCCCCGAGATCATCCCACGCATCGGCATATCCATATTGGACTGCCCGCCGCAGAACCACACTTCCCCGATCAGGACATTGTGGAGGGCGGTCTTCTCGCCGTTGTTGAAAGATAGTTCATAAGGGCCGCCCGCCTCGGGTGTCGGGATGCGGGCGAACCATTTGCCGTCCGCGGAAGGCGTCACAACGGTTTTCTGCTTCGACCAGGTCATAGAGATGGTCACTTTCTTGCCAGTTGCCGTGCCCCAGACGGCGACATTTTCCTTCTGTTGGAGCACCATATTATCGCTGAAGATGGAGGGCAGTTCGACTTTCGCCTGCAGGACGAACGATGCCAACACGGAGATGGCCAGGATAAGGAGTCGTTTCATAACAAATTGTAATCAACCGTACCGTACAAAAGTATAAAATTTAAGGCAGTCTCTTAAACTGGTTTGTAAAAAATGCAAAAAAACATATCACATCATCACGGTTGAAGGAGTTTAGCTAAATTTCGTCCAGCCAATCGAGAGATACTGTAACATTTTGGTAATCCTTATTTGGCCAAACGTTGATAATCAATACAGAAATAACTATATTCGTCCCATATGAAAACCCTCAGATTCCTTGTCCTTCTGACCTTTATGGTCCTCACAGCTTCTGTGCTTCAGGCGCAGTCCCTTTCTGTCACAATGCTTCCCGGGGAAAAGTGGTGGGGCGGTTTTGACAACCCGGCCGCCTGGAAGATTACCCAGGCGGGGGGGCGCTACGCCTTTCCCTTCGACGCGTCGATGGATTTTACCATAGATTTCCGGAGCGAGACTTATAGCAACAACTGCGTGCCGCTGCTTGTTTCGAGCAAGGGGCGCTACATCTGGAGCGATGCTCCGTTCAAGGCCAGTTTCCGTGAGGGGGTCATCAGCTTTGAAGGGACGGCGCCGATCGAGCTTGTCCAGGCGGGAGGGACGCTACGCGAGGCCTATCTAGCGGCCTCCAAGGCCCATTTCCCGCCGTCCGGCGTGATTCCTCCCGAGGAGTTTATCGCATCCCCGCAGTATAATACCTGGATAGAACTGACCTATAATCAGAACCAGGCTGACATCCTGCGCTATGCGGAGGACATAGTCGCCAACGGCTTCCCGACGGACGCTGTGTTTATGGTCGATGACAACTGGCAGAAATACTACGGCAATTTCGAGTTCAAGCCCGATCGTTTTCCGGACCCGAAGGGGATGGTGGACGAGCTCCATAAGATGGGCTTCAAACTGATGTTCTGGCTCAGCCCCTATGTGTCTCCGGACTCTCCGGAATATCGGGACCTGGCGAAGAAGGGGGCTTTTGTGCTGGACCCGGTGGAAAACCATCCGGCCATCGTGCCGTGGTGGAACGGCTACAGCGCGATGCTGGATATGTCGAACCCTGTCGCCTGCCAATGGCTTTCCGGAAAGCTGAAAGAAATGCAGGAGAAGTACGGTGTGGACGGTTTCAAGTTCGATGCCGGCGATGCCGCCAACTATACTCCCGAGCGGATCAGGGTGTTCGACGGCAAGTCCTATGGCCCCAGGCATACCGAACTGTGGTGCAAGTTCGCGGGCTCGTTCCCATACAACGAGCTCCGGGCCAGCTGGAAACTCGCCGGCCAGCCGGTGGTGATGCGTCTCTGCGACAAGAAATACGCCTGGGAGGCCGTCCAGACCCTGGTCCCGGCTATGATCAATGCATCGATGGAGGGCCATCTCTATGTCTGTCCGGATATGATCGGTGGGGGGGAGTTTACGAGTTTCCTTGACCTGGATCCGTCCGAAATCGACCAGGAGCAGATTGTCCGCAGTTGCCAGATCCACGCTGTGATGCCGATGATGCAGTTCAGCGTGGCCCCCTGGAGAATCCTCTCTAAGGAGAATCTGGAGATTTGCCGGAGGGCTGCCTGGCTTCACGCGGAGCTGGGGCCCTATCTGGTCGAACAGGCCCGGAAGGGCTCCGTGAGCGGCGAGCCGATTGTCCGGCCGATGGATTACGCTTTCCCGGGTGAGGGCTTTGAGGGCTGCGCCGACCAGTATATGCTTGGTGAAAAGTATCTGGTGGCCCCGATGCAGACTCCGGGAACGCAGCGTACGGTCAAGCTCCCCAAGGGCCGCTGGCAGGACGAGGCCGGCCGTAAATACAAGGGTGGCAAGGTCTATACGCTGGAGGTACCGCTTTCTCGGATTCCTGTTTTTACCAAGATCAAATAGCCGGTTCCGTGCCGGGAAACCGGCCTTTGCGGGCACCGATGGGCCAAGCCCACCGATGGGGCCGAAGCCCCGGTTTGGCAACGCCGTTTGCCTAGCCGGGGCTTTCCACGGAGGCCCCCGCAAAAAAAACTTCAAAAAAATTTGCAGAATAAAAATTTCTTCATACCTTTGCAGTGTACTAATAAACTAATACACTCGCAAAGATATGATTGAAATCAAAAATCTCGGCTTCAGTTATGGCCCCAAAGAGGTCCTGAGCCACATCTCGATGAACATCGAGCCCGGAAACATCTATGGGCTGCTCGGAGAGAACGGGGTGGGGAAGACCACTCTGCTGACTCTTCTGTGCGGTCTGAAAAAGCCCTTGAAGGGCAGTATCACCGTCGACGGCCGCGATCCTTTCGACCGCGAACCATCCCTCCTCGAGGAGCAGTTCTATCTCCCCGACGAGGTCGAGGCGGTCAATGCTCCGGCTAAGTCCTTTGCCAAGGAAAACGGCGTCTTCTGGCCTAACTTCTCCCTGGAAAAGTTCCAGACCATACTCTCTGAATTCGAGGTTGACGCTGAGCAGAAGATGGACACTATGTCCGCCGGCCAGCTCAAGAAGACCTGGATCGCCTTCGCCCTCGCGTGCGGCGCGCGCTATTATTATATGGATGAGCCAACCAACGGCCTGGACATCCCCTCCAAGGCCCAGTTCCGCAAGGCCCTGACCCGCTACACCTCGGAAGACTCGGCCATCGTCATCTCCACCCATCAGGTCCGCGACCTGGAAAATGTCATCGATCCGGTCATCATCTTGGACAAGCAGGATGTGCTGGTGAGCGCGTCGCTGGAGAAAATCTCGCGGAAGTTCTTCTTCGACTATGGAAGCGAAATCCACCCCGGCGCCCTCTATCTGGAACAGACGCCCGGCGGCTGCATCCAGGTCTATCCCAACACGACCGGGGAGGAGTCCAAGGTCCATATCGAGGCCTTCTTCAACACTGTCCACGCCCATAAGGAACTTGTCAAATCCATCTTAAACCAGTAAAAATGCCGACGCTATGAAAAACGAAGTATTCTCTTTCAAACGTTTCTGGACCTATTTCAAATATGACCTTGTCCAGCTTTACCGCCGGCACGCCAAGGCGGCCCTCCTCTTCGCCGGAAGCGGCCTGATTCTCTATGTCGCCTGGATCGCCGGTTCCCTGGTCTTCGACCACTGCTGGAGCGCTCCGAACATCGGGGCCAGGGTTGTCGTCGCGATGCTTTCCGCCGCCGCGCTGGAATTCTATTATGCCTATCTCTACGGTTTCGTGACCGACCGCCGGAAAGGTTCTTCCTACCTGATGATCCCGGCCTCAAAGACCGAGAAGTTCGTCTCCATCCTGCTGAATGCCCTCATCGTGGTCCCCGTGGCTTTCATAGCCGTACAGCTCGGCGTGGATGCACTGCTTTGCCTGCTGGATCCCACTATGGAAGGAACAATGGCGGGAGGCGGCTACGATGTGGTCACCGGCCTGATGGAACGCCTGGCCGATGAGGAGGACTTGCTGCTGCTCAGAAGTTCTATGTCTACTGCCGTCGTCCTGAGCCTTCTGAGTTTCGCCTTCAATTATCTGTATTTCCTCCTCTGCGGAATGTGCTTCCGCAAGAGCAAGATCGTGGGGGCAGTCGCCATCGTCATAGGCGTGACTTTCGTCCTGAGCCTCTGCTCCGGCCTTTTCATCGGACCTCTGACCGAATGGGCTATGAATTTCGACTTTGACGATGTATACGAGGCCAAGGCCTTTGCCCGCGGCTTCCTGAGAGGAATGACCATAGTGGAAGCCTTTATGGTCCTCGGAATCGGCTGGGGTATCTTTCACCGCCTGAAAACCCTTAAACACTAGACGATTATGAATTTCAATGCAGATAAACCAATCTACCTCCAGATTGCCGATTCCATCTCCGACAGGATACTCTCCGGCGAACTGAAGGGAGAGGACAGGCTCCCTTCCGTGAGGGATTACGGGGCCGACATAGGGGTGAACCCCAATACTGTGATGCGCGTCTATGAGCGCCTCACCGACGACGAGGTGATCTACAACAAGCGCGGGATAGGCTATTTCGTCTCTCCGGACGCCAGGGAGAAGATTCTCGCGTCCAAGCGGGAAGAGTTCCTTTCCAAGGATGTCCCCGCCATAAAGCGCAGAATGGAACTTTTAGGACTTGATTCAAAAATATTTGACTGATATGAAAAAGATATTTGCTATGCTTGGCGCAGCCGTACTTTGCGCCTCCTGTGTTTTTTCCGGCAATGGATTTAAAAATATGAAGTTTGATAAGGGGAAAGGGGTCGAATGCAGGGGACCGGTCGTCTCCAGGACCCTGGACCTGAGCGGCTTTGACAAGATTGTCGTCAACGGGATGTCCGATATGGAACTCTTTCAGGGTGAGAACTTCCAGGTCTCGGTGAAGGCCAACGAAGAAGTGTTCGACCATATCGACTACAAGGTCGTAGACGGAGTCCTGATCCTGGAAACAAAAGAGCAAGTAGTCATCAAGGCGGAGGAATTCGATGTCCGGATTACGCTTCCCCTGCTGAAATCCCTGACCGTGAACGGCGCTGCGGATGTGGACCTGAAAGGGGGCTACAGCGCCTCCGACAGTCTCCGTGTCGAGATCAACGGCGCCGGCGATTTTGACCTTTCAGGAATCAAGGTCCCCGCCCTCACTTTCCAGCTTAACGGCGCCGGCGACATTGAGGCCAGTGGCCTGGATGTCGGAGATCTCTCGATGGAGGTCAACGGTGCCGGCGACATAGACGTCAGCGGCAAGGCCGTAAATGCTTCCTTCTCTGTGAGCGGAGTCGGTGACATCGATGCCCGCGGCCTTCAGACAGAGCACGTCACGACCCAAAAGGATGGCATCGGACGGATCAGGCTGAAGAAATAAGTGTAATTGCAGATTTTATCAGGTTCTGGCTTTCCTCCACTCGGTCGGGGTCTGGCCGGTGAGGGAGCGGAACTGGCGCAGGAAATTGCTCCTGTCGGAAAAACCGACTTTGGAGGCTATGCTGCTTGCGGATTCTTCGGGATTTTCCAGGAGAATCCGTTTTGCGTCTTCGACGCGGAGTCCGGTGCGCCAGCTGCGGAAATCCACCTTGAGCCTTTCGTGGCAGTAGCGCTGGAGGATGACAGGGTCCGTACCGATCTGTGCGGCGACTTCGCTGATGGTCCTTGCGGGAGTGCGGTAGCCTTTGTCCTCCAGCCACTTGGGAATCAGGCTGTCAAGACGCTCGAATTCGGCTTCCACTCTGTGGCTGAGGCGTTTAAAAGAAGGAGCCTGCTTGGTCTTTCTTTGCAGCAGGCTCCTCAGTTTGCCGATAAGCTTGTTTTTACCAGCCGAGAACATAGGAGAAGATCAGCGGAGCGACGATGGTCGCATCGGACTCGACGATGAACTTCGGAGTCTCGGGAGCAAGTTTGCCCCAGGTGATTTTCTCGTTCGGAACGGCGCCGGAATAGGAACCGTAGGAAGTCGTGGAGTCGGAAATCTGGCAGAAATAGGCCCAGAGCGGGGTTCCTGTCCATCCCAGATCCTGTTCCATCATAGGGACGCAGCAGATCGGGAAGTCGCCGGCCGTGCCGCCGCCGATCTGGAAGAAGCCGACGCCGGCTCCCTCGGAGTTCTTCTTGTACCAGTCCACGAGGAACATCATTACTTCCACGCCCTGGATGACCATATGCGGGTCATATTCGCCGCGGATGACGTGGGCGGTGAAGATATTGCCGGTCGTGCAGTCTTCCCAGGCGGGGCAGATGATAGGGATGTTCTTTTCGCAGGCGGCCACGACCCAGCTGTCTTTCGGGTCGATCTCATAGTACTGCTTCAGCACGCCGCTGCGGATCATCTGATAGATGAATTCGTAAGGGAGATATCTCTTGCCTTCGGCCTTGGCCTTGTCCCAGACCTCCACGAGGTGCTTCTCCAGACGGCGGAAAGCCTCTTCTTCCGGGATGCAGGTGTCGGTGACGCGGTTGTAGTGATTGTCCAGGAGTTCCTGCTCCTGCTTCGGGGTAAGGTCGCGGTAGCCGGGTACGCGGTAATAGTGCGAATGGGCGACAAGATTCATTATGTCCTCCTCCAGGTTGTTTGCGGAGCAGCATACGAAGGAAATCTTGTCCTGACGGATCATTTCGGCCAGGGAAAGTCCAAGCTCGGCGGTACTCATTGCACCGGCCATCGCGAGGAACATTTTGCCACCCTTGTCCAGCAGGTCTTCATAGGCCTTTGCGGCATCGACCAGGGCGGCGGCATTGAAATGACGGTAATGATGGGTGATGAATTGAGAAATAGGTCCCTTTTCCATTTTAAATTAAAAACGGCCTCCGGCGAAACCAGTCCTTGGTCTCCAGCCGCGACCTGTCTCGCAAAGTTAGCAAATAGTAGTCTATTTGCAAAATAATGTTTATATTTGCACGCTCCCTGCAAAAAAAAGAGTTTGAGTATGAGTTTTTTCCGGCGGATATTTTCATCGAAGGTTTTGCCTTCCTGGACTATCCTTTTAATAGATTCGCTGATCGTAGTAGTGTCAGTCGTGATAGCCTATGCCCTGCGCTATTCCCTCGGACTGCTTCCGTCAATGGCCCTGAAGATGTTCTATACCTCTCTTCTTGCGCTTGCCGTTTCAATCGTCTGTTTCAGGGTTTTCCATACCTATTCCAATGTGCTCAGGCTTTCGTCGTTCATCGATGTGATGCACATTTTCGTCGCTCTGACGATTTCCTATGCCGTCAGCATAGTCATAGCGCTTACTGTGAACCTGACTACCGGCTTCCAGATCTCCGAAGTGTCGGTACTGATGATAGCCTACGTCGTCACCTTCCTTCTGATGGCTACTATGAGGATGGCGATCAAGATGATATACGATCTGTTCAACGAGCAGCCCAAACAGGCCGTGAACACCTTTGTCTACGGCACTAAGCTCGGCGGAATCAATATAGCCAAGTCCATCCGAATGTATACCGCCCGCCAGTTCCACCTGAAGGGGTTCATCGCCGACGACCGCGCTATGAAGGGGAAGGTGATGATGGGCGTGAATGTCTATCTGAACGACGACAATCTGATCGACGCCATCCGCGAAAACCAGGTCGAGGCCGTGATCGTATCCCAGGTCAAGGCTGAAAAGCTGCGTTCCACGGATATCGCGGACCGCCTGCTGAAGGAGAACGTGAGCATCTTTATGGTGCCGGAAATCTCCGACGACTGGCAGGGTACGAACAAGCCCGCGACTATCAAACCCGTTGAAATCGAGGACCTTCTGGGCCGTGATCCCATCAAGATCAACCTGCAGAAGATCGCCTCCCACCTGGAAGGACGCCGGGTGCTCATAACCGGAGCCGCCGGCAGTATCGGCAGCGAGATAATGCGCCAGGTAGCCATCTTCAATCCCTACCAGCTGATCCTTATCGACCAGGCCGAGACTCCGCTGCACGACATCCGTCTGGAACTGAAGAACCGCTGGTCTGAAATGGACGCCCCGACGATCGTCGCGGACATCTCCAACGAGCAGAGGATGGAAAGCATCTTCAGGCAGTACCGTCCGGAATATGTATTCCACGCCGCGGCCTACAAGCACGTGCCAATGATGGAGGACAATGTTTCAGAGGCCATCCAGAACAATGTCAAGGGGACCAAGGTCCTTGCCGACCTCTCAGTCAAGTACGGCGTGCAGCGCTTTGTTATGGTCTCCACGGACAAGGCCGTGAATCCGTCCAACGTGATGGGCTGCAGCAAGCGTATCTGCGAGATCTATGTCCAGGCCCTTGCCAAGAAGATCCAGAAGGACGGCTCGGCTCCCACCCAGTTCATCACCACCCGTTTCGGCAATGTGCTGGGTTCCAACGGCTCGGTCATCCCTCTCTTCCGTCGCCAGATAGAGGCCGGAGGCCCCGTCACCGTGACCCATCCCGAGATCATACGTTATTTTATGACCATACCTGAGGCCTGCCAGCTGGTCCTCGAGGCCGGCAGTATGGGCCAGGGCGGGGAAATCTATATCTTCGATATGGGCAAGCCGGTCAAGATCCTGGACCTTGCCAAGAAGATGATACGCCTCAGCGGCCGCGAGGACGTGAAGATCGAATTCACCGGTCTCCGCCACGGGGAGAAACTCTATGAGGAACTGCTGGCCACCAAGGAGAACACCAAGCCGACTTCGCACGACAAGATTATGATCGCGAACGTGCGGGAGTATGACTTCGACGACATCCGCGAAGACATCGACAGCCTCATCGAGAGCAGCTATTTATTCGAGCCTATGCGTACGGTGGCGAAGATGAAGGACCTGGTGCCGGAGTTCAGGTCCCTCAATTCTCCCTATTCGGTGCTGGACGAGAAATAATCAGCGCCTCGAATAGGCCTTCAAGGCCGAGCGCAGTATATAGAGGGCCCTCTGAAGGTCCTCTTTTTTAAGTACATAGGCGAGCCGGACCTGGTTCTGGCCAAGGTCGGGATTGCGGTAGAATCCTGCGGCGGGGGCCATCATTATGGTCTCTCCCTCGAGGCGGAAATCCGTCAGGCACCAGCGGCAGAAGTCTTCCGCGTCGGCCACGGGAAGCGAGGCTACGGTGTAGAAGGCTCCGTGCGGCATAGGGGAATGGACCCCGGGGATGCTGTTCAGGCCCTTTATGAAAAAGTCGCGGCGCTCCTTATACTCCCTGAAACAGGCCTCGGTATATTCTTCGGTTCCCTCGATGGAGGCTTCTGCGACTATCTGGCCGAGAAGGGGCGGGGAGAGCCGTGCCTGGCAGTATTTCATTATGGTGTCCCTCACCAGACGGTTGTGGGTGACTATCATCCCTATGCGGATGCCGCATTCGGAGTAGCGCTTCGACACGGAGTCAATCAGGATCACATTGTCCTCGATGCCGAGGTTCATAGCCGAGAGATAGGGCTCGTTGGTGTAGACGAATTCGCGGTAGACCTCGTCCGAGAAGAGATAGAGGTCGTGCTTGGCGACTATTTCCTTGATCTTGGCAAGTTCCTGCTGGGAATAGACATAGCCTGTAGGATTGGACGGGTTGCAGAGCAGGATGGCCTTGGTCCTCGGGGTGATGGCCTCTTCCCAGGCTTCCATCGGAGGCAGTGCGAAACCGTCCTCGATGGTGGAGGTCACCGTCTTTACGACGATTCCGGCCGTCACGGCGAAGGAGATGTAGTTGGCGTAGCCGGGCTCGGTCATAAGCATCTCGTCGCCCGGGTTCATACAGGCGAGGAAACTCAGCAGAATGGCTTCTGAACCGCCTGCAGTCACGATTATCTCGTCCGGAGTGACTTCGATTCCGAACTTGTGATAGTAGCGGACAAGCTTTTCACGGAGTGAGAGGTAGCCCTCGGAGGGGCTGTACTCCAGCGTGGTCCGCGTTATGGACTTCAAGGCATCCAGACCTTGCTTCGGGGTGGGCAGGTCGGGCTGGCCGATGTTCAGGTGGTATATCTTTACTCCTTCGCGCTTTGCGGCCTCGGCGAGAGGCGCAAGTTTCCGGATAGGGGAGGACGGCATCTGGTTGCCGCGAACTGAAATGTCTGGCATCTTACAGAACTCCTAGGAGATGACTTCTTGACAGCAGGCAGTCTCCTCTCGAGGCGGCTTCCCCGCGCAGACTGCTGAATTTGATATTAGTGTCCTGAATGGCGATATTCTGGGCGAACTTTTTCATAGTCGTCTTCACGGGCAGCATAAGGTAGTCTCCCGCTATGACCATCTTTCCGCCTATGACCACCAGTTCCGGATTGAATACGTTTATCAGTCCGGCGAGCCCTCGTCCGAGATTGTTCCCGATTTCGCCGATGGAGTCGATGGCGAGCACGTCTTCCTCTGAAATGGCCTTGAAGATATCGCGGATGTTTATGGATCCTTCCTTGCGGTAGATTTTCGACAGGGACGAGGCCCTTCCGGCCTTCAGCTGTTCCGTGACCATCCTGACGAGTGCACTTCCGGAGGCTCCTGTTTCCAGGC
>JAEEGL011438727.1_pt1 | contig 11772 bp, 8 predicted proteins | sample 9134231 | NCBI WGS metagenome assembly JAEEGL01 (sample SAMN16246548, study PRJNA631951) | gut metagenome | biome: gut microbiome; feature: rumen; material: fiber-attached | host: Bos | place: Iran: Karaj | collected 2018-10
CCCCGGCAGCCGGACCGGGAGGGCACGCCGCGGTTGGTGCGGGTGTGCCCGGAGACCGGTACCTGGACGGCGGCGGTGTTCCGCGACGCCGACCCGGCCTGAGGCACGGCCGCCCCTCCCCCTGCGGGAGGGAAAGACGGCGGGCCGCCGGGGAAGGTCCGGGGGCCGTCCTTTCACGGAAAACAGACAAAGAGGGGCACAGGCGCCGTGGTCCGGGTCTGTGCCCTTTCCTGACATGGGACCGGGGACAGGGAGGAGGAGACCGGGTGGTCAGAGAGGATTTTCCGCGGCTGCCGGCCCACGTGGGCATCATCATGGACGGCAACGGCCGCTGGGCCAGGAAGCATAAGCTGGCCATCGCCATCGGGCACCGCACGGGCACGGAGAACCTGCGGGAGATCATCCGGCACACGGACGACCTGGGCATCGCCGCCCTCTCCCTCTATGCCTTCTCCACGGAGAACTGGCGCCGCTCGCCGGAGGAGGTGGCGGCGCTGATGCAGCTGATCCTGGACTACTTTGCCTCCGAGATCGACGAGCTGGACGAGAAGCATGTGCGCATCACCATCCTGGGGGACAAGGACGGCCTGCCGGAGAAGCAGCGGGACACCCTGATCCGGGCGGAGGAGCGCACGGGAAAGAACACCGGGCTGCGGCTGAACATCGCCATCAACTACGGCGGCCGGGCGGAGCTGGTGCGGGCGGCGCGGCAGCTGGCCCGGGAGGCGAAGGAAGGCCGCCTGGAGCCGGAGGAGATCACCGAGGAGCGCTTTGCCGACTGCCTGTGGACCCGGGGACTGCCGGATGTGGACCTGCTGATCCGCACCAGCGGCGAGATGCGGCTGTCCAACTTCCTGCTGTGGCAGTGCGCCTACGCGGAGTTCGTGTACCCCACCATGCTCTGGCCGGATTTCGACGTGGAGGCCTACGACAAGGCCCTGATGACCTATGCCCGGCGGGACCGGCGTTTCGGCGGGCGATGATGAGAGAATTGGGAAAGGAGGGGTGGACATGACCCAGCGGATCATCACCGGCGTGGTGCTGAGCATCGGCGCGGTGGCGCTGATCTATTTCGGCGGCCCGGTGTTTGCCGTGACGGCGATCCTGACCTTCTGCTTCACCCTCCATGAAGAGTATCACGCCCTGGCGGTGGCGGGGCACCGGCCGGTGTCCTGGCCCACCTGGGCGGCCATGGTGGTCAGCATCCCCCTGGGGCTGCTGGTGGGCGCCCAGGTGGTGATCCCCATCCTGCTGGCGGCCAGCGTCATCACCATCCTGTGCGTGGTGTTCCGGGAGGAGCCCAGGCTGGAGGATGCGCTCATGAGCCTGCTGCCCCTGTACTCCGTGGTGTTCCCGGGACTGTGCATCGTCTCCCTGTCCCTGGTGGAGCCCCTGTCGGTGCAGCGGACCCTGGTCGCCCTGCTCATCACCGTGCCGGTGCTGGGGGACACCCTGGCCTACTTTGTGGGCAGCGCCGTGGGCGGGCCCAAGTTCTGCCCGGCGGTGAGCCCCAACAAGACCTGGGCGGGGGCCATCGCGGGCCTGGCGGGCTCCCTGCTGGCCGCGGTGCTCGTGCGGCTCACGGCGGGGTGGATCTGCGCGCCCACCACCAACCTGCCCACCTGGTGGGCCTGCGTGGGCATCGGCCTGGTGGGCGGCGCCGCCTCCCAGCTGGGCGATCTCTTCGCCTCCCTGGTGAAGCGCCACTGCGGCATCAAGGACTTCTCCAACCTCTTCCCCGGCCACGGCGGCATGCTGGACCGGCTGGATTCCATCCTGTTCATGGCCCTGGTGCTCTTCTGCTACCGGCTGCTGTGGTTCCCGTGAGAGAGGAAGACGGACCGGTCCGGGGAAGGAGAGCGGGGGAGGGGAGAGACATCCCGTCCGCCGCCGGACACGCCGGGGCATGCTTTTCCCCGGCCTGAGCGCGGCTCATCCCGATAGAATTGAACGGAGGAAAGACCCATGGCAGATTTGCTGGAGATCATGAAACAACGGTATTCGGTGCGGGATTATGACCCCCGGCAGGTGGAGCCGGAGAAGCTGGCCCGGGTGCTGGAGGCGGGACGCATCGCCCCCACGGCGAAGAACATCCAGCCCTGGCGTGTGCGGGTGCTCCAGAGCCCCGAGGCCCTGGAGAAGATCCGCGGCCTGACCCGCTGCGCCTTCAACGCCCCCCTGGTGCTGATGGTCACCGTGGAGGAGGCGGAGGAGTGGCACAACGCCTTCGAGCCGGAGATCCGGGCCGGAGAGGTGGACGCGGCCATCGTGGGCACCCACATGATGCTGGAGGCCGCGGCCCTGGGGCTGGGCACCTGCTGGGTGGGGTACTTCCCGCCCACGAAGACCCGGGAGGCCTTCGCCCTGCCCGAGGGGGAGCGGCCCGTGTTCCTGATGCCCCTGGGCTACCCCGCCGCCGGCGCGGCGCCCTCCGACCGGCACGAGAAGCGCAGGCCCCTCATGGAGCTGGTGCAGTTCATTTGAGGATCAGGACCCGAACAAAGGATAAAGGTGAAACATGACGGAGAGAACGGCACAGGTCCGGCAGCACCTGCTCCGGGACCTGATCCCCTTCTGGCGGGGGCTGCGGGACGATGTGCGCGGGGGCTATGTGTCCCTGGTGCGGGACGACCTCAGCCGGGACCCCCTGGCGGAGCGGGGCTGCATCCTCCACAGCCGGATCCTGTGGTTCTTCGCCACGGCGGCCATGGTGCTGGAGGATGAGTCCCTGCTGGCGGACGCGGAGCACGCGTACCGGGCCCTCACGGGCATGCTGGACCCCGTGAACGGCGGGGTCTTCTGGTCTGTGCACGCCGACGGCACCGTGTGCGACCCGACGAAACATACCTACAACCAGGCCTTTGCGGTCTACGCCCTCTCCGCCTACGCCCGGGCGTCCGGGCGGCGGGAGCCCCTGGACCTGGCCTTTTCCCTGCGGCGGGTCATCGAGGAGAAGTGTCGGGACGCGGGGGGCTACCTGGAGGCCCAGACGGCGGACTGGCGGCCCGCGGACAATGAGAAGCTCTCGGAGAACGGCGTGGAGGCCGGCCGCACCATGAACACCCTCCTGCACGTGATGGAGGGCTACACCGGCCTGTACGAGGCCAGCGGGGACCCCGGGGTGCGGGAAAACCTTCTCGGGATCATGGACACCCTGGCACAGCGGATCTGGAACCCGGAGAAGCGCCGCCAGGAGGTCTTCTTCGACGCGGACTGGCACACGCTCATCGACCTGCACTCCTTCGGCCACGACATCGAGACCAGCTGGCTGGCGGACCACACCCTGGCCGTGCTGGGGGACGAGGCACTGACGGCGCGGATCCGGCCCATGCTCCAGGCCATGGCGGAGGAGACCCTCCGGCTGGCCTGGACCCCGGGGAACGGCTTCGCCGCGGAGATGGAGCGGGGCAGGGTGGACACCACCCGGGTATGGTGGGTGCAGGCGGAGGCGCTGCTGGGCTTCCTCCGGGCCTGGGAGCGCACGGGGGAGGAGACCTTCCTCACGGCGGCCCGGGACCAGTGGGACTACATCCGGGCCAGGGTCATCGACCCCCGCTGCGGGGAGTGGCACTGGAGCCTCCGGGAGGACGGCAGCTCCACCGGGAAACCCTTCGTGGAGCCCTGGAAGTGCCCCTACCACAACGGACGGATGTGCTTTGAGGTGATCCGGAAGGGGAGCCTGTGAGGGAAGAAAACGCCGGCGTTCCCCGTTATATGGGAAGGAGGAGGAACTCCATGCGGAGCTATCGTGAGCTGGAGGCGAGATACGAGACCCTGGTGCTCACCCCGAACTGGGTGGACGACAGCCACTACAACGGCATCTACGAGCGCTATGTGCACCCGGTGCTGACCCGGGAGCATATCCCGCCCTTCTGGATCTATGACCCGAACCCCAAGACCAACCCCTGCATGATGCAGCGGCTGGGGGTCAACGCGGTGTTCAACAGCGGGGCCCTGCTGCTGGACGGGAAGTACACCCTGGTGGCCCGGGTGGAGGGCAGCGACCGGAAGAGCTTCTTCGCGGTGGCACAGTCGGAGAAACCCACGGAGGGCTTCCGCTTCTGGGATGAGCCGGTGGTGCTGCCGGACACCTGCCCGGAGGAGACCAACGTCTATGACATGCGCCTGACGCAGCACGAGGACGGCTGGATCTACGGCATCTTCTGCTCCGAGAGCAAGGACCGGTCAAACCCGGACCTCTCCGCCGCCGTGGCCGCCGCGGGGATCGTCCGCACCCGGGACCTCAAGACCTGGGAGCGCCTGCCCAACCTCACCACCCTGCGCTCCCCCCAGCAGCGCAACGTCTGCCTGCACCCGGCCTTTGTGGAGGGGAAGTACGCCTTCTACACCCGGCCCATGGACGACTTCATCGAGACGGGCAGCGGCGGGGGCATCGGCTTCGGCCTGTGCGATGACATCACCCACGCCGTCATCGACGAGGAGCGGATGACCAGCCTGCGGCGGTACCACACCATCACCGAGGCCAAGAACGGCGCCGGAGCGGTGCCCATCCGCACGGAGCAGGGCTGGATCCACATCGCCCACGGGGTGCGGAACACCGCGGCGGGCCTGCGCTACGTGATCTATGCCTTCGCCACGGCCCTGGACGACCCCGGGCGGGTCATCGCCCAGCCGGGGGGCTTCCTCATCGCTCCCTACGGCGGGGAGCGGGTGGGGGACGTGAGCAACGTGGTCTTCACCAACGGCGCCATCGTGGACGGGAAGGGGAAGGTCTACATCTACTACGCCTCCTCCGACACCCGGCTGCACGTGGCCGCCACCGACCTGGACCGCCTCTGCGACTATGTGTTCCACACCCCGCCGGACCCCCTGCGCTCCGCGGACTGCGTGCGGCAGCGGGTGGACTTCATCCGGCAGAACAAGGCGTTCCTGAAGCGGTAAGGAGGGGTTCCCATGAGGCAACTGCTGGCGCTGCTGCTTGCCCTGACCCTGCTGGCGGGGGCGTCCGCCTCCCTGGCGGACGGGCTCATCGACCTCACCCACGTGCGGGAGAACAGCGAGTATTTCACCCTGGACGTGAACGCGGACGCGGACGTCGCCTTTGTGGAGGCCAGGCTGTCCAACCGGGACCGGGCCTTTGACCACCCCCGCGCCATCCCGGACGACCCCAGCCACACCTGGTTCGACATCCTGCTGGGGGACTACGGCAAGTCCACCGTCTACGCCATCCCCCGGCTGTGGATCGCCTACTGCGCCGAGGAGTATCTCAACGTGGCGTCCGTGACCATCACCGTGGACGGGGTGGACTACACTTTCACGGACGTCGCCTCGGAGGACCGCCGGGGGGCCCTGGAGACCGGCGGCGTGGGGGAGAACCTGGTGATCTGCTTCGGCATGGAGAACCTCACCTTCCTCATGGCCCTGGAGGAGAAGGTCAACGCCATCGGGGAGTACGAGGACCTGCTCGCCACCCCCACCCGCATGGTGCTCCACGGCGCGGAGGACGTGGAGGTGGAGCTTCCCGGCTGCTTCCTGCTGGATTTCTTCATGGTGATGAAGGGCGCCTTTGTGCAGATCAACGGCTTCTCCACCCTGGGCAGGGTGGGCGGCACCCCCATGACGGTCTCCCCCCTGCCGGAGACCGCCGCCCCCTGAGGCCGGGGCCGGGACACACAGTGACTTGAGGAGGATGAACGCCATGGACTGGAATCAGGAATACCGCCGCTGGCTGGAGCAGGCGGACGCGTCCCTGCAGGAGGGCCTGCGGGCCATGCAGGGGGATGAGGCGGCCATCGAGGACGCCTTCTACCGGGACCTGGCCTTCGGCACCGGCGGGCTCCGCGGCGTCATCGGCCCGGGGACCAACCGCATGAACGTGCACACCGTGGCGAAGGCTTCCCAGGGGCTGGCCAACTACGTCAACGCCGCCTTCCCGGAGGAGGCGCGGCGCATCGCCGTGAGCTACGACAGCCGCATCGGGTCCGACGTTTTCAGCCGGGAGGCCGCGGCGGTCTTTGCCCGCAACGGCATCCGGGTCTTCCTCTATCCGCAGCTCATGCCCACCCCCTGCCTGTCCTTTGCCGTGCGGCAGCTGCACTGCGCCGCGGGCATCATGGTGACGGCCTCCCACAACCCGGCGAAATACAACGGCTACAAGGTCTACGGCCCCGACGGCTGCCAGATCACCACCCAGGCGGCGGAGACCATCCTGGGGGAGATCGAAAAGCTGGACGTCTTCGCGGACGTGCGGCGCGGGGATTTCGACGCGCTGCTTTCCGGGGGGAAGATCGAGTGGATCGGGGAGGACGTGTACACGGCCTTTGTGGAGGCGGTGAAGGCGGAAAGCCTGCTGGCCCCGGGGGAGGAGATCGACCGGGACGTGGCCATCGTCTACAGCCCCCTCAACGGCACCGGCCTGAAGCCTGTGCTCCGGACCCTCCGGGAGAGCGGCTTCACCAATATCACCGTGGTGAAGGAGCAGGAGCAGCCCGACGGGCACTTCCCCACCTGCCCCTACCCCAACCCGGAGATCCGGGAGGCCATGGCCCTGGGCATGGACTATGCCCGCCGCTGCCACGCGGACCTGCTGCTGGCCACGGACCCGGACTGCGACCGCTGCGGCATCGCCCTGCGCCGGGAGGACGGGGACTACGTCCTCCTCTCCGGCAATGAGACGGGCCTGCTGCTGCTGGACTGGATCTGCGCCCGCAGGAAGGCGAACGGCACCATGCCGGAGGACCCCGTGGCGGTGAAGACCATCGTCACCACGGACATGGCGGAGCGCATCGCCGCCCACTGGGGCGTACGCATGGTGAACGTGCTCACGGGCTTCAAGTTCATCGGGGAGCAGATCGGCCTGCTGGAGGCGCAGGGCAAGGCGGACAGCTACATCTTCGGCTTCGAGGAGAGCTACGGCTACCTCTCCGGCAGCTACGTCCGGGACAAGGATGCGGTGAACGCCGCCTTCCTGATCTGCGAGATGTTCGCCTGGTACCGCACCCGGGGGATCAGCCTGCTGCAGCGGCTGGAGGAGCTCTACGCGGCCTATGGATACTGCCTGAACACCCTGCACTCCTATGAGTTCGAGGGCAGCGCCGGTTTCCGGCGGATGCAGGACATCATGGCCGCCTTCCGGAACGGCACCCGGGAACTGGGAGGCCGGGCCGTGGAGACCTGCCTGGACTACGCCGCCGGCCTGGACGGCCTGCCCCGGAGCGACGTGCTGAAATTCCGCCTGGCGGGGGACTGCTCCGTGGTGGTGCGCCCCTCCGGCACCGAGCCCAAGCTGAAGACCTACATCTCCGTCAGCGCGCCCGGCCGGGAGGCCGCCGCGGAGGCGGAGCGGGCCATCAGCGCCGACCTCAAAGCCCGGATGGGGCTGTGAAGGAGGACGGAAGCGGACGCCGGCCCAATCTGACGAAACGAGGAAAAAAGACCATGAACAGGAAATGGATCGCCCTGATGCTGGCGGCGATGCTGCTGACGCTCCCCTGCCTGGCCGGGGCGGAGAAATTCAGCCCGGCGGACGCGGCCCAGGGCCGGAGCCAGGCCCTGGCGCTGCTGGAGAGCTGCGCCTTCCAGGGCCACCTCACCGACCAGGGCCGGGGGATGCTCATCCGCTGGACCGGCCCCATCCGCGTCTTTGCGGAGGGTGCCCCCGGGAAGACGGACCTGCGGCAGCTGGACCGTTTCCTGATGCAGCTGGCCTTCCGGGTGCCGGAGCTGCCACCCGTCACCCGGGTGGAGACGGCGGAGGAGGCCAATGTGGTCATCCACTACCTGAAGCTCAGCGAAATCAAGGAGCAGGCCCCGGACTACGTGGAGGGCAACTGGGGCTACCAGGTCTACACCTACCACTCCAACGGGGAGATCTTCCATGCCGAGATTTGGGTGGCCCGGGACAAGACCGGTCAGTCCGCGCGCTGCCACCTGATGCTCAAGGGCCTGGTGAGCGTCCTGGGCCTGACCAACATGCACCGGAGCTACACCGACAGTGTGCTGTGCGAGAACTGGTCCACCCTGGAGAGCCTGTCTGAGGTGGACTGGCTGATGCTGAACATGCTCTACAGCGCCCACGTGTTCCCGGGCTGGACCTGGGAGCAGGCCCGGGACGCGCTGACGGCCCTGTATCAGCTCGGCGGCGGGACGGAGGAGCCATGAGTTACGAAGACCTGATGGAACTGGTTTACCAGGAATTTCCCCACCTGCGCGGACAGCTTGAGCGCCCGCAGGTGGTTTTTGTCCGGGCCCGCCAGAAGGCCTATGTGACCTTCCGGTCCATGACCCTGGTGGAGGAGGCCACCTTCCTGAAGCTGGAGAAGCTGGTGCAGCGCTGCTTCCCCCTGTTTCAGATCGCCCTGCGGGTGGTGAGCCCGGGGCTGGCGGAGGACTTCTGCCGGGACATCGGTGCCTACAAGCAGGTGCTGGTGGACTTTCTGCGGCGGAACTATCCCGGGATCATGCCCTGGGCCGACGACATCGACTGGGCCTGCGAGAACCGCATCGTCACCCTGACCTTCCCGGACGAGTTCTCCCGGATGTACCTGGAGCACCAGGGGGTGGAGCGCCGCCTGGCCCAGGCGGTCCGGGACATCTTTGACACGGAGGTGACGGTGCAGCTCACCGTGCGGGGGGACTACGAGCGGGCGGTGGAGGAGATGCGCCGGGCCAGCAGCGAGGCCTTGGCCAGGCCCATCACCCTCCAGGAGCTCCGGGAGCGCTACGGCCTGCCGGAGGAGGAGAAGAACGGCCACCGCGGCAAGGGGAACGGCCAGACCGGCAAGGCCATCCTGGGCCGGAGCATCGCCGACGCCCCCATCCCCATGAAGGAGCTCACCAGCGACGGCGGCGTGGTGGTGGTGCAGGGGGACATCTTCAAGCTGGAGACCCGGGAACTCCGGGGCGGGGAGACGGTGCTGGTCTCCTTTGCGGTGACGGACTACACCTCCTCCATCCTGTGCAAGATCTTCATGGACTACCGCAGCACGGGCCGCCGGAGCGAGAACAGCAAGGACGCGCCGCCCATCACCGCGGAGGAGCGGGCCGCCGTCCAGGCCAGGATCGACCGCATCCAGGTGGGCATGAACGTGAAGATCCGCGGCCGCAGCGCCTATGATACCTATGCCCGGGAGATGTGCATCACCGTGCGGGACATGGTGCCCATGGAGAAGGCCCGGCGGCTGGACAACGCCAAGGAAAAGCGCGTGGAGCTCCACATGCACACCAACATGTCCGCCATGGACGGCCTGACCAGCGCCGAGGACCTGATCAAGCGGGCGGCGGAGTGGGGACATCCGGCGGTGGCCGTCACGGACCACGGGGTGCTGCAGGCCTTCCCGGAAGCCTTCCGCGCCGCCAAGAAGGCCGGGATCAAGCTGATCCCCGGCTGCGAGGGCTACCTGGTGGAGGAGCGGGACATTGTGGAGCGGGCCACGGAGCGGCCCATGCAGGAGAGCATCGTGGTGCTGGACTTCGAGACCACGGGGCTGAACCCGCGCTCCTGCCGGGTCATCGAGATCGGGGCGGTGCGGCTCACCGGGGGCACGGTGGAGGACGCCCTGGACCTGCTGGTGAACCCCCACGAGCCCATCCCGGAGCGGGTGAGCGAGCTCACGGGCATCACCGACGCCATGGTGGCGGGGCAGGAGAGCGCGGAGAGCGCGATCCCGAAGCTCATGGCCTTCATCGGGGACAGCCCCATCGCCGCCCACAACGCGGACTTCGACGGCGCGGTGCTCCAGGCGGAGCTGGGGCGGCTGGGGCTCAGCTGGTCCGGCCCGGTGCTGGACACCCTCTCCATGGCGAGAAAGCTCTACCCGGACATGAAGTCCTTCAAGCTCAAGAGCCTGTGCAAGAAGCTGGGGGTCTCCCTGAAGAACGCCCACCGGGCGGTGCACGACGCCGGCGCCACGGCCCAGTGCCTGGCGAAGATGATGGAGGAGGTCCGGGGACGCGGCCTGCAGACCCTGGCGGATCTGAACCGGGAACTCAAGGGCGGGGCCATCGGCTCCCACCACCACATCATCCTCCTGGCCGCCAACCAGACCGGCCTGGTGAACCTCAACCGCCTGGTGTCCATCTCCCACCTGGAGTATTTCCGGCGCCAGCCCCACATGCCCCGGCAGGAGATCATCCGCCACCGGGAGGGGCTGATCATCGGCAGCGCCTGCTCGGAGGGCGAGCTGTACCAGGCGGTGCTCCGGGGGGCGCCCTGGGAGGAGCTCAAGCGCATCGCCTCCTTCTACGACTACCTGGAGATCCAGCCCATCGGGAACGACGCCTACCTCATCCGGGAGGGGAACGCCAAGAATGAGGAGGAGCTCCGGGAGCACAACCGCACCATCGTGAAGCTGGGGGAGGAGCTGGGGCTGCCGGTGTGCGCCACCGGGGACGTCCACTTCCTGGACCCCCACAACGCCATCAACCGGGCCATCATCCAGGCGGGCATGGAGTATGATGACGCGGATCTCCAGCCCCCCCTGTATTTCAAGACCACGGAGGAGATGCTGGAGGATTTCGCCTGGCTGGGGCCGGAGAAGGCCCGGGAGGTGGTCATCGACAACCCCCGGCGCATCGCGGAGCGGGTGGAGGCCATCTCCCTCTTCCCCAAGCATCCCCAGAACCTGGTGACCTTCCAGCCCAAGTGGGACGACGCGGAGGACAACATCGTCCGCATGACCTGGGCCACGGCCCGGGAGATGTATGGCGATACCCTGCCGGAGATCGTCCAGGCCCGGCTGGAGAAGGAGCTCAAGTCCATCGTGGGCTACGGCTACTGCACCCTGTACAACATCGCGGAGCGCCTGGTGGCCAAGTCCATGGAATACGGCTATCTGGTGGGCAGCCGGGGCTCGGTGGGCTCCTCCCTGGTGGCCCGGATGTGCGGCATCACCGAGGTGAACGCCCTGCCCGCCCACTACCGCTGCATCCACTGCCGCAAGGGTTATTTCGACGTGGACCACACCCGCTACCACGTGGGGGTGGACCTGCCGGACCGGGACTGCCCCGTCTGCGGCAGGCCCCTCTCCAAGGACGGCTTCGACATTCCCTTTGAGGTCTTCCTGGGCTTCGAGGGGGACAAGGTGCCGGACAGCGACCTGAACTTCTCCGGCGAGGTGCAGAACATCGCCCACCACTACGTGGAGGAGCTCTTCGGCCACGACCACGTGTTCCGGGCAGGCACCATCTCCGCCCTGGCGGAGAAGACGGCCTACGGCTATGTCAGCCGCTACTTCGAGGAGCGGGGCATCCAGGTGGGCAACACCGAGAAGGAGCGCCTGGCGGCGGGCTGCCAGGGGGTGAAGCGCACCACGGGCCAGCACCCCGGCGGCATGGTGGTGGTGCCCAAGGAGTACGACATCAACCAGTTCACCGCGGTGCAGCACCCGGCGGACGACCTGGAAAGCGACTTCACCACCACCCACTTCGACTTCAACTCCATGCACGACATCCTGGTGAAGCTGGACTGCCTGGGTCATGACGACCCCACCATGATGCATGAGCTGGAGATGCTCACGGGCATCAACTTCCAGGATGTGCCCCTGGACGATCCCATGGTGCGGAGCCTGTTCCAGTCCCCGGCGGCCCTGGGGGTGACGGAGGCCGACATCCTCTGCTCCACGGGCACCTATGGCATCCCGGAGTTCGGCACCGCCTTTGTCCGGGGCATGCTAGACGACACCCATCCCACCACCATGGAGGAGCTCTTGCGCATCTCCGGATTGAGCCACGGCACCGACGTGTGGCTGGGCAACGCCCACGACCTGATCACCTCCGGCACCGCCACCCTGTCCGAGTGCGTCTGCTGCCGGG
>JAEEGL011598328.1_pt1 | contig 11772 bp, 6 predicted proteins | sample 9134231 | NCBI WGS metagenome assembly JAEEGL01 (sample SAMN16246548, study PRJNA631951) | gut metagenome | biome: gut microbiome; feature: rumen; material: fiber-attached | host: Bos | place: Iran: Karaj | collected 2018-10
CGGCAACCACCACATCATCATGCCCGGCCATCATCGCAGACTCATCGAAGCATTTATGCAAGACGTCCTTTCGGAAAATAACCATATAAACACATAAAGCACACAACCAAAATGAAAAAGTTTTCACTCATCGCGCTCCTTATGCTGCTCACGACGGCAGCCATGCACGCCGACGAGCCGTTCCGTCAGCATCGCGCCAACCATTTCGCCACACTCGTGCCCGAGAAAGACGGCATCGTGTTCATAGGCAACAGTATCACGAACATGTTCGAATGGCGCGAAGGCTTTGGCAGCGCTTCCGTGCTGAACAGAGGCATATCCGGCGCATACTCCTATGAAGTGCTGGACAACCTGGAATCGTACATCGTAGGGCGCCCGAAGAAGGTGTTCATCATGATAGGCACCAACGACCTCGGCACCAACGGCATCAACTTCCCCGATTACCCCACGGAACGTGTGCGCAAAATACTGAAGCGCATACGGAACGAGCTCCCCGAGGCAGAAGTGTACATGCAGAGCATACTTCCGAGCACCAGCGGACTGCGCACGGCAGATAACGTCAAGCGCACAAACCAGCTCTATCAGAGTCTGTGCGAGGAATACGGCGTTGAATACATCGACCTGTACTCGAAGCTCGTACAGTCTGGCTCCGACAACATGCCCAGCACCCACACCTACGACAACCTGCACCTTACGGCCATGGGCTACAGCGTATGGTGCAAGGCCATCGAGGACAAGGTGGGGTTCCCCTCGCAATTCCCCTCGAACACGCAAAACAAGAACAACGGGCTCTCGGGCTTCTACGGCATGCGCCTGACATATTTCGCACAGCTCCCCGTCGGGGCTGAGGACATACTCATGTTCGGCGACGAGCTGCAACACGGCGGCGAGCTGGCAGAGCTGCTCGGCAATCCGCACGTCAAGAGCCGCGGCGCAGGATGGGGCTACCCGGGTCCCGACATCGCCACACTCCAGAAGTATGTCGGAGGCATGCTGAACGGGCGCACGACGAACGCACAGCCTGCGAAGATATTCATCTATGCTGGCACGGCAGACCTCAACGCAGGCACCGACGTGAAGGTCGCAGCCGCGAGCTACGCAGCCCTCGTCAAAGACATCAGGACGAAAGCGCCGCAGACACAGATATACATCGAGGCACTGCTGCCGAACTCCAACGCATCGACGACGACGTCGAAATACATCCCCTTCAACGACTCCCTGCAGGACATCGCGGCACGTCTGGGAGCCACCTACATCGACACCTACACGCCGCTTGCCGATGCCGGCAAGGGCAAGTCCGAACTCTTCCAAGGCAACTACCTGAACGGACTCGGCTATGCCGCACTGGCAGAGGTGCTCGCACCCTACGTTGGCGACTGCCACCCCCTGACGGTGGAGCAGGCGCGGCAGAACCTCGCCCTGAACAATGCCCGCAACGCCGTGGGCGCAATGCTCTCGATGATTGACGACGTGAACTTCGGCAGCGGCGTGGGCTGCTACCCCGAGACAGCCCGCACCACGCTCGCACAAGCCGAGACCGCGGCATACGCCGTGCTGGCAAAGGGCGCAGAAGCCACCGTGCAGGAACTCAACGCACAGGCGCAAGCCCTGCAGACAGCCCTCAACGCCGTCCTGCCCGCCATCGTCCTCCCCGAGGCGAGCACCGCAGAGGCAGAACACTGGTACACGCTATGCTCAACCCTGCGCGGCAACTACTACCTCCACTCCAGCGGCGCAGGCGCAGGGCTCGTAGGCGGAAGCCGCAACAACCACGCCAGCATGATGTGGAAGTTCCAGAGCCGCGGCGACGGCACCTACGACATCATCAACCGCGGCGACGGCTCCTACATCTCCCCCACCGCCACCTACAACACACAGGTGAAGACCAGCGCCAGCCGCCCCGCAAGCGGATGGACGCTGCAGGGTTCCTCGACAGTGGGAATGTTCATCATCTCCAGCGGCACGGTGCAGCTGAACCAGACGAACCTCACGGGGCTGCCCATCTACAACTGGAGCTCAGGACGCGACGGCAACGACACCAAGGACGCGGGATGCCAGTTCACAATACGCGAAGTAGACACCGAGCCCGTGGACGAAGTCTCCTACGACACCCCCGACCTCGTCACCTCCCTCGCCGACCTCACCACGGGGTGGTATCGCATCATGTGCTACTCCAACGCCCCATTCTCCAGCTACTACGGGCAAGACGAGCTCCTCGGACGCTACGTCTATAACGGCGCGGAAGAATACCGCCAGAACGCCACGAACAGCTACCCCCTCTTCGTACAAGGCGAAGCGCAGGCACCCTCCGCCTCCGACGCCAGCTACTACATACGCATAGTACAGGGGACGGGCACAAACCTCTACGTGCAGTCCGCCAACGGCCACTACCTGAAAGCCAACTCCACAGCCTCGCGCAACGCAGCCGAGGCCACCGCCTTCAGCTACGACGCAGCGGCAAAAGCCTTCGGCATCGGCAACTACTGGGTGTACTTCCCCACCCTCGGCAACATAATGGGCAAGTCCAGCACCGCCGCCTTCGCCGCCAACCGCTACAAGGTGTATGCCGTCTCACTCGCCGACGCAGACCTCGACGCATGGCAAGTCAACATCGACGGCGCCAGCGCAGCCGCCGAAGTGCGCGACGACGTACAGCTGCAGTGCAACAGCAGCGACGCCTCAGGCATCACGAAAGTATATAGCGGCGGCTACCTATTCCTGAAAAGGGGCGTCACGCCCACAACCTCCGACTTCACCACCGCCACCATCAGCGGCCTGCAAGCCACCATCACCATCGACGCCACACAAAAGAGCATCGACGTACACTACGGACTCCCCAACGCCATCGCGCCAACGGCGCAGACAGCCACAGCCCTACCACACTACGACCTACTCGGACGACCACAAAAGAAAAACACACGAGGCATCACCGTCAGCAAAAAGGGAGTGGAGATACGGTAACCCCACTGTGTCAGGCATACAAGCAAAGTTGTTGTTGATATTATCATAACACAACTACCATGTAACTTGCAACAAGTTGCAAAGGTCGCTATCTCAAGAACGGATCTTGACGTTTTTTTGACGCTCGAAAAAGTATTTTCGCCCAAGGAAGTCACCCACAAGGTCCGTGCAAAAAATCTCGAGAAGCGCAGGAAGATTCTGCGGCAATAGATGGGCCGCAGAATCCAAGCGACATACAAGTTTATGAAGCCTTATCTTATAGATTTCTGAACGATTTCTGAATACTTTTCCATCGCAAAAATATTTTTTTCGTTTCCAAAATAACATTTTCCACGTATTATTACTACTTTTGCTCCCGAACTCCTATTTGGGAGCAGGCTCTTTGCATCTACGAATCACCACCTCAATGTCGCATTTGAGCCAACAATAAAACCCTTAGAGTCTGTGCAGAATATGCGCAGGTTATACTCTATTATGGTTTGGGCTTGTGGTGAGCCTGTAGATGCGTAGAGAAATCTGCGCATTTTTAATCCATAAACACCTATACTATAAAAACATGAAAACAAAACTCCCATTAACAATGCTCACCCTCTGCATGCTGGCTTTCGTTGCATGTGGTGACGACGACAACGAGGTCGGCCCCATGAAGATGCAACGTCTCTCAGGTCACGTAGAGAAAGGGCCGTTTGTGCAAGGTTCGGAAGTAACACTCCACGAACTTACAGCAGACCTATCGCAAACAGGCAAATCATTCCGCACGCAGCCAGAAGGCGCATTGGGCGCATTCAACCTAAACACGGCGATGGAACTTGTTAGCCAATATGTTGAACTCTCCGTCACCGGCTTCTATTACAATGAGGTGCGGGGAGAACTCTCTACCGCTCCCATCACTCTACATGCCCTGTCCGACGTTAGCGGACGATCAACAATGAACGTCAACCTGCTGACGCATCTCACACAAGGGCGCACCAAGAAACTTCTTTCAGAAGGGAAGTCCTTCAACGAGGCAAAAGCCCAAGCAGGACGGGAATTGCTGCGCGTGTTTGCAATAGACGGCGAGCTCCCCACACCCGAGAACGTCTCCATTTTCGACAATAGCCGCGAGTCTGGTATTCTGCTGGCCATCTCAACGATATTGCTGCACGACTATACCGATGCAGAGTTTACCGAGCTACTCTCCGCCTTCGCCACTGAATTCGCAGAAAATGGCCGTATCATAAGTACACCTATACTTAAAGCCATACAGTTAGGGCAGGCAGAGGCGCAGCCCTCAAAAGTCATTGAGAAGATGCAAGACTTCTACAACGAACGCGGGATATCGCTGCAGATCCTGGACTTCTCGCCTTACATCGACTTTAATGGCGACGGCGTGATTGACGAGCAAGACAAGGAGGCTGACCTGGACGAACACCCAACCGACACGATCGTAGAAGAAAACCTGATAACGAACGAGAACGACGTCAAAACAATAATAAACGTCATCTTGTCTCAGCTTTCATACTTCTCAGCCGACCAACTAACGCTTCAAATGCAGCGATTCGGCCTGCTTGAAAGTGGAATATATGACATCAATCTCAATAGTTCAACGAGTTATTATATCGCCTCGACATGGAATGACGGATACAAAGCTGTCAACTACATAAACACCGCCATAACGCCTTTAGAGCAGCGGCAATACAACTTTGACAAGAAGCCTTACTTAGGCTTGTTGTATGCTTTGCGTGCATATACCTACTACCAACTATCTATACTATGGGGAAACATTCCATACTACACCGAGAATCCCAACATAGAAACCTTCACAAACATACCCCAGACGAGTTCCGAGGACGTTTTGCGCGGATGTCTTCAGGACTTGGACGCTGCTATACCCTTGCTGCAAGAAGCCGAGGGGCAACACTCTGACTGGAAAAACATATTGGGTGTTTCTTCCGACCTTGTACCCAATTCGCATGCAGCGCGTGCACTATACACGGAGATTTGTCTCGCGCTTGGAAAGCCAACACCAACGCCAACCAACCTATCGACAGGCTTCGTCATAAAAATGCTTTACTATAACGATGCTTTAGACGGACACTACTTTATGGTCTTTCGTGAAGAAATTGGGCGCGAAATCCCCCATATTGTAGCCTACGATGCAACAACCTATGGACTTTTGAGCACCGAAGTAGAAAAGAGAAATGATACGGAAACTCAAAAAGAGCTTGCCTCGTTATGGAAGAATCTTGCAAACAAAGGTGTTGTCGGTGCCTGGGCAGCAGTGAAACGTCTTGGACAGGCACAAGTCCTTACGGGATGCAAAAATCACGAACTCCTGCTACCAATTCCTGCTGAAGATTTGAGGACTAACCCAAATTTGAAACAGAATCCTGGATACGAGTAATTGCATACGGCAAGAGAGATACAAGACACATACTTACGAGGAAAACAATGACCCACGCATTTTATTGGATGCGTGGGTCTTTATGATAGAACGATTGCTCTACGTTCATTTCCACTTGTCGCGCGTGATAGTCGCGACGGCCTTGCGTACTTCGGGAGTCATGGGGGCGATGTTGTGTGCGCGCTCATAGGCTTCGATGTCGGCAAGCGGCATGTGCCACATGTTCTGCGTTGTATTCAGGGCGTTGAGTTCCTTGCGCTTCTGCTTGAACTCTTCCTTCGTCATGTAGGCTGTACCTGTGACTGTGGCCTCTACGATATAGGTCTCGCGTCCCTTTGAGGAGTCATGCTCCCAATGGTTCAGGGACATCACGTAGCCGTTGCGCATCACCTCGCCTTCGTCGTTGAGGCGGAATACTTCAGTATAGCTGTAGGAGTAGTTGCGATCCTTGCGGCGCTGAAGCTTACGTTCCTCGCCATCCACTTCGTTTGCATACATCTGGGCACGTGCGCCATCGAGCGTAATGGTACTGTAGCCTCCGTCGTGGACAAGCGTACCCACTGTGTCGCGGGGATTGACGATAAGCCAGCGGTTTGCGCCCTGCGGAACCTTATCGATGTAGTAGCGCTTTTTCCAACTGCCGCCTTCGAGGAGTGTTTCGCCTGGAATGTAGCGTACGCCGCCTTTTATCAGATTATCGCTCCTAGCAACCCACCACGATACGTCCTTGAGATTGAACAACGCATAGCTATAGTCGCCGAACTTGATTATCTCCTTTTTCTTTTTGATGTCGTAGGCTGCGGGTAGTATGCCAGCGCGATAGCAACGCAGGGAGTCGTTGACGTATGCGTAGAAGCGGTAGTATATCTCGGTGTAGAAATACTCTCTGGGCTTGACCTCGGCTTCGGTGAAGTCGTATTCGCGCTCCTGCATCGTGATGGTACCATCGCGGAGCTCGTCGGTGTTGACGGTTTGAGGATGGTAGGCGAGGTGACTCACGCAGATTGTACGATTTCCCTTGACGTCGGAAAGCACACCATTGAGGTCTGTTGTACCGAGAAGCACGCCGTCGGAGGTGCGCACGGCAACCAGCGCGATGGCGTTGCCGTCGGCATCTACTACTTTCACGCGCTGGGCGGAAAGGGGCATGCTGCAGAGTAGGAGCATGGCAGCGGCGGTGCAAAATACCGAACGTAACATCATTTATTCTTTTTTTTTATTTAGATTGTTATGTCGCGAATTCCCGTGGGTGAGCCTTTGATAATCTGGCAGTCCTTGTGGACGCCTACGAAGGTCTTGTCCGTAGGTTCGTCGTATTCCACTTCATTGTAGTTCTTATCTACCCCGACGTACTTGCATTCCTCGGGCACATGTATGAGGCGAAGATTAGGTGCGTCCTCCACCGCCCACTGCTCAATGCGCTTCACGCTGGAGGGGATGACGAGGGTCTCCACGTTGGGCTGGTGATAGAGTGTGTTCTTCTTCATCTCCGTCATCTGCGAAGAGAGGATGACGTACGTCATGGCAGTGGGTATGAAGTAGAGCTGGGGCTTGCGGTTCACCATGCGATAGACGATGCCGTTCTCGCTCATGAGTTTCCTGCTTGCGGAAGCCACATAGACAGCCTCCACCTTCTTGCAGTAGTTGGCGATGCCCATGCTGCTCGCGTCGCCCAGGGTCGTGATGTTCGAGCCAAGATATATCTCGCGCACAGTGCTGGGGATGTCCTTCGTCGGGTTGAAGGAGAAGATGCGTAGGCCGTTGATGCTGAAGGGTATCGTAAGCTGTGTGTCTGCCTGCTTCACCTCAACCACGCTGAGCGCGTCGCCGTACCAGGTGTATTTGAAGTTGTCGTCCTCGAAGAGCGTCACGTCTATCATGCTGGGGTATAGTTCCTCCTTATAAGAGGACGTGGACGTCATCAGCCAGTAGCGGCTGTTCGTCGAGTCCATGACATACCATTTACCATCGGCGCGAACGTAGTTCCATGCGTGTCCCAGCTTGCCTGCCGTCATGAAGCCATTGACGTTGAAGCAGCTAAGACCTGCCCAGTGGCACATCGTGTTCATCAGATTGGAATAGCCTTGGCAGTTTGCCACATGATACTTGTAGGTATAGTAGGCTGACTGTTCCTTATTCTCGCCCTTGTTGTCGTACTTCACGTTCTTCGTAATCCAGCCGTATATGGCCTGCATTTTATCCTTTTCCGTTGTGGCATCCCCCGCGAGCTCATCCACGAGGGTGCCTATCTCCTCGTACTCGCTCTGGGAGCACTTCGTCCCGTCCCATGCGCTGCCCAAGTCGTCGCCTGCCTTCTGTAGGCAGCGGAGGAGGCCTGTGCTCGCGTCAAGGGAGGAGAGTACGGTTGAGTTGTCCGTCTCGGGGAAAAGGCTCTCGTCAGCAGCCGTTGACGATTGACCATTGACCATTGACGATTGAACCAGTGGCACATCCTGTTCCTCAGAAATGCTGTCGGTAGTGCATGCACAGAGCAGGCTCAGTGCGCACATGGCAGGGATTTGCAGAAACTTCTTCATGTTTAATAGTTTTTAGTTACAAGTGACGAGTGACGAGTGACGAGTGACGAGCTGCATCGCCGCTGTGGTATATCAATTTTTACTTTTTACTTTTTACTTATTACTTTTTTACTCCATTCCGTATGCGAAGGTATCGATGTAGTTGTAGCATACGCCGAGTATGCCGACGAGGACGACGCCAGCGACGCAGATGAAGAGGGCGAGGCGTGTATAGCCGTCGGAACGGAAGGGGGCAATGGGGGCATCGCTCTGCTTTATGTACATGGCCTTCACGATGAGCAGGTAGTAGTAGAGTGAGATGACCGTGTTTATCAAGGCGATGAGCACGAGCCACTGGTACCCGGCATTGAAGGCTGCCATGAATACGAAGAACTTCGAGAACATGCCTGCGAAGGGCGGGATGCCGGCAAGCGAGAATAGGCATAGCGTCATGAGGAACGCGAGCTTGGGGTTTGTCTCGTAGAGTCCGTCGTAGTCGTCCATGCATATCTTGCCGCTCTGCTGTTCGATGACGTTGAGGATGGCAAAGACGCCGAGGTCGGCAACCATATAGACGAGGAGGTAATAGACGAGTGCCGTCATGCCCTGCGCCGTGCCGCCCATGACGGCGAGGATGAGGTAGCCGGCTTGGGAGATGGCGCTGAACGCCATGAACCGCTTGAGGTTCTTCTGGCGTATGGCAAAGAGGTTGGCGATGGTGATGCTGGCGACGATGAGCCAGAAGAGGCCAATGTTCCACTCCTCGGCGAGCGTGGTGTCAGCAAAGGCCTTCATGAGTACCGTCATCAGCACGAAGGCTGCGGAGCCTTTGGAGACGACGCTGAGGTAGCCCGTGACGACGGTGGGTGCGCCCTCGTAGGTGTCGGCTGTCCAGAGGTGGAAGGGTACGAGGGAAATCTTGAAGCCCATGCCAGCAATGAAGAGTGTGAGCCCGAGCACGGAGAGCAGCGTATTGCCAGAGAGCAGAGCGCCAATCTCTGTGAAGTAGAGCGTGCCCGTGGCACCGTAGATGAGCGATACGCCGTAGAGCAGCAGAGCGCTGGAGAAGAGTGCGAGCAGGATGAACTTGGCTCCTGCCTCGGCGCTCTCGTAGCGCCATTTGTCGTAGCTGACAAGTGCTGCGAGGGGCACGCTGGCAAGTTCCAGCCCGATGAAGAACATCAGGAAGTGGCCGCTGCTTATCATAAAGTACATGCCCAGCACAGTGAAGAGGGTGATGAGGTAGAACTCGCCTTGCTTGACGCGGTTCTCCTCGCGCTGCAGCCATCCGTTTGCCATCAGGAACACGACGAGTGTGCCGACGTTGAGGATAGCCTTGACGATGGTCATCATTGGCGTGTGGACATACATGCCGCCAAAGGCGGTCTGCTCCGTCTCCATAGAGCCCAGTGGTAGGAGTGTGCCGACGGTGTGGATAGCCAGCAGGATGCAGGCGCAGAGGCCTATCGAGCTTCCTGAAGATGCCTGCCCCTCTTTCGGCTCTTTGCTCATAAAGAGGTCTGCAAGGAAGATTATGAGGATGACTGCCAAGAGGCTGAGCTCCTCACGCATATATAAGAATTGACTGTAATCCATATTTATAATTAAAAGGTAAAAGGTAAAAAGTAAAAATTTGATTAGTACTAAAGTCTAAAAACTAAGGTCTAAAAACTTTTACTTTTTACTTTTTAATTTTTACTTCATATGAAGGGATTTAGCGATGCATTGGATACGAACGTGTTGATATGGTCCACAATGGGAGCTACGCCTGTGCCTATCATGTTGCTCACCCAGAGCGGAGCCGTACCAAGTGCGGCGATGCAGAAGATGAGGCAGATGACGGCGAAGCGCTCTTCCCAACGAGCATCTGTAAGCTTGAGGTGGTGCTCGTTGGTGCTGACGCCATAGAGAATCTTACCCACAAGGCGCAGGATATAGACCGCCGTGATGACGATGCTGGTACAGCCTGCGATGGTGAGGAAGCGGTGGAACGTGTCAGCATGCTCGAAGGCGCCGACAAAGATGGTCATCTCGGCAACGAAGCCGCTGAAGCCTGGCAGTCCCAAGTTTGCAAGACCCGCGATGACGTAGCACACAGCCAGGAACGGCATGATGCGCATCAAGCCTGTCATCTCGCGGATGTCACGCGTATGGGTACGGCCATAGATCATACCGATGAGGGCGAAGAACAGGGCCGTGGTGAGACCATGGGAGAGCATTTGGATGACAGCACCCGTGGCGGCTACCTGATTCACCATAAGAATGCCGAAGAGCACGAGTCCGCAGTGGGAAACGGAGCTGTAGGCATTGATGTACTTGAGGTCGGTCTGCACACATGCGGAGAATGCGCCATAGACAACGCTGATACCCGTCAGTATGAGGAAAATCCAGCCAAGATCCTGCGCGCCCTGAGGCATGAGGTACATGGCAATGCGGAAGCAGCCATAGCCTCCGAGCTTCATCAGCACACCTGCATGCAGCATGGACACGGCAGTCGGCGCCGAAGCGTGACCGTCAGGGCTCCATGTGTGGAAGGGGAACAACGCGCCAAGCACGCCAAAACCAGCGAACGTGAGCGGGAACCATATATGCTGAACCTCGACGGGGATGGCATGCGCGCCATTCGTCTGGTTGGCAATCTCGACAATGTTCATCGTCTCGCCGCCAGCACCATAGAAGATTCCGAAGATGCCACACATAAGGAATGCGGAGCCTCCCATCAGCATCAGGGTGAGCTTCATGGCGGAATACTCCTTGCGACCCGTACCCCAAACGCCGATAAGCAGATACATGGGGATAAGTGCCACCTCGTAGAACATGAACATCGTGAACATGTCGATGCTGATGAAGAAGCCAAACACGCCTGCGCTGAGGAGCGTGAACCACAGGAAGTACTCCTTGTTCATGTTCCAAGATACGAACGTGCCCGTAAATACAATGACGGCAGAAAGCAGCAGCATAGCCACGCTGATGCCGTCAACACCCACCGCATACTTGATGTGCAGTGGCTTAATCCAGTCGAAAGAGGCCGTGAAGAGCATTTCCGCATCATTGACGGCACGTTCCTGCAGGAACATTACCGTGAGCGCAACTGCCAGGACGAGCAAGCAACTGCTGCCTGCCACCATCACGGCTCTGATACCTTTCTGATCCTTAACTAGCCATAAACCTAGAAGCATCAGCGTAGGGATTGCAACGAATAATGATAAGAAATTCATAGCTGTTAAGTATTAAAGGATCATGATTAGTAATAGTGTGAGCACACCAAGCAGGAACGCATAGGCGTAGCGCTGTATGGCACCGCTCTGGAAACCGCGAATCTGGAAGCCCAGTTCGTGAGTGCCCCATGCCAGGAAGTTGAAGAAGCCGTCGATGACATGGCGGTCGAACCATGCAATGGGATGCGAGATGTGCTTGAAGATGATGCGGTGTGTCACGAACTGATATACTTCGTCCATGTAGAAACGCTTGTATGCCCAACGATGCAGGCGCGGCATTGCCGACTGGAGCTTGTCTGCCACGGGCTGCGTCTCGCCCTTGTAGATGTATGTGGCAAGGCAGATGCTTAGGATGGCGACAATCGTGGAAACGGTAGCCACAGTGGTGTCGAAGTGTATCGTGTAGTCCTGACCGTTTGCAGAGACAAAGCTTCCGAACGAGCCGCCCCATCCGAGGAATCCGCCAAGCGTAGAATAGATACCTACGCCAAGGGTGACGGCCGAAAGGAATATGAGCGGGAAAGTCATCGTCCAGGGTGCCTCGTGGGGAGTGTGATGCTCATGGGCTTCCTTGTTCTCAGTACCCCAGAAGATGCCGTAGTACAAGCGGAACATGTAGAAAGCGGTCATGGCTGCAATACCTGTCATAATCCAACCCACAACAGGACTGTAGGCAAAGCAGGCTGTAATAATC
>JAEEGL011948285.1_pt1 | contig 11772 bp, 12 predicted proteins | sample 9134231 | NCBI WGS metagenome assembly JAEEGL01 (sample SAMN16246548, study PRJNA631951) | gut metagenome | biome: gut microbiome; feature: rumen; material: fiber-attached | host: Bos | place: Iran: Karaj | collected 2018-10
TAAATTGGTACAGCTCTTGCTCCAGTAGCTGAATCTGGTTTTTCTTGTCCTACATGTAATTGTAATGTTTCAAATTTATAATTTCTGCTCATTTTAATTTCCTCCTAATATTTACTAAATTTGATTTTTATTTTTTGTTTTCCTTTCCCTTGTTTAATATTTTATACATGTGCATGTCGCAACAACAGTCGCTACTCATAACAATCGCCTCTTTTCATACATTTCCTAGTTGTTTTCTAGGATTACACCATTATTGTATATCTTAATTCCTACTTTGTCAATAGGAAAAGTGTAAAATATTTAATAATTTTTCATTATTTCCCTTTTACTACTTTAAGTAGTATAATTATTATGAAAGTAGTGGTTTTATGGCAAAAGAAGAGAAAAAAATTGTTAAAAGAGAAGTAAAACGAGAAAAAAAGAAAAAAAGTAAGAAACAAAAACTAGCTGGTTTTCTTATCTTCTTACTTATAATTGGTGGTATTGCAGGGTTTTTATTATTCTTCCCTTCATGTGGTATTTTAGATACAATGACACAAGGATTCTCTACTCGTTATGAATTTTCTAGTCAATATAAAGCTTCATCTAAATATGAAAGTAATGGTTATTTAGATTCTATTAGTATTAACTGGAGGGATGGTAGTGTTAATTTTTATACCCATGATAGTGATGAAATATTAATAGAAGAAATTCCTAATGAGACTATCACAGATAAATTTATGATGCATTATAATTATAAAGAAACTGATAAATATGGACACTATATCTTAGTTCAATATTGTAAGAGTGGTAAATGGAATTTTGGTAATCTAAAAAAGGATTTAAATGTATATGTCCCATCAAAAGAAGATCTTAAGGTTAATATTCATACATATAATGCGACTATTAACTTTGATTTAGGTGAAACAAAATTAAGTGAATTACAGGTACAATCTAATCATGGAAATGTAGAAGGTATTTTTAGTAGTGCTGATAAAGTTAGACTACTTGGAAGTAATTCTAAGAATGTAGATAGTAGTTATTCATTTAAGGTTACACAAACAGGAGTAGTAGATGATTTTAAATATTCTGCTAGCCAAGGTATGGATTTAAAAATAAATGAAGCCAACTATATTAATGGTGCTACTGTATGGGGTAAAACAAAACTAGAAATAAATAAAGCTAAAGAAGTAGAAGTATCTTTAGCTAGATATACATTAGATTTTATTATAAATGATATTAAGAAAATAAAATTAAATGATAAATATAGTAATGGTGGAACTGTTAATTTATATTTTAATAGTGATGCATCATATAATATTGATATAACTAGAAAACAATATAAAGATGATGATGGTAATGTTGTTGATATGGCAACAAGTTACTCTATTGGTGAAAAAATAAGCGATAATAATTATAAAATAGGTGAAGGTAAAAATAACATTGAAATTACTATTGCTGGAGAACTAAATTTACTATTAAATGAATAATAAAAAAACGCTTTAATTAGCGTTTTTTTATATGCTATAATTGTTTTCTAAAGTTTTTTTTGCTTTATCGACAAGATCTTCTAAAGTAGTATTATCTACATAGTCATTTATAGCCTTATCGAATCCCTTCCAAAACTCTAAAGTAGTACAAATATCTTTTCTATCACAGAAGTTATTTTCACACTGTAAGCATGCTACAGGTGATAGTGATCCTTCAGCTGCTCTTAAAATTTCCCCTACCTTATAATCTCTAGGATTTCTTGATAATTTATAGCCCCCATTATTACCTCTATAACTAAGTAGAAGATTTGATTTAGTTAATAAAGATGCGACTTGCTCTAAATACTTTATTGATATATTTTCTCTTCTTGATGAATCCTTAAGCGAAACAAAACCATTAGATTCATATAAAGCTACATCAATCATTAGTCTTAATGCATATCTTCCTTTTGTTGAAATCATATATATCCCTCTTTTCCTATCATATTACTAGTATAACACTTTTTTTCTTGTTTTTCAACTTTTCTAATGACTTTATTATAATTATGTTTTTAAACAAAAATTATTATATATGTTTCATTTTGCTTTTTAATAGGTGAAAATGTCGGGCGTTTTCATAGTTTTTGGATATTATTATTTAATATTATATAGTGATATAATATAATAAATAGTGTGCGCACTGATTAGAGGTGAAATTATGAGCAAATTAGATGAAGCAAGGATTAAAATCAATGATATAGATAAGAAAATGGCTGAACTATTTGAAAGTAGAATGGAAGCTAGTAAGAGTATCGCAGAATACAAAAAAGAAAATGGATTATCTATTGAAGATAGTAAAAGAGAAGTTGAATTAATTTCTAAAAATAGTGAATATATTAAAAATGATGAAATTAAAGAATACTATGTATCTTTTATTAAAGAAATTCTAAATGAATCTAAAAAATATCAAGCAAGATTAATAAAGGGATTAAAGGTAGCTTATACAGGTGTACCTGGAGCATTTGCATATATTGCCGCAAAAAGAATGTATCCAACTGCATCCTTCCACGCATTCCCTGATTTTGGTAAAGCTTATAATTCTGTTTTAAATGGCACATGTGATGTAGTAGTATTACCTATTGAAAACTCTACAGCAGGAGATGTTGGTAATGTTATTGATTTAATATTTGAAGGAAACTTATATATTAATCAAGTATTAAGTGTAGATATCCAACAAAACCTACTTGCTGTTAAAGGCGCTAATAAAGATAGTATAAAAACAGTTTATTCTCATCCACAAGCTTTAGCGCAATCATCAGAATTCATTAAAGAACATAGTTATGATGAAATAGAATGTGTTAATACTGCCGTTGCCGCTAAAATGGTTAGTGAGAAAAACGATACATCTATTGCAGCTATCGCAAGTTTAGAAACTGCTAATTTATATAACTTAGAAATAATTGAAAAAAATATTAATCAAAATAAAAACAATTCTACACGTTTCGCATGCTTCTCTAGAAGCTTAAATAAGAATATTAATTCAAAAGGAGATACAAACTTTATACTTGTATTTACCGTAAGTAATGAAGCTGGTAGTTTAGCTAAGGCGCTAAATATTATTAGTTCTAATGGATTTAATATGAGAAACTTACGTAGTAGACCAATGAAAAACTCTATGTGGAAATACTATTTCTACGTTGAAATCGAAGGAAATGTATTCTCTGAAACTGGTAGTGACTTATTAGTACAACTAAAGACAGTATGTGATGATTTAAAGCTAGTAGGAACTTATAGAGTAGATTAGGAGGGATAAAATGGTTATTGATGTAAAATCAAAGGCAAATGATATAGAATATCCTATCATTATTGAGCGTGATTCTATAAAAAAACTTAATAACTATTTTAATTTAGATAGAAAAGTCCTAATTATAACTGATGATGGAATACCTAGAAACTTAGTTCATACTGTATCTAAACAAATTAGTGATGTTTATGTTTATACAATAGAACAAGGTGAAGCTAGTAAGAACTTTACTAATTATGAAAACATATTAGAATTTATGGTTAATAATAAATTCACTAGAACTGACTGTATAATTGCTTTAGGTGGTGGAGTAGTAGGAGATTTAAGCGGTTTTATTGCTAATAGCTATATGAGAGGAATTGACTTCTATAATATACCTACAACACTTCTATCTGAAGTTGATTCATCAATTGGTGGAAAATGCGCCATAGATTTTATGAATGTTAAAAATAATATTGGTTGCTTCAAATTCCCTAAAGCTGTATTAATTGATTCTAATACTCTAGAAACTCTAGATATTAGACAATTTAATAGTGGTATGGCTGAAGTAATTAAAATGTCTATGACTTTTAATAAAGATTTATTTAATTATTTAAAAGAAACTAAAGAATTAGATATAGATTATGTTATAAGTGAAGCTTTAAAACTAAAGGCAGATGTAGTTGAAAAAGATCCTTTTGAGCGTGACTTAAGAAAAGTATTAAACTTTGGACATACTATAGGGCATGCAGTAGAATCACTTAGTGAAGGTTCACTTTTACATGGTGAATGTGTTGCTATAGGTATGACTTATATGGTAAGTAATTCTATAAAAGATGAATTACTATATGTTTTAGAAAAATATAATCTACCAGCAACTTGTGAAGTAGATACAAATAAAGTCATAGATTTAATAAAGGTAGATAAAAAAGCTTCAAGTGATAACGTAACTATTGTTTATGTAGAAAAAGTTGGAAGCTATGAATTTAGAAAGATAAAAATAGATAGTATTAAAGATTACCTTAAATAGGAGGTGTATTTATGAAAAATGTTTTAGGAGATAATTTAACATTAACTCTATTTGGTGAATCCCATTCAGAATATATTGGGGCGACACTTGATGGATTAACTCCAGGAATAAAAATAGATGAAGATTATATTAAACATTTCTTATCACTTAGAAGACCATGTTGTAAAATGGATACACCTAGAGTTGAAGAAGATGAATATAAAATCATTAGCGGAATGTTTAATGGATATTCTACAGGAGCTCCATTAACAATAATTATTCCAAATAAAAATGTTAATAGCGATGCCTATACTGATTTAGAAACTAAGGCTAGACCAAGTCATGCTGATTATGCAGCATACTGTAAGTATCATGGTTTTAGTGATTATAGAGGTGGAGGACATTTTTCAGGGCGTATTACTGCGCCTATTGTTGCATTAGGTGCTATATGCTTAAAAGCACTTGAGCGTAAAGGTATAAAAATAGGCACACATATTTATAAATGTGGTAGTGTTGTTGATAAAGAATTTGATAGTGATAAAGAAATAGATTTAGTTAATAATAAAAAAGTACCTCTAATTAATAATTTAGAAGAAGACCTTGAAAAAGAAGTATTAAAAGCAAAAGGAAATAAAGATTCTATTGGTGGAATAATCGAAACTATGATCACAAACCTTCCTGCGGGATTAGGGGATCCATGGTTTTCGAGTGTAGAAGGTAAAATAAGTAATAGTGTATTTTCTATAGGTGGAGTTAAAGGTATAGAATTTGGAAAAGGATTTGGCTTTGCTGATGGCTTTGGAAGTGCACTAAATGATGAATTCTATCTTGATAATGGCACAGTTAAGACAAAAACTAACAATAATGGTGGTATTAATGGAGGTATAACTAATGGTATGCCTATTACATTTAAGACTGCTATTAAGCCTACACCATCAATTGGTTTAAAACAAAATACAGTTGACTTTATTAATAATAAAGAAGTTGAACTAGAAATAAAAGGAAGACATGATCCAGCAATCATTAGAAGAATATGTGTAGTAATCACTTGTATTACCGCAATTACAATATGTGATTTATTAATCACAAGATTTGGAGAAGATTATTTAAAATAATGGAGTATGGTCTTATTGGTGAAAAACTAGGACATAGCTTTTCTAAAATAATACATGAAATGATTGCGGACTACAAATATGAACTAAAAGAAATAGCTAAAGAAGATTTAGATTCTTTTATGAAAAATAAGGATTTTAAATGCATAAATGTAACTATTCCTTATAAAACAAAAGTATTACCTTACCTAGATTTTATTAGCGATGAAGCTAAAAAGATAGGGTGCGTAAATACTATTTTGAATAAAGATGGGAAGCTTTATGGATATAATACAGATTATTATGGCTTAAAGTTATTAATTCAAAAACAAAATGTAGCTTTAACTAATAAAAATGTATTAATACTAGGTACAGGTGGAACAAGCTTAACAGCAAAAGCAGTATTAGCGGATTTAGGAGTATCTAATATATATCAAGCATCAAGAAAAAATAATGATGGTTTGATTAGCTATGATGATATTTATAACTATGATATCAATTATGTTGTTAACACTACACCTGTAGGAATGTATCCGAATAATTTAGATAAACTAATAGATATTAATAAGTTCAAAAATATTATTGGTTTGGTAGATGTAATATATAATCCCATTAATACTAATTTAGTATTAGATGGAAAAAATAAAAATATTCCATCTGATGGTGGATTATATATGTTAATAGCTCAAGCTGTTTATGCGATTAAGCTATTTAAAAATATGGAAATAGATGATTCTAAAATTGATGAAGTTTATAACATGTTAATTAAACAAAAACAAAATATCGTTTTAATAGGTATGCCTTCATGTGGTAAATCTACTATTGCTAAATTACTTGAAAAAAGGCTTAACAAAGCCTTATATGATAGTGATTCTGAAATAGAAAAAATCATTGATAGTGATATTTCTAGTTTCATGAAAAGTCATGGTGAAAGACAATTTAGAAATATTGAACGTAGTGTAATAGAAAACCTATCTAAACAAAATGGTATTATTATTTCCACTGGTGGAGGAGTAATACTAAGAGAATCTAACATGAATAACTTAAAACAAAATGGTATAGTTGTTTTTGTTGATAGACCACTAGATAAATTAATTCCAACCGAGTCACGACCTCTAACTAGTGATAAAGAAGCACTTAAAAAGAAGTATGATGAAAGAATTGATTTATACAATGAATATGCAGATATTAAAGTAGTTAATGATACAACTTTAGAAGATGTTGTAAATGAAATTATAAGGAGGTTAGGTTAATGAAATTGCTAGTAATTAATGGAGCAAACATAAATATGCTTGGAATTAGAGAACCAAATATTTATGGTGCTAAAACTTATAAAGATTTAGTAGATATGATCAATGACTATGCCTCTAAAAATAATATTGAAGTTGAAATATATCAATCAAATCATGAAGGTGATTTAGTTGATAAGATTCAAGAAGCATATTTTAGAAAGTTTGATGGAATAGTTATTAACCCAGGAGCTTACACTCATACATCAATAGCGATACTTGATGCACTTAAGGCTGTAAGTATAAAGTATGTAGAAGTACATATTTCAGATGTTAGTAAGCGTGATAGTTTTAGACAAATCTCTTATATTAGAGAAGGAGCAGCTAAAACTATTATGGGTAAAGGACTAGATGGTTATATAGAAGCATTAGATTATTTAAAGGATTTGATTTAATTATGAAAATTAAAGTATTCAAAGGTAATGCAGGAGGATCAGTATTTGCTCCACCTTCTAAAAGCTATGCACATAGACTATTAATCGCATCGTTTCTATCTAATAAAAAATGTAATGTCACAAACGTTGAATTTTCAAACGATGTTAATGCGACATTATCATGCTTAAAAAAGCTTGGTGCTTCATTTATTATTAAAGATAATGAAGTAATATTTGATGGAAATAATGATAAAGAGATTAAAGAAGAATATGTGTTAGACTGTGGTGAAAGTGGCTCAACAATAAGATTTTTAATTCCTATTGCCTTAGTATTAAAAAAGAATAGTAAGATAACTATGAAGGGTACAAAGAAGCTTATTTCTAGAGGCCTATCAGTATATGAAGAAATATTCAAAAAGTCTAAAGTTGAATATTCTTATACGGAAGACTCATTTACATTTAAAGGTAGACTTTTAGGAAGTTCTTTTAGTGTGCCAGGTAATATAAGTAGCCAGTACATTTCAGGCTTGATATTTGCTTTATCACTATTAAAGCGTGATACGAAAATAGAAATAATTGGTGATATAGAAAGCCTTCCATATATCAATTTAACTATTGATACATTAAGTCATTTTAATGTAGATGTTAATTTAGATGGAAATATAGTATATATTACAGGACATCAAAAATATGCTAGAGTTAATTCCCAAGTAGAAGGTGATTTTTCTAATGCAGCTTTCTTAGAAGCTTTAAATTATGTAGATAGGAATAATAATGTCAATGTAAAAGGTCTTAACTATTTTACTAGACAAGGTGATTCTATTTATATGAAATTATTTCCAAAGCTTGAAGGAAGTAATCCTACAATTGATATAAGTAATTGTATCGATTTAGGACCTGTCTTATTTATGTTAGCAGCAGAGCTTAATGGAGCAATTATAACAGGTATAAAGCGACTAAGAATTAAAGAAAGTGATAGAGTTTCATCAATGGTAATGGAATTAAAAAAGTTTGGTGCAGATATTAAAGTATTTGATGATTATGTAGAAATTAATAAGAGTGAACTACATTCACCAAGCTTAGTACTTGATGGGCATAATGACCATAGAATAGTAATGTCACTAGTTATATTATTAACTAAGTATGGTGGAACTATTGATGGAGTAGAAGCAATTAATAAGAGCTTCCCTACATTCTTAGATAGATTAAAGGAGGTTAAGGTTAATTATGAAATTATCGACTGATAAGAAAATATTAATTGTTGGTTTAGGTTTAATTGGTGGATCTTATGCTGAAGGATTTACTAATAAAGGATACTTTGTAGGAGCAATAACTCGTAGTCAAAAATCTATTGATTATGCCTTAGATAAGGGAATTATTAAAGAAGGAACTACAGAAATTACAAAAGAATTTGTATCTAAATATGACTTAGTTATATTTGCACTATATCCTGAACAATTTACTAACTGGATTGAAAAATATCAAGACTGTTTTAAATCAGGAATTGTTATTAGTGATGTTACAGGTGTTAAGTGTGAAATAGTTTATAAGATTCAATCGATCTTAAGAAAAGATGTTGAATTTGTTCCTGCTCACCCTATGGCAGGGCGTGAAGTTTCTGGTGTAGAGAATGCAACTGACAAAATCTTTAATGGAGCAAACTACATTGTTACACCTACAAGTGATAATACAAAAGAGAATATTGAATTTGTAGCTTCAATTGGTGAGGTGTTAGGATTTAGAAAGGTAAGCTATTTAACACCACAAGAACATGATGAAATGATAGGTTTTCTATCACAATTAACTCACTGTATAGCTGTATCTCTAATGGTTTGTAAAGAGTCTAAACACTTAGTAGACTTTACAGGTGACTCATTTAGAGATTTAACTAGAATAGCTAAGATTAATGAAAAGATGTGGACTGAATTATTCATTATGAATAAACATGAATTATTAAGTCAAATGGATTTATTCTTAGGACAATTTAGACGCTTAAGAGATGCTTTAGCACAAGATGATAAAGAAACAATGCAACAAATGATGCGTACGTCTACAGAAAGACGTAAGTATTTTGATTAGGAGGAAAATGTATGAATTTAGTATTTAAAAGAAAACTACCAATTCCACAAGAAATTAAGGAAATGTATCCTATTAGCGAAGAAGGTAGATTAGCAAAAGAAAAAAATGATGAAGAAATTAGAGAAATATTTGAAGGTAAAAGTGATAAGTTTATCTTAATCATTGGACCATGCTCAGCTGATAGAGAAGATGCTGTAATGGATTATCTACATAGATTAAAAGATGTTTATGAAAAAGTTAAAGATGTTTTATGTATAATTCCAAGAATCTATACAAATAAACCTAGAACAAATGGTTCAGGATATAAAGGTATGCTACATCAACCATCTTTAAATGATGAAGAAAACATGTTAAAAGGATTAATAGCTATTAGAAAGTTACATATGAGAGCTTTAAACGAAACAGGATTCTCATGTGCTGATGAAATGTTATACCCTGAAAACCATAGATATTTATCAGATCTACTTAGCTATGTAGCAGTAGGTGCAAGAAGCTCAGAAGACCAACAACATAGAATGACAGCAAGTGGCTTAAACGTTCCTGCAGGTATGAAGAATCCTACAAGTGGTGATTTAAATGTTATGATAAATTCTATTAAAGCAGGTCAAATGGCTCATGAATTTATTTATAGAGGTTGGGAAGTAGAAAGTAAAGGAAATCCTCTATGTCACGCCATTTTAAGAGGTTCAGTAAATAAGAATGGTAATGCTATTCCTAACTATCATTATGAAGATATTATTAATTGCTATAATAAATATATGGAAGCAAAACTACAAAACCCTGCAATTATTATTGACTGTAACCATGCAAACTCTAATAAGCAATATTTAGAACAAGTTAGAATTGCTAAAGAAGTAATGCATTCTATTAAGCATAATGAACAAATTAGAAGTATTGTTAAAGGTTTAATGATTGAATCATATTTAGTTGATGGAAAACAAAAAGAGGACGGAAATGTATATGGCCAATCTGTAACAGATCCATGCTTAGGTTGGGAAAAGACTGAAAAGCTAATCTTAGATTTAGCTGATTTAAGAAGAGAATTATTAAAGAAATAATATGACACATTATATAATTGTTAAATTAAAAGATATTAATACTATAGATGAATATATTAATATAGTTAAACCAATCTATGATGAAATGGTTGAATCAATTAATGGATTAAATAATTATGATTTAATTATTAATAAGGTTAATGGTAAAAATAATTATGATGTAATGGCTAAATTGTATTTTAATAGTTTAGAAGATTTAGAGAATAATTATAAGCCTAATAACTTGCATCATAAATTAAAAGAATGTTCTGAACATTTAGTAGAAAAGAAAACAATATTTGATGAATAGTCCTTCAAGGACTATTTTTTTATTATGTTAGACATATAAAAAATATGATTTGAAGTTTTTTCTTATTATGTGAAACAAAAATAAAATTTTGTTCCACATTTTAAAGATGTGTGATATAATATATGTGGAACAATTGTTTAAAAAAAGTTCCACATAAGGAGGGAAACTATGGAAAATAATATTTCAAGTATGGTTAATGAGCGAGAAATAATTAAATCTAGATTAGAAAAAATGGTTTATGGCTCTATTGAAATAAGAGAAAATAACGAAAAAAAATACATATATGTTCATAGAAGAATTGATGGAATAAAAGAATCTAAGTATGTTGGTGAATATTCTAATGAATTGTTTGCTATGATTACAGAGAACAATTTATTAGCTAAGCAGTATAAAAAAAGAATAAAAGAAATTACTAAAGAATTAGATATACTTGGTTATGTTGATAGTGAATTAACAGAGGGCGTAGGATTAAATGTTGCTTTGGCAAGAAGAAATATGGTTGATTCGATTTATAAACAAGCAATGCTTGAAGGGGTCGCGACAACATATTCAGATACAGAAACTATCATAAATGGTGGTAAAGTTTCTGATATGACAACAGTTGATATTGAAAAAGTTGTTAATTTAAAAAGGGCTTGGGAATTTATTTTATCAACGGGAGTAATAACATATCCAACAAATTATGCTGTATTGTGCCAAATCAATAGCATTGTTGAGGATGGGTTTTCGGTTGTTGCTGGAAAATTAAGAAGCGTACCTGTGACAATTGGCGGTTCATCATATATACCTCCAATGCCTTTAGAGGTAGTTGTTAAAGAAGAATTGAATGAATTGATTAATTCAAAAAAAGATGATATAGAAAAAGCTATAGATATTTTATTATATGTTATGAAAAAACAACTTTTTTTAGATGGTAATAAAAGAACAGCTGTAATATTTGCTAATCATTATTTAATAAGCAGAGGTATAGGCTTAATTGTTATTCCTTCTGAACTTGTCTCTGATTTTAAGAAACTTTTAATAAACTATTATGAGAATGATGCAAATGAAATAAAAGATTTCTTATATAATAAATGTTTAACAAAAATATAGGAGGAAATTATGAATTTTTATGATGTAATTAATAAAAGAAGAACAATTCGTGATTTTGAATGTGATGATATTCCTATGGAAGTAATTGAGCGTATTGTAGATGCTGCTATGAAGGCACCAACTAACGACCATTTAAGAGACTGGGAATATATAGTTATTAAAGATAAAAATATAATGGCTAAAGTTTTAGATGTTGATACTATACCAAGAGATTTTTCCGATGAAGAAATGAAGAAATTAGCTAAGGCATGGAATTTAAA
>JAEEGL012016446.1_pt1 | contig 11772 bp, 4 predicted proteins | sample 9134231 | NCBI WGS metagenome assembly JAEEGL01 (sample SAMN16246548, study PRJNA631951) | gut metagenome | biome: gut microbiome; feature: rumen; material: fiber-attached | host: Bos | place: Iran: Karaj | collected 2018-10
AAGGCTTTGGTGAGCTCCATCTACATCGGTCCCCCGCGCGACACCAAACTCGGTACAGAATCTCGTATTCAATTGGACGACGCTTTCGCCCGTACTACTGACATCGCCGACTGGATCCAGAAGGAACGTGACTCGCGTAATGAGGCTGACAAGCCTCTGCTGACCACTGCTCTGAAGGTGCATAAGGATACCCGTATGGGTGTGGTCACCGACGTGAAGCAGGAACTTCGTAAGGTGGGTGCCTTCCGTATCAACTATACGACACTGAAAGGTAGCGCCTTGGATAACTAAGGTTCTCAATGAATCGACAGAAAGAGAGTGGCAATGATTGATTTGCCACTCTCTTTTGTTTATTTGCTCCCTCAAGAGAGACCATGATTGCAAAATATTACTTATTTTTGTCACTCAATTTGAAATATTCTTTTTTATGAAGAAAGCATTAGCAACCCTTCTCTTGTTTGCTTTGACAAGCATGAGCCTGTTGGCCCAAATTCCAAATGGTTACTATAATGACGCCAACGGAAAAACCGGTGACGAACTGAAGACCGCTCTACACAATATCATCAAAGACCACCATGTGGTCAGCTATGGCGGTCTCCTCAATGCTTTCGCCTACACCGACTGCAAGCCTAATGGCAAAATCTGGGATATCTATTCCAATTATGAATATAGTTTGAGTGGCAATTGTGGCCAATACGAACATGAAGGTGATTGCTGGAATCGTGAGCACACTTGGCCGCAGAGTTGGTTTAACGAAAGCACTACACCTCGTAGCGACCTCTTCCATGTTTATCCAACCGATGGTTATGTCAATGGGCAGCGTAGCAATTATCCTTACGGCGAAGTCAATAACCCTATCTACACCTCTGGCAATGGCTCAAAGTTGGGCCCATGCATCACTTCTGGCTATTCAGGAAAAGTGTTTGAACCCATTGATGAATACAAAGGAGACATTGCACGCGGCTATTTCTACATGAGTGTGCGCTATTTTGGTGAAGACAGTGGCTGGAGTACGAGCGACATGACGAATAAATCGGAAATCTTGCCCTGGGCCTTGTCCATGCTGCTCCGTTGGAGTGATGATGACCCTGTAAGCGACAAAGAGATAGCTCGTAACAATGCCGTTTATGGCTATCAGAACAACCGTAATCCATTCATTGACCATCCTGAATATGCAAGAATGATTTGGGATCCGAACTGGCAAGGGGGCATGTCCTATAATATTGCATGTGCCACAGGTTTGACGCATGGTTGTGTTTCAGCTCCTGAAAGCGCTATGGAAGGTACCACGGTTTCCATCACAGCAATACCTGATCCAGGTTATATGGTAAGCACTTATTCTGTTTATAGGACGGACAACCCGAACACTACTGTAACGGTAAGCAGTAATGGTACTTTTATCATGCCTGGCTATGGTGTCACGGTTAGCGCGTCCTTTGTGCAGAATAACAATTATTATGATATAACTTTGGGTAATGTCACTCATGGAACCATCAGCGCTTCTGTAAATAGTGCTAAATCGGGTTCAATCATCTATTTGACGGCAACGCCTAATAATGGTTATAGTCTCTATTCATGGTATGTTTATAAGACGGGCGACATGAACACCACCATCAATATGAGTGGAAACAGCTTCGTCATGCCCGCTTTTGATGTCACCGTGATGGCTACCTTCGTGCAGGGATCAATGAGTGGTGAGTATGTGAAAGTTACTTCCGCACCTACGGATTGGAGTGGGGAATACATTTTGGTGTACGAGCAGAGCACCACGACGGGTTATGTTTGGACAGGTGTGGATGCCGTTGATAGTTATGTTTCAAAGCCGATTTCGAATAACACTATTGTTGATGACGGGGTGGTCTCCGTCATTATATCCCCAATGACAGGCGGATATTCCATTAAAGTGAATGGAGGCGTGAATAACGGAAAATACATTTATGGTACATCGGGTAGTAATAAAATCAATTTTGGCAGTAACCCTTCTTTGAATATTCTTACGATGGAATCAAATAGTGTCAAAATTGTTTCCAACACTTCTGTGATGCGTTTTAACAATAATGCAAGTCAAAACCGTTTCCGATATTTTCAATCAGGGACCTACACCAATCAGCAGCCTGTCCAACTTTATAAAAAGACGGCTGGTTCGGCTTCCATTCCTACCCATACCATTCATTTTAATCCCAATGGAGGTTTAGGAACAATGGATGACCAGATTGTCAATGAGTTTGAACCTACGGCACTAAATGGAAATGCTTTCACAAAGTCTGGTTTTGTTTTCGACGGATGGAATTCGTCAGTTGATGGAATGGGAGACTACTATGCAGATGGAGCGACCGTTACTTTGCTCGATGACTTGACGCTCTATGCCCAATGGAATCAATTGTTCAACGTCACATTGGCTCAAACAAGTCATGGTAGCATCAGTGCCAGTGCCTCACAAGCTTTTGAAGAAACCGAAATCATCCTGACAGCTACTCCAGACCCTTGTTTTGCCTTGGCCCAATGGATAGTGATTGATGTGCAAGGCGATACTATTAATGTCACTGAAAACCAGTTTGATATGCCTGCCAGTGATGTCATTGTGAGCGCAGTGTTTTGCTATTCACCCCATAGCTTTGAGCAGGAGTATCATTTGGTCACTTCTACGGACCAACTTGTGCCTGGTCGCACCTATCTTATCGTTAATGTAGCCAATGGCAAAGCATTGGGAAAGACGCAAAACAATAACAATCGTTCAGCCTCGTCAGTTACGATTGAGAATGATGTTATTTACAGTATTGACAATACCGTTTGCGAATTGACTTTGGGTACGGAAAACAACAATTGGTTTTTTTTTGATACAAATTGGGGTAATAATGGGGGCTATCTCTATGCTGCCAGTAGCAGTAATAACCAATTGAAGACACAGGCAACCAACACAGCAAATGGACAATGGAGCATTGTTTTCGGCACAAATGGCGCTGCCACCATTCAAGCACAAGGTCCTAATACGCGTAATTTATTGAAATACAATAATTCAAGTGATATTTTCTCATGCTACGCATCGGGCTCTAATCAATTGGAAGTATGTCTATTTCGCCGTACCGAAATTTACGATTATCCAGCCGAACAGACTCTAGCTCTTTCGACCGGTTGGAACTGGTGCTCTTTTAGTGTTGACGTCACTCTTGCCGAGCTTCAAGATGCTCTTGCTTCCGCTTTGCCTAATACCTCAATTATTATACAATCGCAGACGCAAAACACAAGATATTACAATGGCAGATGGAATGGAAGATTGACCTCGTTGGATATTGCTTATTTGTATAAAATTATGGTGAGCCTATCCTGTGAGATTACTTTGGAAGGTATGCCCGTCAATCCCGCCCAGCATCCTGTTATGATCAAGAATGGAGCCAATTGGATTGCATTTCCGTGCATTGAGAGCATGACACTCACCAATGCCTTTGCTGGTTTCGCTGCCGAAGGTGATATGGTACAATCCCAAACGGTCAATTCTAGGTATGTCAACGGCAGATGGGTGGGTCAGTTGACCAACCTTGAGCCAGGACAAGGCTACATTTTCAAGTCAAATGCTACTGGTAATAGAGTGTTTTATTACCCAAATTGAAATTGAGTATTTTATTTTAATTTCAAATAGTGGCGTTTAAGATAGAAATATTGACTTTTCAATCTCTTTTTCTCTTGTTCTACTTGACAATTGTTTTTGGATTTTTTTAACTTTGTGGTCTAAAAAAGTATTAACCAGTCACTATATTTAAATTCTAGTAATATGAAAAAGCATTTTTTACTTCTCGTGCTTTCTGTCATCAGTATGATGGCCTTTGCACACCAAGCAACGCCGCAATGGACGGGCGTGAACAGTGACAGTCCAGCCAGTTTTAGGACACAGTTGATTTCCTCGTCGGAAAGCAGTGTTAAAGTCAACGTGCAGGTACCAGGTTTCTACACGACCAACGTGACTACCCCTCGTGGTGAAGCCAAGGTCATCTCGCTCCCCAAGGCAGTGAACGCTGTCAATGCGGGCGAACCCGACCTGCCCACCTTAGGCATTCCAACCATCATCGGTGACCATGCCCGCATGAGTGTCCGCATTATCGATGCCCAGTATATGGACTTTGAGGGCATTGAGATTGCTCCGTTCAAGGGTAACTTCTCCCGTCAGATCGATCCCGCAGATGTGCCATACACCTATGGTGAATGCTATAGTCAGGATGCATTCTTCCCGGCCAACAATGTGGGACTGTTTGAACCTTACATCATCCGCGATTTCCGTGGACAGAACATGATTGTCAGACCCTTTGCCTACAACCCCATCACGAAAACCTTACGTGTTTATTATAACATGACTGTTGAGATGTACAAGGTGGATGACAATGGTGTCAACACCATGCAGACCAACCGCAGTAACGTCATTAAGATGGATCCCGACTTCAAGAGCCTCTATCAGCGTCATTTCATTAACTATGAAGCCGCGATGAACAGATACACTGCTGTGGATGAGGAAGGTGACCTGCTCATCATCTGCTACGGCAATTACATGAGTGCCATGACTGACTTCGTCAACTGGAAAAAGACCCGTGGTGTGAACACGACCATCGTGAACGCCAGCACAGCGGGTTCCACTTATTCAGCTATCCAGACCTATATCAAGAACCAATACAATGCCAATAATAATCTGACCCACGTGTTGCTTGTCGGTGACGTGGCTCAAATTCCAGGCTATACCTATTCGGGCGGTGGCTCGTCTTATGGTGGCAAGGGCGACAATGCTTATGGCCAAATTGTAGGTAACGACATCTACAACGACGTTTTTGTCGGTCGTTTTTCTGCTAGTAGCGTTGCTCAGGTGACCACTCAAGTCAACCGTGTCATCACCTACGAACGCGACCTTACCACCTCCGCCTCCTGGCTGAATATTGGTCAAGGCATCTCAAGGAAAGAAGGCGGCTCTGGTCACAACAACGAAGACGACTATCAACACATCAATAACATTCGTACCGACCTGTTGAATTATGGATATACGACCGTGTATCAACGTTATGCGAACCTTTCGGGATATACTGCCACATCTGCTCAGATTTCGTCTGACATCAACAGTGGTGTGGGCATCATCAACTATGCCAACCATGGTCAGGAAACGGCTTGGGGCGCCAATGCTTCAGGCTATGTTTATTATGCCAATTCGCATGTCAATGCCTTGACCAACGACAACAAGCTGCCGTTCATCTTCTCAGTGGCTTGTCTAGTCGGAAAATATGACTATTCCAGTGGCGACTGCTTTGCTGAATCTTGGATGCATGCCACCAACGGCAGTAACCCCACGGGTGCTATCGGAGCCTTAATGTCCTATATCAGCCAGCCTTGGATTCCGCCTATGTGGGCTCAAGACGAATGCGTCGACATCCTTGTGGAAAGCTATAGCAGTAATATCAAGCATACTTGGGGCGGTGTCTCTGTCAATGGCTTGATGGGAATTTTCGACCATTACAGCACTTCAGAACAATCGGCTGTAGGCACCTACCAAGCCTGGATTCTTTATGGTGACCCAAGTTTGATGCTTCGTACCAAGACCCCACAAGCCATGACCGTTAGCCACAGCGGTAGCATCGATGCCACTGCGACGTCTTACACCGTGAATGTCACCAACGGCAATGGTGCGCGTGCTACCATCACCAACGCTAATCATGACATCTTGGGTTCGGCCACGGTTAGTAACAACAAGGCCATCATCAACCTCACGGCTCCTGGTGCCAATGCCAGCGAACTGACGCTTTGCGTTTTCGGTTATAATAAGGTGACCTACCTCGGCACAATCACTGTTGGTGGTGGTGGAAGTTCAACCACTTATTACACGGTCAGTGCCACTGCCAGCCCGACTGCAGGCGGCTCTATCACAGGCGCCGGTACTTATGCCCAAGGCACCACCTGCACCTTGACAGCCACCCCCGCCACAGGCTATGAGTTCACTAAGTGGACGAAGAATGGCACTCAAGTGAGCACCAATGCCACTTACAGCTTCACTGTCAACGCCAACGCTTCCTATGTGGCCAATTTCAGTGAAGTGGTGACGCCAGATCCTGGCACCGCCACCGAGGTCACCATCGGAAGCGGCTCGTCCACAAATGCCTACCTCCCGACCTATGCTTATTACAACTACTCGCTGACTGAACAGATCTACACCGCCGCTGAAATCGGTCAAGCAGGTACCATCACGGCCATCAGCTTCAAGGTTGGCAACTCCAAGTCGACCACCAGAAATGTGGATGTATACTTGAAGACCACGACCAAGACCGCTTTCACTAGCAAGACGGGTTGGGAAACCCTCTCATCAAGCAATAAGGTCTATAGTGGTAACGTCACCTTCAATGCCTCAGGTTGGACTACCATTAACCTGAGCACGCCGTTCGTCTATGACGGTACGAGCAACCTGGTAGTAGGTGTTGACGACAACACGGGTTCGTATGTGAGCAGCAGCTCCAATTCGCCTAAGTTCTACGTCTACAGCACTAGTGCCAACCGCGCCTTGAGGATCTACAATGACAACACCAACTACAACCCCGCCTCACCGAGCAGTTATAGTGGCTCCTATGTGACCTCCAATAACCAAATCATGTTCAGCATGAATTCAGCAGGTGGCACTCCACAGGTTAACACCTATACCATTACCGCCTCAGCCAGTCCGACAGCTGGTGGTACGGTTAGTGGTGCCGGTACTTATGACGAAGGCCAAACGGTTACCTTGACAGCTACAGCTGCCTCGGGTTACACCTTCTCGAAGTGGACGAAGAACGGTACACAGGTGAGCACCAATGCCGTATATAGTTTCACTGCTTCGGCTGATGCTGCATACGTGGCTGTCTTCACGCAGAATAGCTATGCCATCACTGCCTCAGCCAATCCGACAGCAGGCGGTACGGTTAGTGGTGCAGGCACCTACACTTACGGTAGCACGGCCACTCTCACCGCCACTGCCAAGAGCGGCTATACCTTCACCAATTGGACGAAGAATGGCACGCAGGTGAGCACCAATGCCACCTACAGCTTCACTGTCACGAGTGCGGCTGCATACGTGGCCAACTTCACCCAACAGCAGGTGACCACCTATTATGATGTCACCGTTGCGGAAGTTCCTAATGGCACCGTAACTTCCAACAAGACTTCTGCCGCCGCTGGCGAAACTGTCACTTTGACGGTTAGCCCGAATAGCGGATGCACCTTCTACACTTGGGTGGTCTATAAGACTGGTGACGTGAACACCACCGTCACGGTGAACAACAACAGCTTTACCATGCCATCATACAACGTTACGGTAGTGGCTGTCATCAAACCCAATGGCAATGCTGGCACAGGTGGCGAAGTCACTATTGGCAGCGGCTCGTCCACCAATGCCTACCTCCCGACTTATGCCTACTACAAATATTCATTGACGGAGCAGATCTACACTGCCGCTGAAATCGGTCAGGCAGGCACCATCACGGCGATCAGCTTCAAGGTTGGCAATTCTAAGTCGACCACAAGAAATGTGGATGTTTACTTGAAGACCACAACCAAGACCGCATTCACCAGCAAGACGGGTTGGGAAACCCTTTCTTCAAGCAATAAGGTCTATAGTGGCAACGTCACCTTCAATGCCTCTGGTTGGACTACCATTACCCTGACCACGCCGTTTGTATACAATGGCACAAGCAATTTGGTGGTCGGCATGGATGACAACACGGGTTCGTATGTGAGCAGTAGCTCCAATTCACCCAAGTTCTATGTCTATAGCACTGGTGCCAACCGCGCTTTGAGGATTTATAACGACAACACCAACTACAACCCCGCCTCACCGAACAGCTATAGTGGGTCCTATGTGACTTCCAACAACCAAATCATATTCTCGATGTCAGGTGCAGCTTCTTCGGGTAGTACCGAGGTGTTGGTGGTGACGCCAAAGACAATGAGCGGATTTACCTACGTGGTGGGCAATGGTCCGTCAGAAGTACAGACTTTTGCAGCTATCGGTGCTGACCTCAGCAGCGACATCACACTTACCGCCCCAAGCGGTTACGAAATCAGTACTTCAGCCAACAGTGGCTTCGGTAGCACTGTCACTTTGACGGGTAGCCGTGAAGGCATAAGAGGCACCCAGACGTGGGGCTTCGAAGGCTCGATGGACAGTTGGACCACCATCGATAAAGACGGTGACGGTTACAACTGGCAACTTGCTAGCGTTTTGATGAGCGGTTATAGTATCTCAGCTCACGGAGGCAGTGATATGCTTTCCTCCGAGAGTTACAACAAGACCACAAGCAGTGCTCTGACGCCTGACAACTGGCTTGTTTCGCCACAAGTCACCCTGGGTGGTACTTTCAGCATGTATGCCTGCGCTCAGGATGCCAATTACGCCGCTGAACACTTCGGCATCTATGTCTCGACGGGTAGCAGCACCAACACCAGCAGCTTCGTCAAGTTGGGAGAATGGACACTTTCGGCCAAGGGCGACCGCACGCAAGGCTCATGGAATCAATACACCGTCGACCTCAGCGCCTATGCAGGTCAGATGGGTTACATCGCCGTGCGCCACTTTAACTGCACCGACCAGTTCTATCTCAATGTCGATGACTTCACACTTACTTATGATGAAACACCTGTGAATCCAGATCCATCGATGGGTGGTGCCGAGTTCCTTAAAGCTAATGTTTATGTCCGTCTGAAGTCGGGCTTGAGTCAAGGCACCTACAATGGGACTTTGACCGCTGCTACCACGGGTGTAAATGGCACGGTCACCCTCAACGGTGCAGTTACAGGTAGCCGCGATGCGAGCATGAAGAACGAAATGGTTCTCGACATTTATCCGAACCCAGTGACATCAGGTGAAAACTTCCACATCGAGCTTCCTGAGACACTCGACCTCAACGAAGTCACGATTGAAGTCTTCGATGCTGTTGGCGAGTTGGTTAGCTCTGAGAGAGGTATTGGCGAGAATACCATCGAGCGTAGTATCACCGTCTCTCCAGGCGTCTACACGGTCAGAATTGTTGATAATAAGAATAATGCTTATTACGGCAAGCTGATTGTTAGGTAATCCTTGAGATTTGGAGTAAGGTCTCCAACGAGGACACGAACTTCTCAAAAGAAAGCGAAACAAGTTTCGCCGGTTTTAGAGAAGCTCGTGTCTTCTTTTATGAAAAATTAGTAAATATATTTACTATCGGAATGCTTACTTTTTGTATTTTTGCGCCACAAAAGCAAAACAGAAATGATATTCACACCTACGAAATACCAACTGCAGACCGTAGCAACAGGTCGGCTTTTTGATGATCAAGGCTGGACCTTGGACGATAAGGAATGCCCCGCGCCAAGCATGGTGCGTCCCATTTATGAGAAGAAACAACTGGAAGTGAAGGAAGAGGCCTGTTTGGGCTTGTACCGTTATGCCGATTGGCTACCCATCAAGACCATGCTGAGAAAGCCTACGGAGCCCATCACCTACAAGAGTGAAGGTCTTGCTTCGCGGCTTGGGTTGAATAACCTATACATTACTTTCAATGGTTGGTGGCCTGAGCGCAACGCCCGCATGACCACTTGCTCTTTCAAGGAAATGGAGGCCTATTCGGTGTGTGCTCGCCTCGGCGAAGATTTGAAAAACCAGGTGCTGGTGGTAGCTTCGGCAGGTAACACGGCCCGCGCTTTTGCCAAGGTGTGCTCCGACAACAATATAAGATTGTTGCTCTGTGTGCCCCAGGACAACATCAATGCTTTGTGGTTCGACAAGCCGTTGAATCCTTGCGTGAGACTCATCACTACCGAGTCGGGCAGTGATTATTTCGATGCTATCAACCTCTCGAACGTGGTCTGTGAAATGGAGGGCTACCTCGCCGAAGGTGGTGCCAAAAACATCGCTCGCCGCGACGGTATGAGTACGACAATGATGTCGGCCACGACCTTCATCGGCCGTACGCCTGACTTCTATTTTCAGGCTGTGGGTAGTGGCACAGGTGCCATCGCTGCTTGGGAAGCCAATTTGCGTTTCATTGGTGATGGACGTTTTGGCTCAAATAAAGCCCGTTTGATTGTCTCGCAAAACAAGCCATTTGTGCCGATGTATGATGCATGGCGAGCTAACTCACGTGCCTTGTTGCCATACGATGCAGCCCAAGCTCGTAAAGATGCGGCTGAAATTTGTGCACCCGTTCTTTCCAACCGCAAGCCACCTTATGGTCTTGCTGGAGGTCTTTTCGATGCATTGAAAGACACAAATGGTGACATCCTTGCTGTCAGCAACAACGAAGCCAATGCAGCCAAAGCCTTGTTTGAGGAAACGGAAGGCATTGACATTTATCATGCTGCGGCAGTAGCCACGGCTTCATTGCAGCAGGCTCTTGAAAAAAGTATGGTGAAAGCCGATGATGTGGTAATGCTCAACATCACGGGAGGTGGTGAGAAACGCTTCCATGCTGAACATGAACTCTATTTCTTGAAACCCGATCACATCTTCAAGATTGACTTCACAAAGGAAGAGGTGGAACGTGTTTTGGCAGAAATGAGATAAATGCCAGTCTTTAAACCGCTGAGATCAATTCGAATGGAATTGCCCTTGGCAGCTTGACTGCTAAGGGTTTTTCCATTTAAGTCTGTCAGCGATACGAACTGTAATCCTTCAGCTTCAATGGTCACAAAATCGGTGGTTGGATTGGGAAATATGCTGATATTTTGTCGATTCTCCGCTACTTGTGTTGGGTCAAGTGGGGTCACCCAAAACGTGACCATAGCTGTATTGCAGTTGCAAGGGATGGTCATGTTGATGTCTAACCAAGCTACCGTGCCAGGTTCGATCTCGGGTCGTAGAGTGGCATAAGTGGTCACCTCGACAAATTCATCGGGTTGGGTAGGGAAGGTCATACCGCTGACGCCATTTGAGTAGCAGCTAAAGTTGGTGAAGAACTCATTGGATGGGTGCAAGGTGACGTCCACGGGGTCATAACCCGTGTTGTGGATGAGGAAATGGAAAATGGCTTGGGAACCTGGATACATGACAGTGTCACCTGAAATAGCCTCTGCCTCAAATTGGTATTGTTCCACCATATCTACTTCTAAATCGTCAATAGTGAGATAGCCGCCGCGTTGACCGATGGCATGAACGGCAATGTATTCGCAATTCTCTGGGATGGTCTCTACAAAGGCCGAAAACTTTTCATAATTACCACTGGACACGCTGGCTGAGAAGAGAAGTTTATGCATGCTGTCGGGATTGGGATTAGCACCAGCCCAAAACTCAAGTTGGTATGTCTCGTCTGAGATAGCCCAACAAGTGAAACGGTATTTCATACTGGAAATGAGATACATAGGCATAAACATCCAAGCGTTCTCAGTATTACTGAAAGCATACCAATTGCCAGAATGTGGAATGCGGTTGTGATCTTTCTCGAGGTAGCCGCAGAGCCATGAGTTATCGTTGCAATTCCAGCCCACAGGGCTTTCGAGGTCGTGGTTAGCGTATTCGAAGCTTTCGTTGAGTATGTTGCCAGCAAAAGCTGATGCTGTAGCCAGACAAATCAATAGGATAAGAAGTAGTTTTTTCATAGGATTCAAATTTGAAGCAAAAATAAGAAAAAACCTGCCCCAACAGCTTGCAATACCGAAAATTTTCGTATCTTTGAACCGTTTTTTGAAAGCACCTTATTATTGATATGCCCCACCTCTTTGGTAATATGGTTTACCTGAACATCAAGGAACGTGATCGTTTCTAAAAGATTGTTCATGGTCTCGCGTTACGCAGTCCCGCGTTTC
>JAEEGL014967832.1_pt1 | contig 11772 bp, 6 predicted proteins | sample 9134231 | NCBI WGS metagenome assembly JAEEGL01 (sample SAMN16246548, study PRJNA631951) | gut metagenome | biome: gut microbiome; feature: rumen; material: fiber-attached | host: Bos | place: Iran: Karaj | collected 2018-10
CCGCAGTTCTTGATAATTGTGATGAATACAACTACTGCCCATTCCTCTGGGATTGCAACACCTTCTTTAAGAAAAACGGCACCCTGGGCTTTACAGATCCAGAAGTAGCAGCTGTTTACAAAAACAGAAAGTAAAATCAAACAAAAAAGCGTCCGGAACCCAATGGTGAACCGGACGCTAATATATATTATCACCCCGGAGCTTTGCTACGACGGGATGGAAGTTCAAGCCCCACGAAGGGGGCATGAAGCCTTACTCGTACGTCCTCGTCAAGGCACGCTTCGCTCAAGGCCTTGACAAGTCCGTTTGGTAGGTGTCCGATAAATCGTACACCTACTCATAAAGCGGGCTAACCGCTGCAAGCACTTTGTTATATTCAGCATAAGCCTTATCGTATGCTGCAACATTTGCTGGAATTGGGTCGGCACTCTTAGAAGTGTCCAAAGTAATGTGTTCTGCACAAAGCTGAGCAATATCACACTTACCGTTCATATTCTTCAAGCACCACAGAGCCTGAACTGCACCACCAAGAGCAGCCGCTTCATCCAAGGCTGGCACGCGGATTGGAAGGTTCATAATATCTGCTGCAATCTGGCGCCAAAGTGGAGACTTTGAACCACCACCAATCAGGCGGATTTCTTTAGGCTGGAAACCAAGTTTGCGGAAGGCATCAAGACCACCGCGCATTGCAAATACAGCAGATTCAAGAGAAGCACGAGCAATGTTAGCACGGTTTGTATTAGCAGAAGTCAAACCAGTAATACTTGCGCGTCCGTTTGGAAGGTTAGGAGTGCGTTCACCATTAAAGAATGGCATAACCAGAACGCCTTCGCTTCCGCAAGGAGCCTTAGCAGCTTCTCCATCGAGTTCTTTTACGTCCATCTGGAAAAGTCCGCGAACAAATTCAGTTGCAACTGTACAGTTCATTGTACAAAGAAGTGGGAGCCATCCGCCAGTTGATGAACAGAAACCAGAAAGACCATTAGCAGGGTCTGCAATTGGCTTGTCTGAATAACCATAAAGGGTTCCAGAAGTTCCCATAGACATTGTAAGGAATCCGTCTGCAACAGTACCAGTTCCAACGGCACCCATCATATTGTCTCCACCACCAGCAGAAACAGGAATACCAGCAGGAATTCCGTAAGCGGCAGCTGCTTCAGCAGAAACCTTTCCAGCTGGAGCCGATGGTTCAATCAGCTTACGAAGCAAGTCCATAAGTTTTGGATCGATAATATCGCAAATCTTCTTTGACCAAGTGCGGTTCTTAGAATCAAAAAGGGCAGTACCAGAAGCGTCACCGTATTCCATTACATAGTCACCAGTGAGTTTCCAGTTCAAATAGTCATGTGGAAGCATGATATATTTAAGAGCAGCAAAAGCATCCGGCTTGTTGCGTTTGAGCCAGAGAATCTTTGGAGCTGTAAAACCTGTAAGCATAAGGTTTCCAAGAGCATCTACTACAGCCTTGTCGCCACCTGCAGATTCTGTAATAATCTTACATTCTTCTACAGTTGCTGTATCGCACCAAAGTTTAATGTTGTACAAAGCCTTTCCGTCTTTATCAAGAGGAACAAAACCGTGCTGCTGGCCAGAAACACCAATTGCTTCGATAGTTTTCTTGTTTTCTGCAGAAAGTTTTCCAAAACAAACTTCAAGTCCTTTGTCGAACCATTCAGTTTTCTGCTCGCGAGTTCCGTCGCTTTCAGAAATCAAATCCATCGGGCAAGATGATTTTTCAATTATTTCTTTTTTCTCGTAATCATAAATTACGACCTTCATACTCTGTGTTCCAAGGTCAATACCTGCAACAGTTTTCATTATCACGCCTCCTGCGTTTAATTCTTTTCAAAATATTTTCAAATTTTAATACTTTATGCCTAATAGTCAAGAGAGAATTCCCCTAATTACTCATGCATCATGTACTTCACGTCTTCTTCTATCAGTTTGAGCATGGCGTCGGCGACGCGGGGGTCAAACTGGATGCCGCGGTACTTTTCAATTTCTGCACGGACGCGGTCCTGAGGAAGATAGCTACGGTAACTTCGGTTAGATGTCATGGCATCGTAGGCATCTGCAACACCAATGATGCGGGCAATCCATGGTATTTCTTCGCCAACCAGGCCGTCCGGGTAACCTTTTCCATCGTACCTTTCGTGATGGCTTCTGGCTCCAATAGCAATTTCTGGCATAGAAGAAATTGACTTTAAAATATCACTTCCAATTACCGGGTGAGTTTTTATGATTTCGTATTCTTCATCGGTAAGTTTATCCGGCTTGTTGATAATTGCATTAGGAACACCAATTTTACCAATATCATGAAGCAAAGCCGCATAGTAAATCTGCTCCTGTGTTCGCTCACTTTCACCAAGCTCTGCGGCCAGCATTTTAGAATACTTAGCCACACGATTTGAATGACCCTTTGTGTATTTATCCTTGGCATCTATTGTTTGCGCAAGGGCGCTTGTTACTTCCATAGAAAGTTTCTGAATCTCTTCCTGACGTCTACGAATAGCCGCAAAACGCAGATAAACAATCAAAGTAACAATTCCAATGATTAACAAAACCAGAAGAGCTGCAAACCAGGCATGCTGCCAAAAATAAGCTTTCTTAACAATTTCAATGCTTGTAGTCACACTGTTTTCTACATATTTGCTTACTGAATAGCCATCTGGGTTTCTGGAAGTTACAAAAAATTTGTAATTTCCCGGCTTTAAGTTTGTGTAAGAGGCAGTTCGTTCAGTGGTCCAATCACTATATTCTGTATCAAAACCCTGGAGCTTTGTCTTAAACTCAACTTTTTCCGAAGATACAAATGTAATTCCCGTATATTTAAGATTAAGACGTTTTACATTTGGTGGAATAATCAGTTTTTGATTATCTACAAGGTCAATCTTTTCATTATCAAGCATTGCATACTGAATTTTTACAGCATGTGGATCAGTATTCGAAGCATTACGAACAGGATCAAGTACCGTAAATCCGTCTATCAAAGTAAACCAGAGTCGTCCTTTGTCATCCTTCATAGAAAGCGAAGTAGATGTAACTCCTCCAGAAGTAATTCCGTCTAATCTAGAAAAATAGTTTGGAGTTACAGAACTTCGCTCGCCACGCATTACTTCGTCAATATCACGCATTTTTACGCTAAAAATACCGTGATTGCTGGTTGCCCACACCTTTAGAGTGTAATCTGTAAGCACCTGGAAAACGCCGTCTACAGAAAATCCCTTTGAAGAATCAAAATTAAAGATACTTCCATCTTTTTTTGAGATGACAGAAACACCGGATCCTGTAGAAATCCATATTTCGTCCTTACGAATTTCAGCAATTTTGAATACAACATTTCCAGCAAGTCCGTCTTCTTTTGTAAGCTTTTTAGTTATTTCCAGAGTAGAAGGATTTAAAATGTAAACACCGCCCCCATCAGTACCAAACCAAATAGAGCCGTCATCATTTTCAAAAAGACACATTATAAAGTCGTTTTCAAGTACATCGTCTTTATTTATATTGGTAATTGTGCCATCAGACTTGTGAACAATAGAAAGACCTGTTGTGGTTCCAATGTACAAATCACCTTTTTTATCCTGAATAGCAACACGCACCTTGTTTCCGGCTAAGCCATTTTCCTTGCTCCAGTGTTCAACAGAACCATCCAGATTAAATTTAAGCTGCGCGTGTTTCTCATAACAACAAACTAAAAGTGCCCCGTCCTCAGTAATTCCTACATGGCGGATTCGCGTTGCCGTACATGTCCGGGTAATTTCATTTTCCACAAACTTATTGTTCTGGTAGCAGTAAAGTCCGTTGTCGCCACCAAGCCAAACTGCATCCCGGTAAGTATCCTGAACAATGGCATTTACCGTAGTAGGCATGTTCGTAGTCTGAAATTTTCCGTAACTAAGTTTTTGAATACCACCACGGTCCAGAGCCATCCAAATGTTTTTTTCGCGATCTTCAATAATGTCATTTATGCTGTCGTCTGCAAGAAAATCATCCGTATCACAATAATAAAGCACGCCGTCCCGCATAATGGTAATACCGTTATCCAGGGCAAACCAAATGTTCTTTTCTGAATCCTGGAAAATGCGGTTTACAACAGTTCCCTTCTGGCTGCCGGTTCCCAGGTCGTAAATAGTTTCTGCATCAGAAGTATGTTTTACCGCATAATATGGCGAAATTCCAAACCAAAAGGCACCGGAAGCATCCTGATTAACTGTCGTAACAATTGGATTATCTACCGCTTTAATTACATGACTTACTTCAAACTGGCCGCCACTGTAGCAGTAAAGGCCGTTTTCTGTTCGGGTAGTAACCCAGACACGGCCCGCTGTATCGCAATAAAGCTGACTTACAATAAAACGGTTATCATTTGGAATTGTTTCTGCCCCAGGAATTTTAAATACCTGGTAAGCCTTAGAAATAAAGCCCAAACCTGCCGAAGTTCCAACCCAGATGGTTCCTTCTTTGTCTTCGCAGAAAGAGCGGACAGAGTTATTTGGCAGGCCGTCTTTTACAGAAAAATGCTGAACATCACCGTTTTTCTTAAGACAAATAACGCCTTCATCATTTGAACCAACCCACAGATTGCCCCGTGAGTCCATAAACATTGTTCGGGCGCTTAAAAAGTCGTATTTAGGATTGTAGAGTCTATTGATAGAAACAAATTCAACACCGTCAAAACGCAAAAGTCCGCCATAAGTACCAAAGTAGATATAGCCGTCCTGGTCCTGCACAATATCGGTGATTGTATTACCGGGAAGTCCGTCTTCTGCATTCCAGTTTCTGCTTACAAACTCCTTTAAAAAAGATTCTGCAGAAAGAGAAGCTTTCCCCCCGTTGATAACATGAGTGCTATTAAAATCCTGGGCAAAAGCAGGTTTAGAATTCACTCCCAACAAAAAAAGTGCACATGCCGCTATGAATAAAAAACTCTTCTTCATAGCGAACATTCTACTACTGATTTTCTGATTTGGCGAATTTTTCTAGTTTTCTAAAAAAGTGAATTGCGTATGGAATTGCAGTTACCGCACTAAGGGCATCTGCAACAAACTGGCTGATTTCTACACCGGTAAGTCCCAGAAGGCGAGGAAGAATTAAAATTGCAGGAATAAAGTAAACACCCTGACGATTCATAGAAAGGAAAGTTGCCGCACGAATATGACGGGTAGACTGCATAAGCATGTTTGTGCCGACAATCAGCGGGTGAATTGGAATAAAGGAAATCTGCCAGCGGAGTGCCACGGTTCCTACAGCGCGGGCGGCTTGGTCATCAATAAAGGCTGCCATAATATATGGTGCAAAAATAAAGATAATAGAAGCAAAGGCCAGCATAATAAAGAAACCGCTTGTAAGCATAAAGCGGTAAGCCTGTTTTACGCGGTCGTAACGTTTTGCTCCGTAGTTGTAACCGCTAACCGGGCTAAAGCCCTGTCCAATTCCAATCATAATGCTTGCAACAAACATAACGATTTTTGTTGTGATAGACATTCCGGCAATAGCGGCGTCTCCGTACTGACCGGCTGCAGTATTAAGCAGAATAGTTGCAATACTTGCAAGCCCCTGGCGAGCCAAAGAAGGAACTCCGGTCCAGGTAACTTTGGCAAGAACACCGTCACGCAGGGTAAAGTTCTTTATGCTCATGTGGCAAACGGCTTTTCTGCGCAGGAACCAGCTTAGCAAAATACAGAAAGAAACAAACTGACTAACCAGAGTTGCGATTGCCGCGCCGCTGATCCCCAGATGCATTCCGTAAATAAAAATTGGGTCCAGAGCGATGTTCAAAAGGCCACCGGATGTCAGGGCAATCATAGAAAAGAAGGCTTTTCCCTCTGAACGAAGCACGTTGTTCAGTACAAAAGAGGCACACATAAAAGGGGCGCCCCAGAAAATGTAGCGGGCATAAGCGCGGGCGTAAGGCAAAACTGCCTCAGAGGCACCAACAAGGCTCAAAAACTGACTAGAAAAGAGGTTTCCAAAAATTGTGATTAAAACGCCAATTCCCAGGGCAGAAAATAAAGCCGTAGAAGCAATTACGTTTGCTTCTTCATTGCGCTTCTGTCCAAGTCGAATTGAAACAAGGCTTCCCGAACCCATTCCAAGCGTAAAACCGCACGCCTGAATAATAGACATAATTGGAAAAACAATTCCAACAGCCGCACTGGCTTCCATGCTTATATGTGAAACAAAAAAAGTATCCGCTATGTTGTAAATTGCTGTTACCAGCATGGAAATTACAGTAGGAATAGCCAGCGTTGCAATCAGCTTAGAAACTGGCGTATTCACCATTTTATCATATTGTTGTTCTGCAGTTAGATTTTTTGTCATGCCCCCATTCTAACTACTTTGCTTTAAAAATGATAGCCTGGTCGGCAGGTAATGGTTTGCTAAAGTAATATCCCTGAATAGCATCGGCGCCAAACTTCTGCAGTTTTTTGAACTGCCACTCTTCTTCAACGCCTTCTATAATCATCTGTTTACCTAAGTCGTGCATCAAATGAATAATGTTTTTGATAAAAGACTCTTTACCATCAACCAGATAATTATCTACCAGAGACTTATCCAGCTTGATAATGTCTACAGGCACATAAGTAAGATAGCCCAGTGATGAATAACCGGTACCAAAGTCGTCCATCAAAAGTTTAATGCCGGCTTCTGTAAGGCGCTTAAATACCTGGTCCGCAAGGGCACTCTTTTCCAGGAAGATTCCTTCTGTAATTTCAATTTCAAAATATTCTGGATCAATGTCGTACTTATCCAAAAGCCCAAGAACAAAATCTACATATCCGTGGTCGTTAAGCTGGGTGCTGGAATAGTTTACAGAAACCGGGTAAAGTTCGTGGCCTTCATCACGCCAGGCCGCAAGCTGCTTAATTGTCTGTTCAGTGGTGATTCGACCAATTCTCCAGATCCAGCCGCTTCGTTCTGCAATAGGAATAAACTGTCCCGGATAGATTCCCTGTTCCTTCATGCGAACCAGAGCCTCGTAACCGCAAACTTCCAGAGTTTTAGAATTAACCTTTGGCTGATAAACCATGTAGAATCCGTCGTTATTCAGCGCTTTTTCTACCTTTTCTTTTATAACGATGTCTTCGCGAACTTTTTCCTGCATTTCATCGCCAAAAAGCACAGCCTTGTTTCTTCCGGTGTCTTTTGCCGCATACATTGCGCTTTCTGCGTTAAGTACATGCTGGGCAGGACTACTGATGCCATCAGAATTAGAAATACCAATACTTGCGGTAATTGCAAGGCTTTCGTCCCCCAGTGGAATAGGGGAGTGAATGCCGTTCATAAGCTTACGTATAATATCGTGAGTTGTTGTAAGAACAATGTCCGGAATAAAGAGCAGGAACTCGTCTCCACCATAGCGGGCAAGCTTCCAGCTGCAGTTTTTGTCTTCGTTTCCGGCAAGCTCTTTTAATACGGCAACCAGATACTGCAAAATGCTGTCTGCAACCTGGTGACCATAGTTTTCATTCAGAGCCTTAAAGCCATCAATATCTATAATGATGATAGAAAATTTGTCTTCTGAAAGAACTTCTGTGTGAATAAAGTTTGTAATAGACTGACGGTTCAGAATATCCAGAACTTCATCATATTCATTCTGATAAAGCAAAAGTTCCTGAGAAGATTTCAGTTCCTTAATAGAGCGGCGCAGTTCTTCATTTAAAGCCTGACCTTCTTTGTTTTCCATGTATGATGAAACAATAAGAAGTGTAATTGCAAAAATCAAAAGCAGGGCAATCGGAATTATATGCTTGTAGCGTTCATAGGCAGAAACCGGCTTTCCGTAAAAAACTGTGTCCTTTGGAAAAAGGGAAGTGTCCAGCTTCATCTCTTTTACAACCTGCCAGTTGAACATAGAAACGCCCGGTGTATCCAGATTCAGAGAGATGGAATCAATGTCTTCGCCGTTAAGAACTCTGTACAAAACTTCTCCAGCCATTTCGCACTGACTTTCAAAGTTCATGTAGATTCCGCCCAAAATGCCGTCTTCTACACCGCCCTCATAAGGGCGGAAAATTGGCACTTTTGCATGACAAACCAAAGTATTTGTGCGGGCATTTACAGATTCAACATTGCCGTATTTATCTATATAAGATGTCATGTAGAACAAAATAGAATCTTCCGGAAGGTTTTCCAGTGCTTCAGTCAGTTCTTCATAAGAAAGTTTAGAGGTATCAATCTCCATAGAAGTGTAATCTGGAGTTTTTTTACAGATATCGCGGAACAAAAGATAATCAGACCAGCCAGGTTGAGAATTATCGTGAATGGCAACCAGATTCCTGCGCTCCGGGAAAAGCTTGATTGCAAGCTGGAAAGTTGGTGTCAGGTATTCTTTTTCATAAAAACCGGTCATGTTGTGGGTCTGCACACCACGTTCTGCAAAAACACGGTCGTTAATTCCAAAAAAAATGATTGGCATATCTGCAAAAAGTTCATCCTGATAGTTCAGGGCAAATTGCAGCGCATTATCATCACCAATCAAAATTGCTTCGTAATCATCACGATTCTGAAGGCGGGCCTTTAAGAAATCATGAAAATCGCCAATATCTTCTTTAGAGCCATAATGTTTGGCGTCCATGTAAATAACGTCATATTCAATTCCGTGGGAATAAAGGCTTTTTTCCAAGCCCGCCTTCTGCGACTGATGTGTGTAGTACAAAGGAGTATAAGAATTGATAAGCAGAACTTTGTGGTTGAATTCTTTAGGTGGCTTAACGGGTTCACTGTGCCCGCTGTCTACAACAAAACGTGTAAGCAGTGCAATCGCAATTACAATAATCAGCAGGCTTGCAGCCAACATTACATTTCGCAACTTAGTAAATTTTCTGGTACCACTCACTTTATCACCCCGGTTTACTTGTTATTTTCCATTATATACCATCGGCAAAATAATGCCATTTAATTATGGTGATTGTTCCATCGGCACAGGCAGAAAGTCCACCTGCCAGCAAGTCTCCACCAGCCAGCCGGCGCACCCAGTACAATCACCCAGTGATTGAAACTTTTTTTCAAAAACTATAATATCGTTGGTATGACAAAACAGGCTGATATTCTTTCTGATTTTCTTGATTCAAATACTATAGAAGCGTTACCTGCTTTTCTTGATAAATCTTCTGACTATAATTCTTCTGCAGATTTAATTGCAGTTGCATTTGGCGGAAGCGAGGGTTTTTCAACAATTGACGACAGCGGAGCTTCAAAACTAGTTTCTAGTTTCAAAAATAACCTTACACTTCTTATCCAGAAAACTTGGGTAGAAAAATCTGACATTGCACTTAAAGACCAGCTCCTTTATCAGCTTGATGAATTCCGTACAAAAAATACCTGGAAAGACGACTACGGTCTCTTCCTCCAGATTATAAACCAGGCAGTATTCCTGATGTTCGGTCAGAATCCTTCTTGTGATGATTTTGCTGAATACACTTTGCGCATTGATCCAGAGTTTGGAATCTTCTGGTGGTACATTTCAAATCTTCCAAAAGAGGCAGACTGGTCAGAAGAAAAATGCCGGTTAGCAATGCTTCTTGGAATGTTCTTCCTAGCCAACTACTAATTTTTTATGGATATTAAAAACATCTGTTCTAGTCTGCGGGCTGCAAGCCAGAAGCTTGCCCTTCAAAATGCCTGCGAAAAAAATGCGGCTCTCTCTGCCGTTGCCACTGCCCTTGATAAAAACCGCAAATCTATTATTTCTGCAAACGAAATTGACGTAAAAGAAGGCCGTAAAAACGGACTTTCTGAATCGGTTATAGACCGACTTCTTTTGGATGACAAAAGAATAGACGGCATTATTTCAAGCCTTAAAGAAGTGATTGCCCAGACAGACCCTGTCGGCGAAGAAATTGCCGGCTGGAAAACTGCAAACGGACTTAACATTCGCCAGGTTCGCGTTCCTCTTGGAGTAGTTGCAATTATCTATGAAAACCGCCCTAACGTTACAGTAGACGCCTTTAGCCTGGCATACAAAAGTGGCAATGCAATTTTGCTTCGCGGTTCTTCTTCTTCGTATAATTCAAATAAAGAAATAGTTCGCGTAATCAAAGAAGCTTTAGGTGACATGGCAAATGCCATTGAACTTGTGGAAGTTCGTGAACATGACCACAGCGACGTTGACCAGATTTTGAATGCCGTTGGTTTGATAGACGTTTGTCTTCCACGCGGAGGCAAAAAGCTGATTCAGAACGTTGTTCAGAACGCCAGAGTGCCGGTTATAGAAACAGGAAGCGGTGTTTGTCACCTTTATGTTGATTGTGAAGCAAATCTGGAAATGGCATGCCGCGTAGCCGAAAATGCCAAGATTCAGCGCCCAAGCGTTTGCAATGCCATTGAATGTATTGTTGTTCACAGCAAGGTTGCAGAAAAGTTCCTTCCAATGCTGGAAGAAAAATTTGCCGGCCGTGTTAAACTTCATGCCGACGAACGCGCAATCAAATATCTTAAAAACGCCATTCCAGCAACAGATGCCGACTTTGGTAACGAATACCTGGACTACGAATGCTGCGTAAAAACTGTAGACTCAATTGAAGAAGCAATTTCTTACATAAACAGTCACAACACAAAGCACAGTGAAAGCATTATTTCAGAAAGCCGGGCAAAAACCCGCTTGTTCCAGGCAATGATAGACGCCAGCTGTGTTTATGTTAATGCCAGCACCCGCTTTACAGACGGCGGCGAATTTGGCTTTGGTGCCGAACTTGGAATCAGTACACAGAAACTTCATGCCCGCGGACCTATGGGAATAAAGGTTCTTACAACTACAAAATACCTCATAGACGGCGAAGGTCAGGTAAGATAAGACTCCAAAATGCCTTGAACCGCGGTTCTTTCGTGGTAACCGCGGTTAATTCTTCTTTTAAAACATTTACAACTAATATTTACTGATTTATTATTCAAGGCATGAATAGATTACTAACAAAACATTTATTTTTTCTGGTTTGCAGCGCATCTCTTTTTGTACTTACACTGTTTTTTAATGGATGTCGTCTATACTTAGAAGACAATCAGAGTACCGTAAATGCAGTCTCTTCAAAAACTCAAATGAAGGCCTTTGACCAACTGGACAATCCTATTGTATTAAGATTGCCGGTTCGCAAACACCTGAACCTTCTGGGCAATCACGACTGGGGCTATGAAAAAGAAACTGTTGGTAATGTCTTTGTAGTTTATGATACTACTACAGATTCTTTGCATGACTGGGCTTTCTTTGAAGGCCGAAAGGCTAGGCTTGACTGGGGGCTTGCAAACAGCTGTGCTGGCGGTAAGTATTACACTTCTATTTTTTCTGATGGTCGCACAAAAAATTACCGTGTCGCTTTTTTGGATAAGACTACTGGAACAATCAAAGAAGTAAATAAATACCCATATTGGTCACCGTGGATAACAGAAAACCACCTTATAGCTTATGATTACAACCACCGTGACGATGACTCTTTTGACTATATTTTTAACACAGTAGACTTAAATAATTTTGAAGAAAAAGAGATTAAGCTTGTTTCTGACGCATACATTAGCATTGATACAATAAATGAAAAAATGTATGTAGAACAAACCTTTGGTAATGAAAAACATATTTCTCGTCTTTCTGCCGATGGTTCCAAATTCGACGAAATTTTTTATTTTACCTTCCAGGGAAAAAAATTCTTCGACATTATCAATGTATTTGATAACTATTTAGTTCTTCTTTGTACTGATAATCTGGAAAATGATAATTCAGAAAAATATTATTACATTTTTGATTTAAATAACCTTAATGCTGATGGTCCCACAGAAGCA
>JAEEGL016116633.1_pt1 | contig 11772 bp, 12 predicted proteins | sample 9134231 | NCBI WGS metagenome assembly JAEEGL01 (sample SAMN16246548, study PRJNA631951) | gut metagenome | biome: gut microbiome; feature: rumen; material: fiber-attached | host: Bos | place: Iran: Karaj | collected 2018-10
AATCATTATACAATTCATCCATAGTTCGTTCCCTCACTATTTAATATATTTCTTAAACATATCATATGTTTTTTTTAATGCATCAATAAGCCTGTCAACATCTTCTTTAGTATTATATATACAAAAGCTTGCCCTACAAGTTGAGTCTATTCCTAAAAATCTCAAAAGTGGCTGTGCACAATGATTACCTGAACGTACACAAACACCATATTGATCTAAAATACTTGCAACATCATGTGGATGAACTCCGTTAATATTGAAAGAAATAACAGACGAATGATTAGCATCATTAGAAGACATATACATTGTTATATATGGCAACTTCTTTAATCTTTCAATTGCATAATTAGTAAGTCCTTTTTCTATTTCACAAATCTTATCATATCCAATACTTTCAACATAATCAATCGCAGCTCCTAAAGAAGCTACCGCGCCAACATCTGGAGTACCAGCTTCAAATTTGCTTGGAAGTGGTGCAAATGTTGTATCTTGCTCATACACATATTCTATCATATCTCCGCCAAATAAAAACGGATTCATTTTATTAAGCAATTCTCTCTTTCCATATAGTACACCAACACCTAAAGAAGCATACATTTTATGTCCAGAAAAAACTACAAAATCAGCATCTAATTCTTGCACATCTAACTTCATATGTGGAACACTTTGCGTAGCATCCACTACTACAACAGCACCTTTTTTATGTGCATACTTTATTATTTCTCTAACATTATTTATAGTCCCTGTAACATTTGAAACATAAGTAATTCCAACAATTTTCGTTTTTTCTGTTATTTTACTTTTTATCTCTTCATCTGACAATTCAAAATTGTCATCAATATACATATATTTTAATGTGCTGTTCGTTTTCTTAGTCACAAACTGCCAAGGTACTAAATTTGAGTGATGCTCCATAATTGAAAGAACGACTTCGTCATCCTTTTTCAAATTATCAAAGCCATAAGAATAAGCAATCAAATTCAAACATTCACTCGCATTCTTTGCAAAAATAATTTCCTCAGGATATCTTGCATTTATAAAATTCGCAACTTTAGCCCTCGTTCCATCATACACATTAGTCGCTTCAATACTTAAATTATAAGCACCTCTATGAGGATTAGCATTTTGATTTTTATAAAAATCATCAATTGCATTTATAACCATTAACGGTTTTTGAGTAGTAGCCGAACTATCCAAATACGCAACATCAACATTTTTAAAAATTGGAAAATCATCTCTAAAATTCATTAGTCAAGTCTCCTATCTATTTCTTCAATCACTTCATTTTTAATATCTTCATCAAATAGCTTTTCCAAAATACTATTAAATCTTGCTCTTACAATCAACTTTGTTGCTTCTTTTTTATCAAGTCCACGAGACATTATATAAAAAATCTCTTTGTCATCTAATTTGCCAGATGCAGTTGCATGGTTTCCTTCAACGTCATCTTCCGTGCACAAAAGCATTGGAAGTGCTATAGATTTAGCATGTTCTGATAGCAACATGCAATACTCATTTTCATCGCCCTTAGACTTTTTACAGCCTTTTTTAAAATCAATTGTACCTTTAAAATTCTTTTTTGCACTATCTAAAAGTGCACCTTGAACATTTATATTTACAGCATCATTTTCGCCATACAATTCGGCAATATAATTAATATCTTTAATCTGATTTTCTTTGCCTACATAAATTGACTCCAAATTATTATTCGCATCTTTTCCGAGTATATTTGAATAATAGTTTTGAATGCTATTCTTTGCGCCCAAATCAATAATTGTATAATTAAGCTCGCTTCCAGCACTCAATTCATTTTCAATAGAAACGAAGCAATTAGAATTTTCATTCATCATATTTACAAAAATAATATTTGCCTTCACATTTTCATGTGAAATAAGTTTTATTATACTATTAGCAAAACATTCATGGTTAGTATCCGAACTATACTTCATAACCACATTAATATCTTTATCAGCAACAATTTCAACATAGTTAATTAAATTCAAATTGTCGTTGTCAAAGTTATAAATTACCTTTGCATTGCTTCCAGTTATTTTTATTGAACTATTAACATTTTCCGCAATATTGCTATGTAGTTTTTCACCCATACCGTACGAAATGTTTGTAACTTTTGCATCTTCACTTACATTGCAATCGCCAGATATATTTACAGTTTCAAACTTTTTAACATTTTCTGGAAGCACAATGTTTTCTAGCTTTATATTATTAATATTAAAATTTTTAGATGTTCTAACAGGCGTTTCATTAACTTTTAAAATTTCCATTAACCTATGCTTCCCTCCAATTCCATATTTATAAGATTATTCATTTCTACAGCATATTCAACCGGCAATTCTTTTGATATAGGATATGCGAAACCTCTTACAATCATTGCTCTCGCATCATCTTCAGTAAGTCCTCTTGACATTAAATAAAAAATTTCTTTGTCACTAATTTTACCAATCTTCGCTTCATGAGAAAACTCAACTTCATCAGTTCTAATATCATTAACCGGAATAGTGTCCGAACGCGAAATATCATCAAGCATCAAAGACTCACAACTAACACTACATTTAGAGCCTTTCGCTTTCTCTGCAATCCTTACTAATGCACGATAAGTACACGAACCACCTTCTTTAGAAATTGATTTAGAATTAACAACAGAAGATGTGTTTGGCGCGTTGTGAATTACTTTAAAACCAGTATCTAAATTCTGTCCTTTGCCTGCAAAAGTAATTCCAGTATATTCAGTCTTTGCACCTTCGCCATTCAAAATACTCATAGGGTAAAGCATTGAAACTTTAGAGCCAAACGAACCCGTAACCCAGTCAATTTGTGCATTCTTTCCTACAATTGCTTTTTTAGTATTTAAGTTCATCATATTTTTAGACCAATTTTCAATAGTCGAATATCTCAAATAAGCATTATCTTTAACATATAATTCAACACAACCAGCATGCAAATTAACCTTGTTATACTTTGGAGCACTACACCCTTCAATAAAATGAAGACTAGCACCTTCATCAACAATAATAAGTGTATGTTCAAACTGTCCTGACTCAGGTGAATTAAGTCTAAAATATGATTGAAGAGGAATCTCTACTTTTACACCCTTTGGCACATATACAAAAGACCCGCCAGACCAAACAGCAGCATGAAGTGCAACAAACTTGTGATCATTTATTGGAACGCACTTCATAAAATGTTCCTTAACAAGTTCAGGATACTCCCTAACAGCAGATTCCATATCAAGATAAACAACACCCTGCTTAAGCAAATCTTCTTTCATGCTATGATAAACTACTTCTGAATCATACTGAGCACCAACACCAGCAAGCGACTCTCTCTCCGCTTCTGGAATACCCAAAGCTTCAAAAGTATTTTTAATATCTTCCGGGACATCTTCCCAACTAGAATTAAGCTTCGACTTAGGCCTTACATACGTAGCAATATCATCCATTTTAAGTTCAGACAAATCTGGTCCCCAAGTAGGAAGTTGCAATTCATTATACGTTTCAAGAGCCTTAAGTCTAATATCTCTCATCCAATCAGGGTCATTCTTCTGCTTAGAAATCTCAAGAACAACATCTCTATTAAGACCTTTTTGCATCTTAAAATCATAATCATCAGCATTCTTAATATCATAAATATTTCTATTAATATCATCAATTTGTGTTTTAGACATTCAAATTTTCCTTTCATATTATTGTCCAATATTCCGTACCGGTGCACATTGTAGGGGTCGGCCCCTGGACGACCCGTTAGAAATTTTAACATTGCATTGAATTATTGGGCTTCGGTGCCGTTTCTCTCGTCGGGGCTCGATAAACAACACCGAAGCTGAAATAAAAAATTTTATTAAAATAAAATTTTTTACGATGTAAAATGTATTTCATATTGCACGCACAACAATTTGCACCACACGTGTCATCCAAAGACTAACGAATTACACCTACACATACTGCTTATATCCTAGCTCCTCAATTTCATCTGCAAGTTCACTCGTGCCAGTCTTAACAATCTTTCCATCAACCAAAACATGAACAAAATCAACCTTCAAATGCTTCAAAATCTTAGTGTTATGCGTAATAATAAGCACAGCATTATCATCATTTTTAAACATCTCAATACCTTTTGAAACAGTCCTAATCGCATCAACATCAAGTCCAGAATCAGTCTCATCAAGTATCGCCAATTTAGGATTCAAAACAAGCATTTGAAGAATCTCATTTTTCTTCTTCTCTCCACCAGAAAAACCTACATTTAGGTTTCTTTCAGCCATCTTAGGATTCATATTCAATTCTTCCATAAACTCTTTAACTTTATCTTTAAACTCAAAAACTTTAACAGGCTTGTCTGTAATTTTGCCTTTAGCATACTTCAAAAAATTAAACGTTGAAATTCCAGGAATCTCCTCAGGAAGCTGAAAAGACATAAACACACCCTTTTTAGCTATTTTATCAGGGGTCAAACCGCTTATATCTTCTCCCTCAAACATAACACTTCCCGCTGTTTTCGTATATTCAGGGTTATTAAAAATAACATTAGCAAGTGTAGACTTACCAGCGCCATTAGGCCCCATTACAACGTGAACTTCACCCTTATTTATATTCAAATTAAGCCCTTTAAGTATCTCCTTATCACCAACATTTGCATGTAAATCATTGATTTCTAAAAGTTTTTCCATTTTCTTTCTCCTTTTCATACCAAATCAGTAGGAATTATACCACGAAAAAGTCCCGCCGTCAATACACGGCAGGACTAAGAATTCCAGTTTTTATTTATATTCCATATACCTGTACATAAATTCGTTCATAACAGCTATTACTATCCATGTACAAAACAAAAGAATAGATTCAAAAATATCTCCCATGTTGACTATTTCGTTCATCAATCTCAAAAGTGCAATGCCAACAACAACATACACAATTCGGAGTTTAATTTCATAATATTTCCGATCCCTTTTTATTATCCATGCAATATTCAAGCCACAATATATCAATGCAAGAACAACAATTGCGATCTTATCCATCGCTTATTACCTCCTAAAATTTATTTTAAGAAACACACCTACATCTTTTCGCAAGCATTATACCAAACAATAACCAAGATGTCAACATTTATGTTGACTTGCACAAAAATATAGAAATCGTCCAGTGACCGACCCCTACATCTAAAATTGCAACGCAATTTTTGTACTTTTCACTTTTCACTCTTCACTTTTCACGAATCATCCAGTGGCCGACCCCTACACTTATTTTATTAATTCTTTTATCGTTTCCTTATCATTCAAACCAACAAGTCTATCCTTCTCTTTTCCATTCTCAAAAAGAATTAACGTTGGTATATATCTAATTGCAAACTCATTACTCAAATTTCTATTTGCATCTGTATCAACTTTAAGAAACTTTACATCTTCAACTTCTTTAGCTAATTCATCAATAATCGGAGACTGTCTCTTACAAGGTCCACACCAATCTGCATAAAAATCTACAAGCACCTTCCCATCATAGTTAGTTACCTCATCATCAAATTTAGACTCATTAACTAAAACAACTTTTTTGGTAGTATTAGCTTTTTTCTCAATCTTTTCACTCACAACACCATTTTCAGCATCTCTAATATCTGACAAATGATTTAAGTACGCATTTGCAAAAAGCACACCACCAACAAAAAGAAAAATAATAAAAATCAAAAAAATTTTCTTATTCATAATTGCCCTCCAAGTATTTCGTACCGGCGCACAGTTTTTCGAAGAAAAACACTTCATCCAAATATCACATACAACCCCATAACAATCAATACAATTCCAGAAACAACTTTAACAACATTATAATGCTTCTTTATAAATTCAAACGTACTTTTTAACTTGTCAATCAAAACTGCTGAAATAACAAATGGAACTCCAAGCCCTAAAGAATAAATCAAAATAAGTATAATTCCTTTTATAACATCTCCTTGGCTTGCAATCAAAAGAAGAGCCGAACTTAAAAACGCACCAACGCATGGAGTCCAACTAATTGAAAAGAGCATTCCAAAAGCAATTGACTTGAAAAAATTAAGATTATCAAAATTATTCTTAACATTAAGCTCTCTATTTAAAAATCCAATTTTAAGCACTTCCATATAGTTTAAACCAAGAATAATAATTAAAACTCCAAACACTATTTTGGCATATTTAATTACATTGCCAAGTACACTTCCAGCAACACCAGAAATAACACCAAATATAACAAACACCAACGTAAAGCCAAGCACAAATCCAATTGAATTCATCAAAGCTTTATCACTTTTTTCTTTATTATTTCCGGTAAAATACGCCAAATAAATTGGCAACATAGGAAGCATACACGGAGAAACAAAACTAGCAATCCCTTCCAAAAAAGTTAACACATACTCCATAAAAATCTCCTAATCAAATCTATATTGAAGTACTTCCTCAATATAAGCATTCGCTTCAAATTTATCTTCATTAATCATCTCTTTAATTTCTTCAGCAGTCGCCCACTTTGCATTACAAACTTCTTCCGATTGTAAAACTAATTCATCTATAGTCACATCTGATTTGAATAGCCAAACATCAAGAATATCAGGACATCCAGCATAATATCTTTTTTGACTTCCAATTAAAATACCTGTTGAACAATCCACAGTTAAACCTAATTCTTCCTTCAATTCTCTAACAGCACCCTCTATAGAACTTTCACCTTTTAATACAGAACCACCTGTGCATTCCCACTTGTATGGATAAGACTTTGTAGGAGCTCTCTGTGAAATCAAAAACTCATTTTTGCTATTAACAACCCACGCATTAACAACAATATGATACTCATTATCAGCAAGTTTATCTCCCCTATAAACTGATTTACCTGTATAATTACGATTTTCATCATACAAATCCCATTGCTCCACTTAAGTTTCTCACCTCCTTGGGACAAATTCTGCCTGCCACTTTTTTCCCGCCCCTGGGACAAATTCTGCCTGCCGTTTTTTTCCCGGTAATCATTAATTAAATTATATACATTACCAATTTTCAAGTAAATATCAAAGATAAATTTAAATAAAAAAGTTGCGCTACTTACTAAAAGTAGCGCAACCGCCGAGATTAGAAATTAAAAAACATCAATCCGAAGTTCGTACACCTCCCATTCACCATCTTCGTCCACGTCATTAATCATGAACGACAGATAGTAGTTGAAAAACATCCTGTCGAACTTACGCTGGATTTCGTCCAGTTCGACCATTTCCTCAATATCAGGGTATTTTTTCAAAATTTCCCTGACTCTGTTTTTCCACCCCTTCCTCCCAAGGATGATAGTTTCATCCTTAAGAATTTCCGTTTCGAACAAGCTCCACATTTTTTCGTCCATTTTGTCCTCCTTATTGGTAGGTAGGTAAATAACTATTTTAAAACAAACATATTATACAATAAGTTTACATAATTGTAAAGTGGTTATAACAAATTTTTATTTCTCATCTCTGGTGAACATTTTCTGCCTGCCACTTTTTTCCCACATTATTGACATTTATGTAAACCTATGATACAATAACGGCGTCAAATAAATATTTATCAAGGAGGAAGAAGAATGAATTTCGATATAATGGCGAACATTTTTACCGGAATCGTCATCGGCATCATCGCCCTTGGCATTCTGGTTGGGCTCTATTTCATCCTTCCCAGGCTGCTCTTTCTCAGTGTAGTTCCTGGGATTCTTGGGGGCATCATAGCTTCCGCCCTGAAAGAAAAAATCAGGGAAAGGAGAAGGAGAAGCTGAGCCAAAAAAGCGACTCGAGTATAAACCAACTGGTTAAACTCGAGCCGTTTTTTATTTTACATCTTTACCAAAGCAAACCTCGTCAAGTTGCCTGTAACCAACGAAATTTTTTTATAACCATCACTCTTCTGCAATAATTTTAAAATAAGTAATCAAAATTGTCCCAATTAGAGCTAGAATTAATAGCCCACTCAAAAGCACGTCTACGTTCAAAAACGATATCAGGATCCAAATCACCAATCAAAATAGACTCATCATCTAATAAATCTTTACTTGCACAAGCCCAATCATACCTATAATACAAATCTGTAAGGTCAAGAATTTCTTCAACATCAACCATTTTAGCATCAAGCAACATTTCATCAAAAGAATCATATTTAACTATAATACTATTCAAATCTTTAGTTTCGGCCATATTATCCTCACTTGGATAATCGAGAGCATCCAAAAAGCCTAACATCCAAAACAATACCTTTGACGCTTCAACAGTCCATTCCACATCAATAGCTAACATGTCTTCTGCATATCCGCTCATCATAATATCTTCATTATCAGTAAGGAGACTATCTTCTAAACCAAACTTATGCATATAATCCTTAAAAAAGTCTCTCGATGATTCATAATTATTTTTGTCATCGTTATAATCCATTGCAACATTAGAAACCAAATAACTACATAACGCACGCCTTAATATTTCTTCTTTGCTACGAAGTGAAATTTCAGAAGCATTCTCAATAACAGGCAACGTCTCGTGATAACTAATCCCTTCAAGTTCAAGTGTTTTAATTGACTCTGTCTTTCTTTGATTAGCATCTTTTACTTTAATCTTCTCCTGTTGATTTGAACCGTTATTTCCACTATCTAAACTCACCAAACTTTCATTATTCACACTACATCCCACAAGCAACAAAACCGCTAACACAAGCAAAATCACTTTTTTCATAATATAAACTCCTTTTCAAAAATCTAATCAATCAGCAAATCATATACAACGTCTTAATTCTATCAAAACATCAAACCCAAGTCAATTTTTGATTTTACCACCGGACGTAACCGGGGACGTGCCACCGGGGACGGACTCATTGTCACACTTTTTTAAAACTATTTGTTTAAAACGTAAAAGGAATAATTCAAATAAGTAGCAAATAAAACCCAAATCAAATATGGTATTTGAAGTAATCCAGCTACTTTATCTTTATTGTAAAATTTAATAATCATATTAATAATCAGTACTATAAGTAAAACTATCCACAATAATGCAAAAAATCGCCATTCAAGATTAAAAAATATTATTGACCACAAAGCATTTACAATAAGCTGAAAATAATACGACCTATTAATTGATTCATCCGCCAAACCTTTACTATTAAGTAGTCCATAAGAAACTCCCATTAAAACATATAAAATTGTCCAAACAATTGGAAATACCCAACCTGGTGGTGCTAAAAAAGGCTTTTGTAAATTTGCATAACTTCCAGTAGGAGCCGTTATTAATCCAATCAAAAAACCCAATACAACAGGAATTAAAATAGAAATAACAAAAAATCTAACATTACTCATAAAAATCACCTCGAGTAATGTATATGCAAAAGTGCTTGTCAACTGCACACATTATAATGCACACATAGACGTCCATTGTTTACTTTTTCTCATCCTAAATAATTATTCCATTTCAAAATCATCTTGTCCCATTTTCTTATGCTCATCTCTACTAGCAAACTTAACATCAGAACTATCTATACCATTCAAAGAAGAATCATATGCATTTTGTGCTAATTGAATTGCATTAGGTATTTCTCTTACTTCTTGTAACGCACTATTTTGTGCGTCTTTTCCCCATTGTTGTCGTAATTCTTCTATGTCAATGTCCGTAGATGTACTATGCTCTCCCATATTTCTTAAATTTTTTATAATTCCTAAATGATAATCAATTCCATAAGTAAGCTCTGAAATCGGAGTATAAGTCATTTCGCCTTGCATATCATTTAGCATAATTATTTTACCATCCGCTAATACTCCAATTGCAGGGTTAGTTGGATCAACCACTAAACTATAATTTTGATTTGGTACATCAAATACTACTATTGCGTGATTTGCAATGAAGCTAGGAGCTAATTCTCCCTGTCTTTCAAGACTATCCGCATATTCAAAATTTATCTTTCTTTCTACGTCCGCAACATCAATTCCACTTGTATTCATTCTCACAAACATATTTCTAGCATTATAATTAGGATTGACTTGATTTAGTATGTATGTAACATTGTCTGCCATATTTCTACATACACCAGTACTTGAACTTTTTCCTGCATCTAGCCTCCATAGTCCGATTGCATCTATTTCGGGGTTATCATAACCTTTTATATTTGAATGCATATCATCAACTATTTTCATAATTAATTGTAGGTCTGTTAAGTTCATATCTCTTAATTCATTTGCATAATTATTCATTCTCGTTTCATAATCTTCAATCTGTTTTGCATAAAAAAGAGCGTTCGAAACATTCATTGCTTTCATCCCTAATGTATCTATAGGAAGTGCCAATGAAACACCTATTAAAATCGTAGATAGCGCTTTAATAGCCATTTGTTTCTTGGCTTTAGAAGGAATTTTTAACATTTTAGTATTAAAGCCTTTAATAGTAATCTTGTCTCCATCTGCCATCTGCTTAAACATTTTTTTATACTTTATTCTTGATGAAATACTGTGTCCTAGCATTACTCGTTTATCAGTAGGTGCTATCTTACCATCTCTTGGAACAAGAAAATATGGTGCCCTTGAAATACTTTCTTCAACACCTAACTCTTTAGCAAGTTCATTGGCATAAAACATTTTTTCTCTTGGTTTTAATCTCTTTCCAGATGTTTTTTCATACTCTGTAAACCTATATGCTAAAACTAAATTAAAACTATCGTTTATAGAAAACTTGTTTTCATGTATTCTAGCTTGAAGATTTCGCTTAAATGTATCTAGCTCCTGTATTGTAAGTGGTCTTTGTTCTCCTTCTTCTTTAGCTTCACACATTCCTCTAAATATAAAAGCAAGCATCTTATCTTCTCCGAAATCTACAGTTTCAATATATTTTTCTATACATGAATTATCCATAATTTCACCACCTTTGCTAAATACTTATCTTATGAAGTCATTATATCATATTTATATTTTTTCTGCCACTGGGTGCCACTGGGGACGGACTCATTGGCACACTTTGTTAAAACTGTTTGTTTAAAACATAAAAAGATACCATTATATTTGTCAAACATTCATTTACCAACACGAATTTTCCGTATTAACCCTTATTGTACTTGACAAAGCCTCATAATTATGTTAATATAATCCCACAATAAGAATAGATTTTAGGTCGTGTAGTGCTCAAGTATACAATTGTGTGGGTATTAACAGACCGCGAGGGGTGTGTTCGGTAAAAATCTTCTGTTCCACTGGTTAGTTCAGAGAATCTTTTGTTGATCGGTTATAAATCGTACCTATGCAGGGGTACGCGATTGGTGCACGAATAGCACTTGTGGCGTCGCTTCGCCGCATCATCAACAAAAAGATTTGCGCCTCACGTGCCTGGTGGCTATGACCACCAAATAGCGCAACGTTCGATGCCAACGTCATGACATCCTAACCTAGTGTAAAAAAGGAAGAAACTAGGGTTCGACTCCCTTACACCCCACCAGACTTGCCTATAGGCAAGAGTTAAAAGTGAAAAGTGAATAGTGAAGAGTATGTTGCCTAAAGATGGCACCTGTGCCATAAGGCAAGTCTGTACTCTTAACTATTCACTTTTCACTTCATTCACGCTCGCGCTGCCTACGTCCTTGCAAGCGCGGACGCTTAACGCAAAGATGTTCAAAACCAACTTTGCATTAAACGTTCTCGTATACAAGGACAAAGCAAATTATAATATTAAAAAAAACTGGCGGACCATTTTCCACCAGTTTTTCAATACCTATGCCCCTCATGCTCATCCATAAGAGGTCTTTCCTGACACGCTTCA
>JAEEGL016404403.1_pt1 | contig 11772 bp, 9 predicted proteins | sample 9134231 | NCBI WGS metagenome assembly JAEEGL01 (sample SAMN16246548, study PRJNA631951) | gut metagenome | biome: gut microbiome; feature: rumen; material: fiber-attached | host: Bos | place: Iran: Karaj | collected 2018-10
CTCAAGAACAAGAAGCTCATCCTCCTCTTCATCAACTCCACGCGTTGATGAGTATAAGCTCTCAGTTGAATGGGACAGAAAGAGCGGAGATTTTGAGTTCAAGCTCAAGTATGACGATGACAATCTCGTATTGAAGGGATCGCTCCTTCTCAAGGGAGATACATATACCTTCGTTCTCTCTAACCTCAGAGTCGGAGGAACAGCTGTTCCTTACGTTAAGTCACTCGATCTGACGATCAAGGTCGACAAGCACGATCCGGCTCCCAACGTACCCGGCCGTTTCACTGAGATCACAACGATGAATGAACGTGATTTCAAGCATCTTACTGAGGATATCGAGGAAGGCATCGAGAAGATTCAGGAAAAGTATTTCGACCGCTGGTAAACCCGTTAACTGTCACAAATTGACAAACTAATTATGTTTATTTGACCAAGGCCCCGCACTTCAAATCAGCGGGGCTTTATTTTATACTAAAAAAGTTCACGTGTAGATTATTATATCTATGCAATCCTAGTCAAAAGAGGTGTGCACATGAAGAAAGTTCTGGTATGCAAGGAGAGTCTGCCTGCCGAGACCAGAGTTGCGCTTATCCCCGATGACATCAAGAAACTCACAGGTATGGGTTTTGAGTTCACCGTAGTAAGTGGCGCAGGTCTCAAGAGCGGCTTTGAAGATGCTGATTACGAGCAAGCCGGTGCAAAGATCGTTAAGACTGAAAAAGAAGGTCTTTCCGATGCCGAGATCGTTGTCAGGATCTTAAAACCCGATTCTGCCGAGGGCATGAACCCCGATACGGTTCACATCAGTTTCTTGGATCCTTTCAATGAGAAGGAACTGCTTAACGGATTCGCCAAGAATAACATTCAGGCTGTATCCCTTGAGATGATCCCCAGAACGACTCTCGCCCAGAAGATGGACGTCCAGTCTTCACAGACATCTCTTGCAGGCTACGTCGCAGTATTAAATGCTGCTGCCCGCATGCCCAAGATCCTCCCCATGATGGTTACGCCCGCAGGTACTATCAACCCGGCAAGAGTCTTCATCATCGGTGTAGGCGTTGCAGGTCTCCAGGCCATCGCAACGGCAAAGAGACTCGGTGCGCGTGTTGATGCTTTCGATACCAGACCGGTTGTAGAAGAGCAGGTTAAGTCATTAGGCGCCAACTTCGTCAAGATCGATCTCGGCGAGATGAGCCAGACAGACCAGGGCTATGCAAAGGAACTTACTCCCGAGCAGATCGCAAAGCAGCAGGAAGCCCAGGCAAAGGTCTGCGAGAAGGCAAACATCGTTATCACAACAGCTAAGGTATTCGGCCGCAAGGCTCCTGTCCTCATCAAGAAAGATGTCATCGACAGAATGCAGCCGGGTTCCATCATCGTAGATATGGCCGTTTCAACAGGCGGTAACGTCGAAGGCAGCAAGCCAGGCGAGATCGTTACCACGGATAACGGCGTAATCATCCTCCCCGGTGACGAATTACAGCGTCAGGTTCCGTGGGATGCTTCAAAGATGCTCTCCGGCAACATCTATGCATTCCTTACGCACTTCTACAACAAGGAGACCAAGGAATTCGAAGTCAGGATGACCGATGAGATCATGAAGGGTTGTCTCCTCACACAGGGCGGAGCGATCATCCACGAGAGATTTAAGGAGGCTTAATATATGGAAATTTCCACAGACGTAATTATGCTCTTGATCTTCGTCTTCATAATCGCGGCATATTTAGGTGTCGAGCTTATCTCGAAGGTCCCTTCACAGCTTCATACCCCTCTCATGAGCGGTACGAACGCCATTTCCGGCATCACCATCGTCGGTGCCATCGCAGCTACAGCCATTAACGCATCCGGCAATCACGTTCTCGGTCTCATCATCGGCGCGATCGCTATCTTCTTCGCAACTGTCAACGTTATCGGAGGTTATTTCGTAACCGACAGAATGCTCGCAATGTTTAAGAAGAAGGAGGCACCCAAGAAATGAGTGACTATATTTGCATAGTACTTTACATGGTGTCCTGTGTCCTCTTCATCATGGGCATCAAGAAGCTCGGTAAGGCTGACACCGCACGTAAAGGTAATCTCTATTCATCAGCAGGTATGCTCATTGCCATCGTTGCTGTCCTCATCTCACAGGACGTTATCGACGGCGGTCTGGTCAGCTACCTTCTAATCATCCTCGCCATCGCAGGCGGAAGCGTTGTAGGATTCATCTGGGCACGCAAGGTCGAGATGACAGGAATGCCCCAGCTCGTTGCTCTGTTCAACGGTTTCGGCGGTCTGTCCTCAATGCTCGTTGCCATCTCACAGTTCATCGCAGGCGTTACTGAGGATGCTTTCACTGCTCTGACACTGGGTCTCACGATCCTCATCGGTGCAGTCGCTTTCACAGGTTCCATCATCGCATGGGGTAAGCTCGCAGGTCTTAAGATCTTCAAGAAGAACTTCGCCATTCCCGGCAAGAATTTCATCAATGCGGGAATCCTCTTCGTTGCCGCACTCGGCATCCTCTTCCTCTGCATCTCACCTGACGGCGGTCTCGGAGTTGCAGGCGTTATCCTCACAACACTCTCATCACTGGTATTGGGCGTTACGCTGGTTATCACCATCGGCGGCGGCGACATGCCGGTTATCATCTCATTCCTCAATGCACTCTCAGGTCTCGCTGCAGCATTCGCAGGCTTCCCTATCGGAAATACGGTTCTCATCGTATCCGGATGCCTCGTAGGTGCTTCAGGCGTCATCCTCACACTCATCATGTGCAAGGCAATGAACAAGTCTTTCGCATCTCTCCTCTTCAAGACAGTAAAGAAGAAGGCGGCGGCGGCAGAAGGCGAGCACAAGGAACCCAAGTCTATGTCTGTTGAGGATGCATTCCTTATCCTCGAGGCTGCAAAGAGCGTTGTATTCATCCCCGGTTACGGAATGGCTGTTGCCCAGGCTCAGCACGCCGTTAAGGAACTCTGCGATGTCCTCGAAGAGAACGGCTGCGAAGTCAACTTCGCCATCCACCCCGTTGCAGGACGTATGCCCGGTCACATGAACGTACTCCTCGCTGAGGCTAACGTTCCTTACGAGCAGCTCAAGACAGCAGACGAGATGAACCCTCAGATGCCTAACACAGACATCGCGATCGTCATCGGTGCTAACGACGTTGTTAACCCCGCTGCCATCAACGATGAGTCATCACCTCTCTACGGTATGCCTATCGTTAACGCTTTCGAGGCGCGCACGGTATTCGTACTGAAGCGTGGTCATGGTACCGGCTTCTCCGGCATCGAGAACCCGCTCTTCACTATGGATAACACCGTCATGATCTACGGCGACGCAAAGCAGACCGTATCACAGCTCGTAGTCGAGTTCGAGAACGGCTAAGATCAAAACATCCGAAAACCTATAGGGGTCGTCTCACTTGGTGGGATGGCCCTTTTTGTTGGGTGTTGGTGCGGTGGATGCATCGTATTTTCGGGATGTTGGGCTGATTGCGATGCATTTGGCGGGATGGATGCATCGCTTTTTGGAGAAAAACTTTCGATTGAGATGCATCTGGACGTTGCTGAACTGGTTTCTCATTTTGCAACCCCTGTTTTTCATCGGTATGCTCTTAATTTGTTTGATACCGATGATTGACCAGACCCGAGCGTGTCTGAAATCCAGAAAAATCTTTCATATCGACACAAATTTCCGGCAACTGTGTCGAAACAGAATAATAATCAGTTTTACCGATGAATACCTGCTTAATTTTTCATCGGTATTTTGGGAAAAATCATGATACCGATGAAAAACGCCCATTTCAAAATGAGAAATCCATTTGTTGTATCCTCATAGATTAAAGGCAGCTTCTTTGTTTTAAACCGTCAATTCCATGACGATGACGTAGATGATTATAAATATGAAGAGGGCCGACATCAGCAGCATTATGGAAGATATGATGATCCCGGCGACTGCAAAGCCTCTTCCGGTTACATTCCTGTCTCTGGTCTTCTTTATACCGGCAATGGAAAGTACAAAACCTGCTATGGGTCCTGTGGCACCAACGAACAATGTGGCAATGACCGATGTGATCAACCACGAGACCGTGCCCGGATCAACATCATCATAGGTCTCGATCATATAAAAGAAGAATACCGTTGCGGCAATAGCCAGAAGCGAGTTTACCAGACCGCACAGGCCCGTAATATCGAACCTCTTTTCCTTGGGTTTCTTCTCACCCGGGAACAGGAAGCCGCACAGATCGCATGTCGGAAGAATATCTGCCTGCGGCGCACCGCATTTGGGACAAGTCTTCATTGTTCACCCTCCACAACCGTAAAATATGCAGAACATGTATCATCATAAGAAATCACTGGAGTTGATACGGCATAGATAACTACGATCTCCCCCGTGCCTTCTTCTATCATAAAAGTTTCCTTGTCATTATCAACAGTGATGCCTGCGCTGTTATCGTCGACCTGGCCTTTCCAGAAGACCGCCAGTCTTGTCGTTACCTTTTCCTCCTCGACATCGATCACGAAAACATCATTTACCGAATATTCCTTCCCCGCTTCGAGCGGATAGTCGCTATCAAGAGTTACCGGGTGCAGCTGGTGAATATATGGGTTTCTCGGCCCGTTAACGAATTCCACCCATTCCGGATTATCTTCCAGTGCAGCGCAGCCGGACAGGCACAGTACGCCTGCTAACGGAAAAATAAATAATCCGGCTGTGAGTTTATTCATTCCCTTTTCCCTCTCAATTAATCTATCCCATGGCGAGATTATAGCACAAAGTCAAAATGCGGGTTTGGGCAGAAGGAATTCAGGCCTTGTCTGCCTTCCTGTTCACCGGCCTGATAACGAAGCAGATAACGATGAATACGGGAATGAAGATAACGAATGCAGAGATCACGTCGATGATCGAATGCTGCTTGATGAACATCGTAGACAGAACAATGAGGAGCGCCAGGATATCACTTGCTATAAGGAGCGCCTTCTTGTCCTTAAATGTGAGATGAAGACCGGCAGCTACTACGATCGCATCGTAAACATGAAGGCTCGGGAGAACATCCGTGGGCGTGTCGATATCATGCAGATAGCTGATAAGATCCATGAATACATTCTGTCGGTCAGGAATGGCCGCGCGGAGTTCAAGAGCATTGGGATATACGAGCGAGATGATTATGAACAGTGTCATGCCCGTCATGAGCATATAAGAGGTCTTGCGTGAGACGGGACGGCTGTATATCGCAATGGCGATCATGCCGGCAACGAGATAAGGGAGCCACAGCATGTAAGGAATGATGAACACCTCAACAACGGGGATCATGTCATCGATTGCCGTATGGATAATATGGAATCCGCCTGCGGGAGTGAGGCTCTCGACCCAGAAGAATGTGGGCATGTATACGACCATATAGATTGCCATCGGCAGCAGCGTGACAACAACATATAAGATCTTCTGCAAAAGAGTCCTGTTCTCCGGCTTATCCAATTTTCACACCTCGAAAAATATACGAAGTGCCTTCCGGGATCTGAACACCCCTCAAAGACACTCCGCATATTATACCTTGTGGAAGGAAAAAAAGGATTGACCGTTATAACAGACTTAGTCTGTACTTTTACCCTCTGTATATGACTTTTGCATTAAACCGCATTTACCGTACCGATGAAGACAGGAGCCATTGTTTCAGTATCAACGATCGCATACACAAACGGTCTGTCGCAAAATACCGTGCGGTATTCCTCTTCGCCGACAATGGCGCCCTTTGTCCTGAGAGTTACTGCCGTAACAGCTGCGGCTCTTGTGCCCTCCCTGTCGACTTCGATGTGAGTCTTGTGGATAACTCTTGAAACATAGATGTCTCCGGGCTGTCCCGCAATACCTGACAAATCAGCCGCAGCATCACTGAACACGTCAGTTACACCGAGGTTCTTAAGGGTATCGTTCATCTTAATGCCAAAGTCCGACTCGAATTCAGGCATCTTCGAATATACCTTGTAATCGTAAGTAACGCTGTTTATGAATGCTTCGTAGTCCGCTGCCGTGAAGTTTGCGGCGAACTCATTTGCGCTGACAGAAGTGTCAGCCGGAAGGATCGCGAGGAACGCATACTGTCCGCCCTCGTATGCCTTGATGAATCCTGTAGCCTTATCCGTCTCATAGTATGCGGATGTCTCATCGTTAAGGAATGTTACCTCCTGTACATTGCCGTCTGCAGCAGTGAAATCGCCATGGGTAATATGATCTTCGTCATAGGATTCTTCCCACTTACCCTCGAAAGCGATCGCGTTTACAAGTACCATGACCGTGAGCGGATCAAGACTGTCGATAACGCTCTCGATCATGTGGTCAGTATGCTCATATACCCAGCCGTTGATCTCGGCAGGCGTATTCTCATCAAAATCCGAGACCTTGTATTCTGCCAGGAAAGTATCCTGAATGTAGTTCACATAATCCATGTTTACCGCATCGCCAAGGATCTTTCCGTTATTCCAGACGGCATTTGAGCATGTGAAATCAACATCCTTCGCGCCGTTGAGCCTGTCCATGAGAGCAGCCGCATATGCCTGCTGTGTAAGAGGTCCCTGCCCTGCCGCGAAAAGATTCGTGAGCTGGTCTAAAGATTCTCCTTTCGCGCCTGCAGCAACCATATCCAGCGCCATCATGAGCGATGCCGGCGAGATCATGATGTTCGAATCATCTCCGTAATCCCTTACCGTCTGGCTGAAGATGTCGAAGCAGTATCTTCTGTATTCCTGATCCATCAGGTCCGCATCATAGGAAGTACCTTCAACATCGTGGAAATTGATCTCCGCCTTGATCGCAGGATCGTTTACGAGGTTGCTGTCCACAGCGGGACTCTGGCTCTGGGTAGCCACAGCCGAATTACATCCTCCGAGAAGAAACGCCGCCGCCATAATGCCCGTAACAGCCTTAATGTCTTTTTCCGAACAGATCTTCATTTTTCTGATCCTCCTATATTCCAAATTAAATAGAGTTAACTGTGCCTACGAAGACGGGCGCCATTGTCTCCACATCGACGATCGCATACATATAAGGTCTGTTGCAGATAACTTCGCGTGTCTCACTCACCATCTCTACAACTGAATTGTAAGTAACTGTGACCACCGTAGCTGCAGCAGCCTTGGTTCCTTCCCTGTCCACTTCGATATGTGTCTTATGGATGATCCTTGATACGAAGAGATCTCCGGGCGCTCCAGCAATACCGGAGAGGTCTGCCTTACCGTCGTCGAAAATATCGCCGCAGCCCATGTCTGCAACCGTATCATTAAGTGTCATCTCGTAATCGTATGCGAACTCCGGCATCTCGGAATATACAGAATAACTGTATGAAACGCTGTTGATGAATGCTTCGTAGTCATCGGGCGTGAAGCCTGCCGCGAACTCATTTGCATTGACGGATGCATCTGAAGGAAGGATAGCGAGGAACGCATACTGGCCGCCTTCATACATCTTCATGAATCCCGTTGCCTTATCCGTCTCAAAATATGCATCCGTGGTATCACTTAAGAACGTAACGGTCTTTGCCGTGCCGTCCGCAGCGGTAAAATCACCGTCAAAGATCTGATAGTCCTCATATCCTTCTTCCCACTTCGCATCGAAAGCAATCGCGTTTACGAGCACCATTACAGTCGAAGGATCGAGTTCATTGATCACCTGTTCGATCATGTGATCGGTATGCCTACCAATCCATGAATTGATCTCATCAGGTGTCTTGTCATTAAAATCAGTTACAACATATTCCGCAAGAAATGTGTCCTGAACATAATCGACGTAATCCATGTTTACGCTGTTGCCTAAGAGCAGGCCATTGTTCCAGATCGCATTAGCGCACCGGAAATCAATGTCTTTGGAACCGTTGATCTTATCCATGAGATCTGCAGCATATGCCTGCTGTGTAAGAGGGCCCTGCCCTGCCGCAAAGAGGTTCGTGAGCTGGTCCAATGAATCGCCTTTCGCGCCTGCGGCAACCATGTCGAGCGCCATCATGATGGATGCCGGTGAGATCATTACATTGCTGCCGTCACCGTAATCCCTGACCGTCTGGCTGAACAGCTCGAAGCAGTATTTTCTGTACAGACGGTCCATCATTTCCTCATCGTAATCAGTGGCGCCGACTTCCCTGAAATTGATCTCCGCCTTGATGGCGGGATCATCATTAAGTGTCTTCTGAGTGTTAGCAGGAGCTGCTGCCGCACTGCAGCCTCCGAGAAGGAACGAAGCCGCCATTATACCGGCCGCCATCTTCAGTTCTCTCTTTGAACATTTTTCCATTCCTATTACCTCCAAAGTTTGTGTTTGATTTGCTTTATGCCCTATAAACAGTTTGGCAGGGAAAAATGTTGCATTTCGAAAACCTGTTTTCGCAGTATAAGGAAGTCTGTCTCAATAGGTGCTATAATAATTAAATATTTTTGCTTTATTATGGGGAGAGATCTATGAGTCGTTGTTTAGGCTGCTTTGAATCGATCGATGGCGTAACGGGGCCCTGTCCGTATTGCGGCTATTCAAAAGATGCACCTGCACAGAATAAGATATTCCTGTCTCACGGGACCATGCTGGCTGAGAGATACAAGATCGGAAACATCACCAGGCATGACAATGAGAACACGACCTATATCGCATGGGATAACGTGCTGGAGTGCAAGGTAAACATCACGGAATACCTTCCGGTCCAGCATGTGGCGAGAAATCCGGAAAATAACGAACTGACTGCAACAAGCGACAGCAGCAGTGCCGTATTCGACAAGGGCTTCATCCAGTTCGTCAACAAGGCAAAGCAGTTATACAAAGAAGGCGGCAGCGTAATGGTCTACGACTGTATCGCCGAGAACAATACCGCCTACATGATCCTCGAATACAAGCCCGAGAAGAAACCCTATGTGGGAGTCTTCAAGCCCCAGTTCGAGCAGCCCGAATTAAAGAAACCCGTGGCTGAGCCGCCCAAGCCGCTTCAGCCCCAGTCTGAAAAACGCAAACCGGCACCGCCCGGACCGCTTCAGCCTCAATCTGAAAAGCGCAAGCCCGTACCGCCCAAAACTGTACAGCCTGCGCAGCAGCCAAAGCCGCTTGTAACTACAGAACCTGAGGCAGCTGAAACAACTGAAGTAACCAAGGTTAAGCCGCCCAGGCCTCAGGCCCAAAGGATCTCCACTTCTTCTGAACCGGAGAAGCTCGATCCTACGCTCCAGTCACCGGCTTATCAGATCTACCAGATGCAGCCCAAGGTCCAGGAACCCGTGCCTGCACCGGTACCGCTGTCTCCTGAGAATTCGCCGTTTAAGCATCCTGCTCCGGCACAGACTCAGCAGGCTCCGAGTGTGCCTGTCCAGACTATGCCCCCGTCACCCAGGCCCGAGCCCGCTGTTCCCGTTCAGAGACCTGCGGCCAATAACGCGGCTGTTCCCGTAAACAGACCTCAGGCGCCGCGAACAGCAAGTCCGGCTCCTGCCATACAGAGTAACTCTTCAGAAGGTCCCCTTCAGAAGATCGCTCTTCTTCCCATGTGGCTCAAGGTTGCTGTTCCTGCAGTCCTGGTCGTCGGCGTTGTCCTGATAATCCTCGCAGCATCCGGAGTGTTCAAAAAGTCAGGCAAAAAACCTGACGTCACCGAGCCGTCAGAGACCACGGCCGAGACCGAACCTGAGATCATTGAAGTAACTCTCGACGAGAAGACATCCTTCTCCTTCAGAGGCCATTCATATGCATACTATACGGAAGCCGATTCCTGGGAAGCAGCAGAAGAATACTGCGAAGCCAGGGGTGGTCACCTCGTTGTCATCACCACCAAGGAAGAGAACGATGCGGTATGGGCATTCGCCCAGAATCTCGACAATAAGAGCGTATTTATCGGCCTGTCAGATGCAGGTACCGAGGGCAAATGGCAGTGGGTAACCGGTGAACCGGTATCATTCACCAACTGGGTCGACGGTGAACCCAGTGCCTCTACGGAAGATGAGAACTATGCCGAATTGTCTTTCAACAACGATTACAGGGGCGGTTACTGGAATGATTTCAGTTTCGATAAGCACGGCAATGTCGAATCCACAGGCTTCATATGCGAGTGGGATTATGATCTGGTAAATCCCGTTGCCGGTACTGCCCTTACATCCGACGAAGCTGTTACGGCCTTCCGTTATCATGTCGCTGAATCGCTGATCGCTTACGAGAATCACAAAAGAGGCCAGGCAGAAACTGAAGTTCAGGAAAATGATGAAGAAGACGGAGAAGAAGATTACATTGAAGATAATGCTTTTGAACCCGTAATTGCGAACTGGAAACAGCTCGAAAACGAGAACGGCATCTGCTCCTTCTTCTATCAGATGGAAAATGGAGAGTGCTTCGTCTACTACACTGATCTGAGTACAGGCATCACCACTTCTCTGAGATACGCCGATCCTTCTTTGGATATAGCTCTTTCTATCGGACAGTCCGATTACAATGCTTTCGAGTGTCTGGAAGCCATAAAAGAACTTCCTGACAACTCTTCCGCAACAGAACTCAAGGATTATCTGAACAAGGATATCCGCGAATCAGCAACGGCGATCGGCAACCTCGAAGACGTAAGTCCTGAAGGAAATATTGAATTGTCGAGTGAAGATATGTACATAACCACATCCAGGGATTCCGGTACTGAGAATATCTCTTATATCCAGTTAAGAGGCAGCTCCGGCAAGTACTGCTTATACGGCGCAACCTCCAGAGTTTACTGGAACGATGTCGTTAAGGCTATAGTTCTCAACGGAGCTCAGACCGCAACCAGAGTCGATGACAGGACATATGTCTTAACTATGGAGGATGGAACAACAGTCACGCTTACCAATACTGAGAGCAGACTGGTTACTCACATAGCTGCGAAGGTTGAATGAGTTTTTGGGCAACAAAAAGGAATTAACAACGGGCTGTCTCGATAATGAGGCAGCCCGTTGTGTCTGAGTTAATCTATTGAGGAGTTTTCTTATCAGATTCCGTTTACTGTTCCTACGAAGATGGGAGCCATTGTCTCCATGTCAACGATCGCATACATATAAGGTCTGGTGCAGTCAACATTCTTAACCTCTGTCATAACAAGAGGTGCGCCTGCCATGTCAACTGAAACAACAGTAACTGCAGCTGCCTTTGTTCCGTCGCGGTCAACTTCGATATGTGTTTTGTGGAATACCTTTGATACAAAGAGATCACCGCGCGCACCGGCAATACCTGATAAGTCAGCTTCGCCGCCAAAGATATCGGTGCATCCCAAATTCTTCAGAGTATCGTTAACCTCATACTCGTAATCGTAGCTGAATTCAGGCATTGTCGAATATACATCGTATTCATTGGAAACGCTGTTAATAAACTTCTCGTAATCTTCAGCAGAGAAGTTCTTCGCGAACTCATTTGCACTGATGGATTCATCTGTGGGAAGGATCGCGAGGAAACCGTACTGGCCACCCTCGTATGCCTTGATAAAGCCTGTTGCCTTCTCCGTCTCGAAATAAGAAGATGTGACGTCACTTAAGTATGTAACATGCTGTGTGCTGCCGTCAGATGCCTGGAAATCACCTTCAAATATCTGATAATCTTCGTATCCTGTTTCCCACTTAGCTTCAAAAGCAATTGCATTTACGAGGACCATTACCGTAGCAGGATCAAGTTCGCCAACCGCTTCCGCGATCATGTGATTTGTATGTTCATCGATCCATGAATTGATCTCATCGGGTGTCTGATCATTGAATTCAGTTACTGTATATTCCGAGAGGAATGTATCCTGAATGTAGTTAACATAATCTGTATTTA
>JAEEGL010344614.1_pt1 | contig 11771 bp, 6 predicted proteins | sample 9134231 | NCBI WGS metagenome assembly JAEEGL01 (sample SAMN16246548, study PRJNA631951) | gut metagenome | biome: gut microbiome; feature: rumen; material: fiber-attached | host: Bos | place: Iran: Karaj | collected 2018-10
CCAGACCCCAGACCCCAGACCCCAGACCCCAGACCCCAGACCCCAGACCCCAGACCCCAGACCCATCGGTAAGCCGAGCGTTCCGTGCCGCCCCATTCTTGGGGCGGGGAAAGCCCCAGGTCTCTGGGACTTTGGACTGGCCGCGGCTATGCGCGGGAGGCGAGCGACGCCGTCGATTCGCGGTGGACGAGGCGCGGAGAGACCAGGGTCTGGACGGCTGGCGAGGCATCTCCCGCCAGCCGCCGGTCGAGGATCCGCTCTACCTCGACCGCCCACTGGCCGATGTCCTGGTCGATGCTGGTCAGGGACGGCTGGAAGAATTCTCCCTCGGGGATATTGTCGTAGCCGATGATGCTCAGATTCCCAGGCACCTGGATCTTCAGGTCGTGGCACGCCTTCAGTGCGCCCAGCGCCCCAAGGTCGGTGTCGCAGAACAGGGCGGTGAAGGAAAGTCCGCGCTCCCCAAGATGCCGCTTCAGGGCCTCGTAGGCCTTGGCCGTCGAGTTCTCCCCGCTCAGCGTCCCCGCGTCGATCACCACGCCCTCCAGCCCCGCCAGCGTCAATTGGCGCAGAAAGGCGCGACGGCGCGTGACGGCGCTGTGGAAATGGGGCAACGACTGCAGGAAGGCGCAGCGCGAATGCCCGTTTCGGATGAGCCAGTCCGCCGCCATCGCCCCGCCCAGTTCATTGTCGGTGCAGACCGCGTCCATCGGCAGCGGCTGCGGCAGCATGTCGACGAAGACGATGGGCAGGCGGATGTCGAGGATCTCCCGCAGGAAGGCAGGCGTGAAATCCTGGTTGAAGTTGAAGATCACCGCCTCGACTGGAGCCTTCAGGCACGATTTGTCGAAGGACAGCGTCTGGTGGTCGTACGAGATGTGGCGCAGACAGTATTTCCCGCTGTTGAAATGCCGCTCGAAGGCATCCAGGCTCATGCTCGCGAAAGTGGACGCATAGTCCGAATCGATGTACACCACGTGGCGGCGGGCGCCGTCCCCAGCACGACGCGTCCCCCGCCCCACGCTGCTTTCCACCAGCCCCTCCTGCTGCAACTGCCGCAACGCACGGGTGATCGTCACCTGGCTGACCTGGCAGTGCCGCATCAACTCCCGCACCGATTTCACAGGCTCCCCAGGCCCCAACGCTGAAATCTCCTCCTTCAGAGTCTGGTAGACAATCTCATACTTCTTCGGCTTGGACATCGTGCGGCAAAAAAAACAGTTCGGCCCCAAAACACCGCCCCGCCGCGGCAGCGAAAGGCGCCGACACGGCACGGACTGCCCCCCCAACAAAGAAAACAACTGCGCGAAGAGGGAAAGCACGCTCCCCGCCTCGCCTTTTACTATAATGCCTAATTGACGGTCGGCTAATTATAGACACAATTTATCATTATTACAAAATATTGTGTTCTTTTATTGGCTATTTGTAACTTTTATAAAAGATACCATTTGAAATGTGTTTAAAATGGGTTATAGTAAGTTTCACTGGTCGTTTGGAAACCACCAATTCAGGGGATCGACACATTTTCATGAAGCCCGCGGACGACAATACCGCGCCGCCGCAAGGCGGCGGCCTGACCCTTCTCCAGAAACTTGGATACGGCATCGGCGCGATGACGGAGAACAACATGCAGAATGCGGTCTCCAACTTGACGATGCCGATAATGAACGACCTGATGGGGGTGAAGTCGGTCTATCTGGGCTATGTCGCGGCCATCGGGCGGGTCTTCGACTCGATCACCGACCCGCTGATGGGCTACATCTCCGACAAGACGCACGGCCGCTGGGGCCGTCGAAAGCCCTACATCCTCTCTGGCTCGGTGCTGGCGGCCGTGGCGTTCTTCTGCGTATGGCTCTTTCCGCTGTCGGGCTGGAGCGGCCACCGCCTGCTGTACTATTTCCTGGCGATGTCGCTCGTCTACTACCTCTGCACGACCATCTATTGCGTGCCGTATATCAGCTACGGCTACGAACTGAGCCAGGACTACCACGAGCGCACGCAACTGATGGGCTTCCGCATGTTCTTCGTCAGCCTCGGCAATGTCCTGCTGCGATGGGTGTATTGGTTCACGCAGCGCCGATGCTTCTCGAACACGCTCCAGGGGATGCGGGTGGCGGCGCTGGGGCTTGGAGCGCTCTTCGTCCTCTGTGCGCTGGGGCCGCTCCTGCTCACGGGGCGCGCCGCCGCACCTGAACGGCGCGAGGCCAGGCTGAAACGCATCCGCCTGGCCGACATCGTCTCGGTCTTCCGCGTCCGCCCCTTCCGCTGCGTGGCGCTCTGCCTCGCCCTGGGCGTATTCGGCGTCATCTCCATCAGTTCCCTGAACTTCTACATCATCATGTACTATGTCTGCAACGGCGACAAAGGCTTCGGCGGAACCCTGCTGGGACTCAACGGCACCCTTGGCGGCATCCTGGGCGTCGCGTCCCTGCCGCTCATCACGCGCATCTCGCGTCGGCTGGGCAAGCGCCTGACCCTCGTCATCTTCCTGCTCATCGGCGTCATCGGCTCGGCGCTCAACTGGATCCTCTACACGCCGAGGGCGCCATATCTCTCCGTGCTCCAGACCGTATTCTACACCCCCGCCCTGACGGCCCTGTGGATGCTGCTCTTCTCCATGATGGCCGACGTCTGCGACTACGACGAATACCACAACCATCTGCGCCGCGAGGGCATCTTCGCGGCCGTCCTGTCGTGGGTCGGGAAGGTGGGAATCACGCTCGGGGTGGTCGCGGGAGGGTATATCCTCGTCTGGACTGGATACAACCAGACCCCAGGCGCCGTGCAGACGGCACAGACTTTGCTGAACATGCGCCTGTACTATGTCATCGTGCCGACAGTGGGGCTGGCCCTGGCGGCGCTGGCCCTCGCGCCCTATGCGCTGGGCGCCCGCAAGGTCGCGGAACTCAAGGCCGCCCTTGCATCGCGCCGGGAACCGCAGCCCGCAGGAGGAGACGACCATGCAGTGGATTGAGCAACTCGCGGAACTCGCCCGCGCCGACGTCGCCGTCTGCGGCGGCGGCCCCGCAGGCGCCATCGCCGCCCTCTGCGCCGCCAGGCAGGGCGCGCGCGTCGTGCTGCTTGAACAGACTGGATGCCTCGGCGGCATGGCGACCTCGGGCCTGGTCCCCGCCATCATCCACCTCTCCGACCGCCAGCACTGGGTCGCAGCGGGGACACCCCTCGACATCGTCGGGAAAATGTGCGGGGAAATGGGCTGCGGCGCCCCCGACCCCATCTGGCAGGTCATCAACCCCGAATGCCTCAAGCGCCTCCTGGACGAGGAACTGAAGGCCGCAGGCGTGACCGTCCTTTTCGACGTCAAGGTCGCCGCCGCGCAGGTCGAGGACGGCCGCATCTCCGCCGTCGCCGTCGCTGGATGCAACGGCCTGAAGCGCGTCGCCGCCACCGCCTTCGTCGACGCCACTGGCGACGCCCTGCTGGCCAAGCTCGCGGGCGCCCCATGGGAATGCGGCGACGAGGACGGCCAGACGATGAGCCCATCCCTCTGCGTGCAGTACTCCAACATCGACATTCGGAAAGTGCGGGAGGCCGAACGCCGACACGAGGACGCCCCCACCCTCTGGATGCGGCACAAGGACGAAATCCCGCTGGAGGAATACCACCTCGTCGGAGTCTCCCTCTACGGCCAGGGCACTGGTTCAGGCAACCTCGGCCACACCTACGGCGTCAACGCCGTCGACGAGTTCGACCGCACGCGGGGATACATGCTGGGGCGGCAGGTCGCCCGCACCATCTGGGACTTCTACCGCCGCTTCGTCCCAGGATACGAGCGCGCGGACCTGACCGCCACCGCCGCGCTCCTCGGCGTCCGCGAAAGCCGCCGCATCCGAGGCGACTACGTCCTGACGCTCGACGACTACCAGGCACGGCGGCACTTCGAGGACGACATCGCCTGCTTCTACTACCCCATCGACATCCACGCCTCGTCGCTGGATCCCGAGGCGCAGAAGCAGGTCTGCGCCCGCATGCAGGGGACGGCCTACGCCGTCGGCGAAAACTACGGCATACCCTACCGTGCGCTGATCCCGCGCGGCCTCCGCAATCTGCTGGTGGCGGGGCGCTGCGTCTCCACCGATCGGAACATGGAGGCCAGCCTGAGGGTGATGAGCGGCGCGATGCTGACTGGCCGCGCCGCGGGGCTCGCCGCCGCCATGGCCGCGCGGCCCGCCTGCGGCGGCGAAGTCCGCGCCGTCCCCGTCCCCGACTTGCAGCAGGCCATCCGCGCCGACGGCGGCTACCTGCCCTCCCCCCAGCCGTGCTGATCCAGGCCATCCCCCGCCTTTCCGTCTCCATCCATCCCCCAACAGGAGTCCACATGAAAACCAAACATTCCTTCACGCTCATTGAACTGCTCGTCGTCATCGCGATCATCGCGATCCTGGCCTCCATGCTCCTGCCCGCCCTCGCCAAGGCGCGCGAAAAGGCGCGCCAGATCTCCTGCGGCAACCAGATGCGCCAACTGGGGACCTTCTCCATCCTCTACCAGCAGGACAACGAATACATCCTCCCCGCCTGCCTGAACGGCAACATGAGCTGGCGCCGCTATTTCCTGCCCTACGTCGACAACGCGCCCTTCGAGCGCTTCGCGGAGGACACCAAGTTCAAATACCACCTGCAATGCTCAGTCGCCCTCAACGAGTTCGGCGCCGGCTTCGACGGGCGCTCCTCCAGCTACATCCAGGTCGACCAGCCCCAGAACCCCGCCAAGGCCATCAACATCCAGCGCCTCGACACGCCCAGCAAGAAGGCCATCTACGCCGAATCCCGCGTCTTCCCGAACCCCAACCGTTTCGGAAACTTCATCGACGTCAGCGCCACCTACCGCACCATGCAGTATCCCTCCAACCGCCACAGCAACGGCACCAACATCACCTTCGCCGACGGGCACATGGCCTGGTACCGCTGCGGATGGGCCATTCCAGGCGGCAACGGCGCACTCTGGCCGTGGGGCCTCGACGCCGACACCTACCGCGACCTGGACTGCGGGCTCTAAGCCAGGCCCCACGCCTTCCACTACTCTTCGCCGGCCACGACGCCGAAACGGAGGACACCATGCAGGGACATCCATGCTTCCGCCTACACGCCGCGCTGCTGCTCGCCATCGCGCTGCATTGCGCCGCCACCGACTATTCCCACTCCTTCGCGGACGGGAAAGGCGACTGGAACGGCGTCGTCCGCGACGGGGCGCTGGTCCATGAAATGGGCGTCCACAAGCCAGGCAGCTATCTCGCCGCCGCCACCCCGCTCCCCGTCTCCCCTGGGGAGCGCTTCATCTACGAAGCGGAAGTGAACATCCCGCAGCCTCTTCGGCAAGGGGTCTACCGCCTGCAGGCGGTCTTTCTCAACGACCGCGGCGGCCTCGTGTCCAGCCATCTCTCCACCGAAAGCGCCGATTCCAGCCGCGCCTGGCGGCGGCTCTCCATGCCGCTGGCCGTCCCCGTCGGCGCGACGCGCCTGCAACTCCGCCTCGTCCACAACGGCGTCGGCCGTGTGCTGGTGCGGCGCGTGGCCTGCCGCCCGCCCGCGCCAGGCAGTTTCGACGCAGGGCGCTTCCCCGCCTACGCTGGCACCCTGGAAGAGCAGAAGATCCTCCAGGGGATGTCGCTGAAGACAGGCGGGGACATCCCCCCGTCGGCCCACCTGGACTATGACGACCGCCCCGCGCCGTCCCGCTATTCCGTGCGCTTCCAATGGGCGAACCCCGCCGAACGCCCCGCCAGCGGCACCGTGGAAAGCGCGCTGCCTGACCTGCGCCCCCCTGGCTCGCCGCGGCGCGCCGTCGCCTCCGTCAGCCTCTGGATGCGCGTCCACCATCGCGGCGCGGGGAAACTGCACCTGGACATCAGGTTCCGCGAATTGCTGTCGGGATACGGCGATGCCCAGAACCGCTGGACCGCCCGCATCCCGCTGGAGAAGTGCCCCCCTGGCGGCGCCTGGACCCGCTTCGAGTTCACCCCCGCCGACTTCCAGGCAATCCCAGGCAACTCCATGCCCGAGGCCTGGGGGCAGATCGAACCCGCCACCATCTTCTTCGATGTCGAAGGCCGCGGCGAAGCGGCATGGAGCCTCGCCGATGTCCGCGTGCGATACGATGACGGCGGCGAGGCCATGGCCTTCGCCGCCTGGCAGGACCCCCTCTGGTATTTCGGCCGCGCCGACGCGCCCGCCCCCATGCTCCCCGCCCTGGAGGGCAGGAATGTCCACGGCAGCGGCACCTATCTCCTTGAAACCGAGCGCGGACGGCGCAATTTCCAGGAGCTCAAGAAACTCGTTCCGAATCTCGCCTTCCAGCAGTACGCCTGCCTGCCAGAACTGCTCCGCGCCCGCGAATGGCTCCGCAAGTCGGGCATGACCGCCGGCTTCCAGGGAGTCGGGCCGTTCCTCTGGCAGCGCGCCGTGGAACTCGACGCCCTCGCCGCACCGCGCGATTCCTACCAGTTCCTCAATGAACGGCACCACAAGATGGACTATACCGACGACGCCTCCTGGCACACCATCTGGAAGGAGGTCGCAGGGCGCTTCGGGAAATACGGCATCCCCGAGTTCCAGACCATCGACAGCGGCTTCCGCGTCGCCGACGCCAAGGTCAACCGCAACGCACCCCGCATCCTGCGCCATGAGGACATCGGCATCGCCCCCCCTGCCGCCGCCGCGTCGCGCGCCCCCATCCACTTCTGGGACTACTTCGAATGGTATGCGGGCTTCCGCTGGACCCCCGCCGACCTGGGCTGGAAGACCTGGGACGACTACCGTGTCACGCCGCCCAATCTGGTCATGACCGCCGCCGCCTCCCCCCGCACGCGCCAGCGGGCATACCTCGACTTCATGCTTCGGCACTACGCCTTCCTCCGCTGGCACGCCGACGCCTCGAAGTCATTGGCGGAACAGGGCGTCCGATACATCCTGATGAACAACGGCGACGACTGGCGCAACGGCAACGACTGCATCGGGGCCGTCCGCCTGGGGCACCTCGGCGGCTTCGTCGAGGAGACATTCTTCTATCACCCCGCCACCGTCCTCAAGGCCTACCATCAGGCCGAGACCATGCGCCTGCTCTACGAAGGAAGCGGCCTCCACCACCGCCTCATTGCAGAATCGGGGAAAAACGGCCACAACCCCATCTACTGGGCGCCCGAATACTCTTACGCCGCAATCTTCGACATCGCCGCCGCGGGCAACTATGATTCGCTGGAAATCGACTGGCCCAGCGCCTGGATGGAGGTCCAGACCAGGCCAGAGAACCGATATGACTTCAACCGATACCTCGACTACCTCGCAAAATGCCTGGCCTTCAACCGCGCCCGCGCCGAACGGCCCCGCGTCCCCCCTGAAATGCGGCGCCTCCTCATTCTCCAGGAGACCCGCGCCTCCTATGCAGGGCCGCGCGCACGAGTGCTCGGGCAGACCCTCGAACGCGACAACTGGCCGTTCAGCCGAATCACCCCGCAACTGCTGGACGACGCGGTCCTGGACCGCGCCAGGATGATTGTCAACGACTGCTATGCGCTCACCCAGGCCCAGGCCGACAGGCTCGCCGCATGGGTCGACGCCGCCCCTGGGCGCATCCTCGTCCTCCACGGGGTCTCCGCAGGGCGCCGCATCGACGGCACGATGTGGTCCGAGGTCTTCGGATGGAGCAACACCACCATCAACGCGCCGAGGCTGTTCGACCGTTTCTTCGGCGCCCTCTCCTTCCGCAACGGCCACGTCGTCCCCGAACGCCCTGGCACCGTCGTGTTCAAAGACGCCTCAGGCGACCCCCTCCTCTGCTGCGTTCGGCGCCCCTCGGGCTCCATCGTCTGGCTCTATGCGATGCCCCCTGGAATGGACCGCGCCCGCGACTCGCGCATCCTCGCCTCCCTGATGCGGCGGCATGGCATCTCCCCCGTCGCCGAATCGACTGGCGACCTCTATGTCCGCAAGTACCTCCCAGGATTCGCGCAGGAGGACAAGACGGGGGTGATCTTCACCGCCTTCGCCCGCCAGGAACTCGACTCCTACAAATGGGTCTACGCCGCCCAGGACAACGGCCTCTATCCATGGCGCCTGCCCGAAGAACGGCGGCGCGCCGCCGTGGCCTTCGCACGCCCTGGCCGATACCGCCTCCTGGCCATGCTCTCCGGCAAGGAGCAGGCGGTGACGGTCGGAAAGGACGGAAAAGTCCCGCTTGAACTGGCAGGCGTCTCGGCGGAGGTCTTCTACCTCGTGCCCGAGGAATCCCGACAGCGCCTGGAGGGCCTCCGCGCCCATCGGAACTTCCTTCGCGAACACATCGTCGGGAAAATGCAGCCCGAATAGCCGCAAGAGCCGCCGCCAGCCCTGGATTCCATCCCATGAAGACCTCCGCCTCCACGCTCCTTGCCCTGCCCCTCCTTCTCTGCATCGCCGCATCCGCCGCCGTGCGGCTGCCGCACCTATTCTCGGACCACGCCGTCCTCCAGCGCAGTCCTCGCTGCGCCGTCTGGGGGCAGGCCGCCCCTGGCGAACGCGTCGTCGCCGCAGTCGCCGGAGCCACGGCGACCGCCACTGCGGACGCCGGCGGGGAATGGAGACTCTTCCTCGACCTGTCGAAGGCCACCGAGGGACCGCATCTTCTGACTGTCAACGACCAGACCATCCGCGATGTCCTGATCGGCGATGTCTGGCTTTGCTCAGGCCAGTCCAACATGCAGTTCACCATGCGCACGGAACTCGGGGTCGACCGCCAGCGCGGCGAGGCCCCGCGCCTGAAGGGCCGCCTGCGCTGCTTCTGCACCAGGCTGGTCGCCGCCGCCACCCCCCAGCGGGATGTCCCAGGCACCTGGTTCGTGCTGGATTCCAGGAACATCGATCTCTTCCAGGCCGTCTCCTACTATTTCGGACGCGAAATCGTCGAGCGCGCCAATGTGCCCGTCGGCCTGATCCAGTCCAGTTGGGGAGGCACCCCCGTCGAGGCCTGGATGGACCAGGAGTCGCTCGCCGCCTTCCCCGACGAGGTGGCACTCGGTGCCCAGCGCCTCCAGCGCTTCCGCGACTATCCCCAAATGGTCGAGGAGTATCTGCCCCGACGCGCCGCCTGGGAACAGCGCTTCGGACGCCAGGATCCGCCGCACACGCCGCCGCCACGCGACGCGGCCTGGCGGAAAACCCGCGAGGGCCTCCATCCTGGCTTCGGCCTCGTCTGGTTCCGCCGCACCGTGGTCTTCGACCAGGCCGAGGTCAGTCGCCCGATCCGCCTCCACTTCAGTTATCAGCACGCCCCGTTCTCGGTGTTCGTGGACGGACGTGAAATCGCCTCGCATTCAGTGCGGGACGCAGTCTGGAACAATCCCTTCATCTTCGACATTCCCCCGAACACGCTGGCGCCAGGCCCGCATGTCTTCATGCTCCGCTACCACGTCTCCTGCCAGCCCGTCGTCGAACTGCTCGCCACCTACCGCTTCGGCGCCCACGCCTTCCGCCTCGCCGAATGGGAGACCTATCGGGAACGGGACTACGGACGCCCCAGCGGCCCCGCCATGGCCGCCTACCCCAAAGGCCCAGGCACCCAGGTCTTCGACCGCAACCTGTTCCACCATCTCTACAACGGGATGATCCACCCCCATACGCCCGCCGCCATCCGCGGATTCATCTGGTACCAGGGCGAAAACGACGCGAGGCGCCCCCAGGTCTACGCCCGCGTCTTCCCCGCCCTCGTCACGGGATGGCGCCGAAAATTCCGCGACGAGGCGCTGCCCTTCCATTTCTGCCAGCTCCCCGCCTACACCGCCCGCGTCGCCGATGTGAATGCGACGGGCTGGGCGCCCCTGCGCGCGGCCCAGGACCAGGCCCTCGCGCTCCCGAAGGTCGGGCGCGCCATGCTCATCGACACTGGCGAGGCACAGGACATCCACCCCCGCGACAAGCGCCTGGCGGGCCTCCGCCTGGCCGCGCTGGCGCTCGACCAGGACTACGGCATCCCCACCCCCTGCCTCAGCCCCGTCGCGACCCGAGCGCGCCTCCAGGGCAACGCGGTCCGCGTCTCATTCCGGCACGCGCCGGACGGCCTCGTCCTCCGCCCGATTCCCGCCGAATACAACTGGAACAGTTCCAGCCCCCGCGAAGCGACCAGGCCGATGCTCCGTCATTCGCCGCAGGCACAGGTCGAGGACGTCGCGCTGCAGGATGCGGACGGCACCTGGCACTGGGCCGACGACGCCAGCCTTGACGACGACGAACTCGTCGCCTCCGCCAAGGCCGTCCCGCGCCCCGTCGCCATCCGCTACTGCTACGTGCCGTTCCCAATCCCGACGATCTTCTCCACTGCGGGGCTGCCCGCCGCGCCGTTCCAGTTGAAAGTGGAGGGGGCGCCTGCCGACGCCCGGCCCATGCCCGCGAACTGGGATCCCGACACGCTCTTCCAGATCCCCCGCGCGACCCCCGCCACTGGTCTCACCTTCCCCTTCCCCGTTCCCGCGAACATCCGCCCCGTCCTGCTGGAAGGGCTGCCCCACCGCGGCCGCCCGACCCGCTTCTTCGCCTGGGTCGGGCTCCCGCCGCCTGGCGCCCCCAGACCCGCAGGCCGACGCATCCCTGGAGTCGTCCTGGTGCACGGCGGCGGCGGCACCGCGTTCCTGCAGTGGGTCGAAGCCTGGACCAGGCGGGGATACGCCGCCATCGCCATGGACACCGTCGGATGCCTCCCTGTCCGACGCTTCGAGGCCCAGACCTCCTGCCGCATCCCGCTGGAAGGCGGCGGCCCCAGGAAACACGACTTCGCATGGGACACCGCACATCCCCGCGATAGCTGGACCGCCCACGCCGTCGCCGCCGTCATCCGCTCCCACTCCCATCTGCGCTCGCTGCCAGAAGTCGATCCCGACCGCATCGGCATCACTGGCATCTCCTGGGGAGGCTACCTCACCGGCATCGCCGCCGCCCTGGATCCGCGCTTCGCCGCCGCCGTCCCCGTCTACGGCTGCGGCTTCCTAAGCGAATCGGACTGGACCGTCAAGGGCGCCCCCGAGGAATGGCTGGCGCGCTTCGACCCCGCCCGTTTCCTGCCCTTTGTCAAATGCCCGACCCTCTTCGTCAACCGCCCCGACGACCAGGCGTATTTCTGGCCCCAGTGGGTGCGCTCTTCCCTGCTCCCGAAACACGCTGACCGCTCCTGCCGCCCAGGACTGGGGCACAGCCATGCCGCAGGCGTCGTACAGGAGGCCATGGCCTTCTTCGACGCCTGTTTCCAAGGGGCCCCTCCGCTGCCGCACTTCCAATCCCAGAGCCGCGCCGACGGCGTCGTCACCGCGGTCTTCCAAAATGCCGCCGAAGTTCGGAAGGCCATGCTCGTGTGGACTGGCGACGACGCGACTGTCCCCTGCGCCCGACGGAAATGGCGGCAGGTGCCCGCCCGATTCCGCGACGGCGTCGCCAGCGCGCCCATTCCCGTCGGCGCGAAGGCCTGCTTTCTCAACGTGGTGGACGCACGCGGCAATATCGTCAGTTCACCAGGATACGGATGGGAGTGACTGGCGATCGCCCGGCCCAAGAATGGGCCGGCACAGAACGCTCGGCTCCCCGATGGGTCTGGGGTCTGAAGTCTGGGGTCCCCGAAAGATGGGTCTGGGGTCATTTACCGGCCCAAGAATGGGCCGGCACAGAACACGGGGTCTCGGGTCTCGGATCTTCGATGGGCCTGGGGTCTGAAGTCTGGGGTCCCCAATGGGTCTGAAGTCTGGGGTCCCGAACGCCAGGTCTGGCGCAGATTGGACACCGCTCACACTGCGGAC
>JAEEGL010687251.1_pt1 | contig 11771 bp, 8 predicted proteins | sample 9134231 | NCBI WGS metagenome assembly JAEEGL01 (sample SAMN16246548, study PRJNA631951) | gut metagenome | biome: gut microbiome; feature: rumen; material: fiber-attached | host: Bos | place: Iran: Karaj | collected 2018-10
GATGACCGAACGAGGATTCTGGGTATTGCCATCGCTCCAACGTTGGAAATGATAATCGGCACTAGGTGTGGCGGTGTCGAGGTAGGAATAGGTACCAGCACCTTGAACTGAGCCCATAGAGGCTGAGGCAGTTAGGATTACGTTATAGGTATTAGAAGCAAAATGGGCTGTGAAAGCGGTATCCTGCGAGATGGTGATAACGCGGGGATTGGTGGTTACGCCATCGCTCCACATGGTGAAATGGTAGCCGTAGTTGGGGGTGGCAGTAATGGTGGCAAGGTCCTGATAATAGTAGGTCCCAGCACCGCTGACGCTACCCATGACGGGATTGCTGCTAGCAAGCGAAAGCTGAGAGGTGTTGGACAGGAATATTGCCACAAAATGGGAGTCGCGGGTGACGATGACCGAACGAGGATTCTGGGTATTGCCATCGCTCCAACGTTGGAAATGATAATCGGCACTAGGTGTGGCGGTGAGGGTTGCAATGGTATTATAGTTATAAACCCCTGCTCCGGATACTGAACCCCACAACGGGTTGTTGCTGGAGACTGTGATGAGTGAATTGTCGGAAACAAATATGGCGGTGAAACTAGTATCGGACGAGAGGAGTACCTGACGCGGGTTGGTTGTGATACCATCAGCCCAATGTAGGAAATGGAAACCGCTGTCGGCAAGAGCCTGTATGATAGCTTGATAGTTGGTGCAAGTGGGTTGTTGTAGCACAACGGCAGAACCCATAGTTGTGTCGTTGACCGACAGGCTGAGCGAGAAAGGAGCAGACTCGATGAAGTTGAGGAAATCCTCCCAATGGTCTGTAACCATATAATTTAGGGTTGCTCCGCAGGGGACATATATAGGTGTAGTAAGGGGCGCCGAGGCAAAGGTGTTGGCATAGACTGAGGGAGGGATGCTGCCGCGCATCACTATCTGTGTGATGGGGAGTGTATTGGCAAAGGCATAGTTGCCAATGCTGGATATGGTAGATGGGAAAGTAAGAACGCCACCCATCTGCAAGCAGGAATAGAATGCGCTGTCGCCGATTGTTTGGAGTGTGGAAGGCAGTGCCACAGAGGAGAGTCGTATGCAGCCCTTAAAAGCCTTATTACCAATAGAAGATAAGCTGTTGCCTAACGAGATATCGGAAAGGCGCACACAGTCGCTGAAGGCGGAATTGCCCACTGTGGGGGTAGAGGGAGCCAAAGTGACTTGGAATAGACGGTCGCAACTGTTAAAAGCATTGTCAGGAATGGCGAGTGAACCGTTGGTAGTCAGGGTCAGAAGACTGTCGCAATTGGAAAAGGCAGCACTGCCCATGTATTGAACACTGCTAGGGATATTGAGTGAGCCAGCAATTTTTGAACAGCCAGCAAAGGCTTTGGCACCAATCGACTGCAATGTGGCAGGCAATAGGAGCGAACCATTGATGTGGGAGCAGTTTTGAAAAGCAGAAGAACCGAAGGTTGTTAGTGTAGCCGGGAATTGTAAGGGGTCCTGCAGGGCAGAACAATTGTAGAATGCTGAGTCGCCAATAGAAACCACCGACGAGGAGAATGTTACTTGCTGGAGGTGCGTCTTGTTGGCAAAGGCACTGCTAGGAATGTACTGCACATTGTTCCCAACGATCAATTGAGTGAGATTAGCGAAAGAGGCAAAAGCGGCTCTGGGAAAGGTGGCATCAGTAAAATGGTTGCTATTGAAATGGAGGTAATGCACATTGGTGGTACCGCTGAAAGCATTAGCATCGATGGCAGAGACACCGATTCCGATATAAACAGAATCCAGTAAGGTTGCGTTGGCAAAGGCATATTGGGACAGTGTCTGGACGCTGTCGCCAACAACTAATTGAGCGAGTCCGGAAACAGGCAGTGAGGATTGATATGAGCCTGCTGAATAATAGCTACAGCTTGCACTGCGGGCATTGTAATGGATATAATGGACATTATTGCAACCCGAGAAGGTGTTTTGTAGGATGTAAGCAACGGAACTACCTATATAAAGAGAGTTAAGACTTGTGCAATTGCAGAAAGCCCAGTTGCCAATCATCGTAACAGAATTGGGGATGTGCAAGGAGGTAAGGCTGCTGCAGCCTTCGAACGCCACATTGCCAATGGTTGTAACAGAAGAGCCAAAGGTGACGGAAGCAAGAGAGCTGCAACCCTGGAACGTGCCCACACCAACCATTGTAACGGCATTGGGGAGGACTATGGAGGCAAGCTGGCTGCAACCCATAAAGGCATTGTCGCCAATGGTTGTCACCGAGTTGGGTATATTGACCGAAATCAATCCTGTACACTGAGAACAGGCGCTGCTACCGATGGAGGTAACAGAACTGGGGATTATCAAACTTGTCATCCCATTACATCCGTAAAACGCATTGCTACCGACTGCCACCACACTATAGATATTGCTTCCATTGGTCACACTGGCAGGAATCTGGACACTGCCTGAAGGTTTTGTGTAGCCACTATAGTAGTTGGTGCCGACGTTGTTGGGGTAAACGACGGACACAGTGCTGTCGGACAAGACGGTATAGTATAATGTCTGTCCCGTGCTACACGCTGACGAAAAGTCGAAAGCATAAGCATGGGAAAGGGATGATCCTGCAAAGAGTATCAAAAACAATATTCTTATTATCGTTCTTTTCATAGTAATTGATGATTCCTTCATTGAATAGATACTTCACTACCACGCTACAAAGACCTTCTGTTCACCATACACCGTGCCCACTCCATTTGTAGCGTATGCTCGATAATAATAGGTTGAACCTGGGGTAAGGTTGGTCAGTTGACTGACATACTCGCCTGTGCCTGCACCGTCAGTGGTGTGCAGTCCAGAAATGGTAGGTTGAGAGGACGTGCCATAGCACACACCCCTACGAACCACGGGATAACCACCGTCGTCAGCCACATTGCCTCCTGCCGTGGCGCTGGTTGCCGAAATGGCAGAAACTGTCGTAGTAGAAACGGTCGGCAGACCAGAATGAGTGGTGAACGTGACCACTGTGCCATAGGAAACGCCAGAAGCGTTCTGGGCATATGCCCTAACGTGATATGTGGTGTTAGGCTCGAGGTTGTCAATCTGACTGGTGAAGGCACCTAAGCCTGCACCATTGACGGTATGTGCATTGTTGATAGTAGGCATTGCCGAAGTGCTCCAACAAACGCCTCGAGCCGTTATGCCAAAGCCTCCGTCGGACTGAACCATTCCACCGCAAATGGCGGAGATGGTTGTCACATTAGTTACAACTGACGTAGAGACGACAGCCAAACCATCCAATGTGGTTATCATCATCTGATCGCCATAGCCGACTCCAATGCTATTCACGGCGTATGCCCTAATATAATATATGGTATGCGGCTCCAACGCCAACTCACAATCAAACTCGTCGGACTCAACGGGCAGCGCCACTTTGTCGTTATTGACAGTCGGATACTGCATAGTGCTATACACAAAACCCTGCTCCACAATAGAGGACCTGCCGTCACTAGAGATGGAGCCGAAACAATGTGCCGATGAGGCAGTGACATTGATGATATTATCCGTATTAACGATAGGAACAGCGGGACCTTCTAGATATATGGTACCCATATCGTATTCTTCTAATCCTAACGGAATATTGGAAAGTTTGTACTCATAGCTTTCATATAGCGAATCGGATTCGAAATGGATAGCATAATTGTTTGCTATCTGGTCGAGTGTTACGACTATCTCAAACGTTCCATCGGCAGCAGTATAAACAACATTGCCGATATTCCAACCATCGGCGGCTGCCACACGAAAGCCCTGCAACGGCTGCTGGGTGCGCTCGTCCAACACAACACCATGGAAGCGTGTTGATTGATATATACCCTCATTTTCAAGATCCTTGATACATGAGGAAAACAAAATGCTTACAAGGCAGAATACTAAACAGAAATACCTACGATACATAATCAAAATCTAAAAGTTAATCCCACGGTTGGGACGACGGAATTAGGTGTGCTGATGAGCGATGGCGACCATGCGAAAGCCAGCTCGGGCTTGGGGTCTAATGTGTAGGCTCGAATGAAGTTGAATATATACAAAGCACCCGCCATACCCCATAACACATAGGAAGTTGTTTTGATTGAATTGTAATTGTCGAGAGCAGTCGTACGAGCTCTGTTAGACAAGTCTTGATTCTTGAAAATGTCCAACTGCTTTTGTGCCGCAACATAGCAACCCACACCGCCGCCGACCAAGATAACCTCGCCCACCATAGTGGCAATACCCTCAGAGGTGTATCCCTTGCCAATCTGCCCAAGGCCAGGAATAATCGACTTGACCAACGATGCATCATCCGTTACATTACGTGCCCGCTCGCCTTTGTCCCAAACAGGTACTACATCGCGCATTGCCGCCACTTGGCAAAGCACACAGACCCAATAGGAGCCATTCTTCAAATTGACCACGTATTGGTCGACCTTATTAACAGGGATTCCACACTGTTGTGAAACAACTACATAGTTGGTTCCTTTTCGCAGTGACGATAAGACCGCTGCTTCGTCGAAAGTTTTACCTAAACGGCTGGCAGTATTTTTAAACACACGCAGCAGAGCCATGTGCAATGCCTCGTCAACCGTACTGCCTTCGCCCGATTCTCGGACATAGATGTATGTATTATTTGCCGGCAATGGCATCTCCTTCATCCATGACGGCTCCCTTTTGGCCTGACAATCTAATATACCTGCCGCCAAAAGTAGGAATAATAAAAATAGTTTGTATTTCACTTGCCAAATGTTTTAGTTCGGTTAAATTCTCGTTTTAGTCCTTGGCTAACGTATCAGCGGACTGGAGGTGATAGTGCCGACCACATGAACATTGTAGGCTATCGTCCAGTCTTTTGCCACATTCACACACCCAACCTATCCGCCGAGCAGGAACTCCTGCCATAAGGGCGAAGTCTGGCACATCGCGTGTAACAACGGCTCCCGCCGCTATCAGAGCCGACCTTCCGACTGTGTGACCGCACACAACCGTACTATTGGCACCTAACGATGCGCCCTCTTTTATCAGAGTCTTAGCATACACGCCATGACAGGGGAAATGGGCTCGCGGAGTGGTCACATTGGTGAACACACAACTCGGTCCACAAAAAACGTTATCTTCAATCTCTACGCCTTCGTACACCGACACATTGTTCTGGACACGGACACCATTGCCAATGCGCACATTGTTGCCCACATTCACATTTTGACCAAAAGAACACCTCTCACCTATTCGCGCACCTTTCTGAATGTGGCAGAAATGCCATACCTTGGTATCTTCACCTATGACAACATCGTCGTCGACGTAACTACTTTCGTGGATAAACGGTTTCATTTCTCTAATTGTTTTATGTTTTGCAAACAAACTGCAAGGCTGTCGGTCCAGTAAGGCACTTCCAGCCCAAACGTCTGTTTAAATTTTGTCTTATCAAGTACTGAATAACTCGGGCGCACCACGGGACTGGGATATTCGCTGCTATGGCACGGCAAAATCTTACAATCTACATGTCCCGACTGTCGGGCTATTTCTTTTGTAAAATCGAACCAACTGCACACGCCTTCATTACTATAATGATACAATCCCTCGTTGCCAACATCCAAGCTTTTTTCAAGAATTGTGACAATAGCCTTCGCCAAATCGCCCGCATACGTAGGTGTTCCCACTTGGTCAAATACCACATTCAAGCACGGCTTAGTCGCCGTGAGAGCAAGCATAGTCCTACAGAAATTCTTACCATACTCGCTATATAGCCAAGCCGTTCTAAACAATAGGCAACGACACCTAGCAGCAGCAATAGCCTGTTCGCCAAGCAACTTTGTCCGGCCGTACACACCTGTAGGATTAGGCTCTTCATCCTCAGCGCAAGGCGTGTTGTTATGATTTCCACCAAACACATAGTCTGTCGAAACATGCACCAACAAACCACCCGACTCTGCCATAGCCTCCGCCAAATAGCCTACTGCCACATGATTCGCTTTGTCGGCAGCTTCCTCGTCACTTTCTGCACGGTTCACGTCGGTGTAGGCTGCACAATTGACTATCACATCCACTTGATGGCTGGCAACATATTGTTTCACAGTCTCCAAATTCGTGATGTCAAGGTCGTCGACATCAGTAAAAAGATACTGGTGCTGCGACTGTCCGCTGCACAACCTTATGTGCGTACCCAACTGACCTTTGGCACCTGTAACGAGAATAGTCATATAGCAGAAATCATAGTAATTAATAGTTAAACGGAGACTCCACGTCGCGTAAACATGGATGATGTCGGTCTTTCTCTGACAGGAGTATTTTATCTCTTGGCAATAGCCAATCAATATTCAAATCAGGGTCGTCCCATGCAATAGCTCCCTCGCTTTGAGGTGCATAAAACTCATCGCACTTATATTGGAAGATAACTTTTTCGCTAAGAACAGAGAAACCATGTGCAATACCTTTCGGCATGTAGAATTGGTGGTGATTCTCGGCCGACAGTTCCACTGCCACATACTGACCATATGTTGGTGAACCCTTACGAATATCAACAGCCACGTCCAACACACTCCCTTCCACTACACGCACCAGTTTGCTTTGTGCATACGGGGGTTGTTGATAGTGTAGTCCTCGCAACACACCGTAATGCGACATAGACTCGTTATCCTGCACAAAAGTAACATCAATGCCCGTTGCTTGGGCAAACTCTCGGGCATTAAAACTCTCAAAAAAGTATCCTCTTGCATCACCAAACACACGAGGCTCGATGATGAAAACTCCTTCAATAGCGGTCTTGATAACTTCCATACTGCCTCCCTTCCTACCGAACTATTATCTTCCCTTTATCAAATTGAGCAGATACTGTCCATAAGGATTCTTCGCCATGGGTTGGGCGATACGTTGCAAGTCTTCGGCTGTTATCCAACCTTTTTCATAAGCAATGCTCTCCAAACATGCTACTTTCAGTCCTTGACGCTTTTCTATAACCTCAATGAAAGTAGATGCCTCTGCTAGGGAGTCGTGTGTACCCGTATCCAGCCAGGCAAAGCCACGACCAAATAGTTGCACCTTCAACTCTCCATCCTGCAAGAACTGTTGGTTGACCGAAGTGATTTCAAGCTCGCCACGTGCCGAAGGCTTTATACCTTTCGCCACCCTGACCACCTTGTTCGGATAGAAATAGAGTCCCACGACAGCATAATTCGACTTAGGATTCTTAGGCTTCTCCTCAATAGAAAGGACCTTACCCTCTTGGTCAAACTCTGCCACACCATATCGCTCTGGGTCTGCCACCCAGTAGCCAAACACCGTAGCTTTCTGCTCCTCCTCGGCTGCTGCAACAGCATCGCGAAGCATCTTCCCCAATCCGTTGCCCTGAAAGATATTGTCACCCAAAACCAAACAGCAGCAATCATCACCAATAAATTCCTCTCCTATAATAAACGCTTGGGCAAGACCATCAGGAGAAGGCTGCTCGGCATACGAGAAATGCACGCCATAGTCCGAACCATCTCCCAGCAGACGCTTAAATCCTGGGAGGTCATACGGGGTTGAGATAATCAGTATATCCCGGATGCCTGCCAACATAAGTGTCGATATGGGATAATACACCATCGGCTTGTCATAAATTGGCAGCAACTGTTTACTTACCCCCTTAGTTATAGGGTACAGGCGGGTACCAGACCCGCCTGCAAGAACAATTCCCTTCATAATAATACAGAATTAATTATTACTTGGACTTTTTCTTCTTCCCTTCGGAATCGCTATCATCTCCATAGCCGTAACCATAGCCATAGCCATAACCGTAGCCATAGCCGTAACCGTAGCCATAACCATAGCCATAACCGTAGCCGTAGCCGTAGCCGTAACCATAGCCACCATAACGGCGCTTAATGACAGGCACGTCGGTCATAATGATAGCCATATTCTTGAATTTTGCCTTGTCGGCCAATTCCTGAATGAATGGGAACGAACTCTTATTCAGATAACCCACACGCATAATATAGGTCGTCAGGTCGGCATTGTGGTTAATGATAGCCGAGTCAGCCACAATCTGTGCAGGCGTGGAGTCCAAAATAATGTAATCGTAATTATCACGCAGGTAGGCCACCAAGGCGTCCATCTTGTTCGTGAGCAACAACTGAGTGGCATTAGGCGGAGTCTTCTCACACACAATGTAGTCTAGGAACGGCGAAGTCTCACTATGCATGATGATGTTCTTAAAGTCTTCCTCCTTACCCAACATGTAACTAATCAGACCCACCCGGTTGTGGCGGTCGATAGTCTTCGAAAGGCTGCGCTTACGGAGGTCACAGTCTACCAATATTGTCTTCTTGCCAAGGTATGCCAGCGACAACGCCAAGTTAAGAGCCACAAACGACTTACCTTCACCAGGCACCGTCGACACAGTCTGAATAACCTTCTCATTTTCCTTCAGGAAGAACGGTATATTTGAGTGCAATATTCGGAATGCCTCGGTTACGACGTCATTACCGTTAGCAGTGACAATAATCTCGTCGTTGGCACGGCCTTCGGGTTTCTGCGGCACTTCGCCCAAGATGGGTATTGTCATTGCCCTCTCAATATCCGCCTTCGAACGCAGCTTCACGTTGAAGAAATTGATAAGGAACATAACGAGGGCAGGCAGTGCAGCACCGAGAATCAGACCCACTAAGATAAACATCGACAAGTGCGGTCCCATATTAGAACGAGCAGCAGGCTCGACAATCTTAGCAGGCACAATCGTGACCGCCAAATTCATTGCATTCTCCTCACGCTTGCTCAACAAATAAAGGAACAATTCCTCTTTAATTTTCTGCTGACGCGAGACTTCTGTCACAGCCTTGCTTTGGGTAGGCAGGTTGTAAATCTGACCTTGCGTACGAGCCTCTTGTGCCCTAGCAGTCTGAAGACGAACATTGGTCGAACTAATCAGGTTATCAACCGAAGCAAGAATACTTGCACGGTTGCCTTCCATCTGCTGCACCAGCTGACGCACCTGCGGGTTGTTTGGACCAGCATTGTTCAACAGCTTACGATACTGTAGCATCTGGCTGTTGTACTGGTTAATCATTGTCTGGACACCCGGATTTGAGATACCCACATTGGCGGGCAGCAACTCCTCTTTGTTGTTCGGGTCTACGAGATATGACTTAACAGCCTTGATCATCTGAAGTTCAGCTTCCAAGCTATTAACCTCTTCCGAATAACGAATACCTGTCTGAAGCATCGTACCCGAAGCCGTCTGGAGGTCAGGAATACGGGCTTCCTTCTTCAACTGTGCCACTTGGGCATCCACATCTTCCAGTTCACCCGAAATGAGCGATATACGTTCCGACACAAATTGCTCCGTCTTCTCTGCCACAGCCCTTTTGTCCTCTGCGGCATCGTCGTTGTAAGCATCCACCAATGCCGTCACCACCTCACGGGCTCTGGCATCGTTGTTATCGTTATATTTCAGCGCCAATACAGCGGCATTCTTATCCACCCTGTTCACAGCCATCCGTCTTGCCACCTGCACTGCTTTCACTGTTACGGGCACTTCTGCCAGTTCATACTTAATCTTAAAGTTGCGATTCGAGAAGAACTGAGTCTTGTCAATCGTAAATGACACATCTTCCGTAACCACCACCGGCTCGGTGTAGTACGCAACACCCTTCTTATTGACACCGTATCTATTCAGCGACTTGACCACATACTCATAACGGCTCATATCCAACGGAGTCACATCCATTGCAATAGACACCTCCGATGCCTCAGCGCTCCTCGTATATACTTTCAAATCCAAAGGACGGTCTCTGAAATACGATATCTTGGTGAAGAAACTGTTGCGTTCGCAAGTCTTATTCAAATCCAACGCGGTAACAACATTCTTAGCCAACAATGAGGACTTAAGCATATACACCTCGTTCTCCAACGAATGCATGCCCACATCCATGTTGTTAAAAATAGCATCTATGTTGCGCTGTTGTCCCTTTCCGTTGATTTCGTCACGCACTAGGATTGTAGTAGTATACTCATACGTCTTAGGTTTGGTCTTATACACTACACCTGCCACCACCAAACAGACAAACAGCGACAACGCAAACCAGTACCAGTTATTGATAACTAAAAATACTATGTCGCGCAACGAGATAGTGCTCTCGTTTTCCTGCTGGGTTTCGCTCCGCGAACCTCCTTGAGGTCCCTGCACGCTTCTTAATTGTTGCTGATTTTCCATGATTCAGAACTTTTTATTATTGGCCTATTAATAACGATTCATGTAGTACTTCGACAGGATGTAGTAGTAGAACATCGACGACAGCACCGACACAATAGACACTGCACTCGAAATGTAGGTCATCACCATCGGGTCACGTTCGGCATTCTTCTTCTTACGCATATTGGGCTCGACATACACCACATCGTTCTGATGCAGGTAGTAATACGGCGAGTCAAACACCGACTTGGACGACAAGTCCACTTCGCCGATTGTGCGAAGACCATTCTCTTCACGAATCACCGTGACATTATGACGCTGGCCATAGATGGTCAAATCGCCCACCATGCTCAACGCCTCAAAAATAGTGAGACGCTCGCCCGACACAACCAACTGGCCGGGACGAACCACATCGCCCAACACACAGACCTTGAAGTTCATCAGCTTCACTGTCACCACAGGGTCGGTGATATGGCCATCGCTGACCAACTTTTTCTCGATCAGTGCAGCCAACTCACTATGCGTGAGGCCAAGCACATGTATCTTCCCAAGCACGGGGAAAACAATATCGCCATCGTGGTTGACCAGATAGCCCGACACCACATTGTTGCCAGGATTCATCACAGCACCGCCAAGCACGGCGATCTTGTTAGTTTCCTGATTAAACTGGATAGTCGACTCCGGTGTCTGGCTCTCCACATAAATGCCGAGCAAATCGTTTGCCTGTATACCACTCGAGAATTGTCCCTTCAACGCAAAGGCAGAGTCTCGTTGGGCATCGCTTATATAGGCAATTTCTTCCGTATGCCGACAAGAAGCCAGCAAAAGCGTTCCTACGACCGCTACTAAAAACAATTTATTTATTTTCATTTATCAAAAAGTATTTATTATTTCACTATTTATCAAACCACTAGAGAGGCTTTTCGTCAAAACCTATCTCTTAGCATGATTTGCAAAGATACAAAAAAATTTCGTTTTATAAACAAACTAAAATAAAAATATACTCTTTTTACATAAAAAGCGACAAAGCAAGTCCCCTGACCACACTCCCTCACTCCCTTCCACTCCCCCTATGCCGCCCATCTGCCTTCCCACTTTCACTGCTTCAAATAAGACAAACGACCAAACCCAAGTTTGCATGAACTTTAGCGTGGCTAGAAAACGACGGTTACGAAGAAACCCACACATTCGGTTATGGCGTCATGAAAAAAGTGTGAACTGGGAGAGAATAGTGGTCTCATACTTTTTGTTATTGTTATTGTTATCAAGTGCCACTTTGTGCCACTCTTTTTTTATCAAAAGTGGCACCCTGATTTTTGTTTTTTTTGGTATAACTATAGATGGTCGGCACACACAACGCCTCCACTCTGCCTTCGCTCTGCCTTCGCTCCTAAAGTGGAGGCAAAAGGTACCCAAAACGGGATGAAAAAGACCTCAACCTCTCCTTTGCGTTTGCCGAATGATACAAAAAAGAATTGACGAGAAGAGTACATCAACAAACCGCCACAGATCAGTCAGACCACAACACATCAAACTGTAAACATGTATATTAAAAAGAACATCGCCTAATGCAAACATCTTTTTTTTCTCTAAA
>JAEEGL010869266.1_pt1 | contig 11771 bp, 16 predicted proteins | sample 9134231 | NCBI WGS metagenome assembly JAEEGL01 (sample SAMN16246548, study PRJNA631951) | gut metagenome | biome: gut microbiome; feature: rumen; material: fiber-attached | host: Bos | place: Iran: Karaj | collected 2018-10
ATATAAAAAAAAAGAATTATCTACTAATTCTTTAATTTAAATGTTTTTGGAGCCAATTTATATACTAATAATAAACTAACCACTATATATATTATAGTAAATACAATAACTGAAATACTTAATACTATTGGATTAATATGTAATTCTGATATAAAGAAAATAATAAAATAAGTTAACATAACAGTTAATGAGTATTCAAAATTTCTAACTTTTTTATCTTTATTATATGGTTGAAACAAATAATATAAAACTAAATAATGAATACTAAAGAATAAACTTAAAAATATAATATATACAAAATAACTACTAATTAACAATATATCACTAGAACCAGTCATTATAAGTAATATTACTACTCCAATTCCAATAATAAATCCAGTTGATAAATTAGCTTTAATTAATGATAATAATCTTCTTTTAAATAAACCTAATATAACCTCTTTTTCTCTAAAGAAATTATAACTTAACATCGCATGATCACTATTATAAAACATAGCTTGTGTCATAATAGCACCCCTATTAGTAAAAAATATTATCATAGGCATAAAACCAATAAATTTCATTAAATAATTATTAATTGTATCTGCATAAGTATTATCAATAAATAAATATATAAACAAACCTATAAATCCTATTGAAATAACACTATTATATATATTTAAACTTCTATATAATAAGTCTTTATGTCTTAAGAAAAATATTGTATTAAATAAATCATAACCATGTTTATTTTTAATCTTTTTATTATCAATAATCTTATTATTATCTTTAATTTTAACCATATCATATCTACTAAAATTATCTTTATTATCTTTATTCATAATTCTTTCATATGTATTAAGTAATCTATAAATAACTCTATATTTTTTATATCTTAATAAATAAGTTAAACTAATAATAAATAATACAAAAGTAACTATCGTAAAAACATATATAAACATATTACTAATATTAAAGAAATATGAAGTAGCCCCTATAAGTAAAAATAAACCAACCAATATCATATATTTCTTCTCATCAGCATACCAAGGAATATAGTTTTTATCATAATAATATAAGTTTATAGCTTCTCCTATAATCTTTAAAAATATATTAATTAATATAATTATTAATATCATATATAAATCTAAGTGTAATAAATTATTCATAATAATAAATACAATAAAATTATATATAGTACTAACTAATACATTTTTAAATAAAATATACTTAGTATAATTAAAACTATCCATTCTAAATATAATTAAAGATAAATATTTTTTAACACTAATATTTAATATAGATGCATTATTAATAAATGCTCCTAATACACTTAATACTAAATAAATATAAAGAAAATGATTAGTAGTATTACCAGGTATCTTAGTACTAATAAAATATATAATACTAAAATAAACTATCTTAACAAGAAATATATTTAAAATAGTAGCTAGTAATCCTAACATAAAACCTATAATTTTAAATATCTTATTACCATAAATAGTATCTTTAACTAAGTCTTTAACAAACATTAAATTCTTAAAAGTATTTAAGTAAGAATTAATAGTATAATAAGAATCTATTTTAAAATTATAATACCAAGTCTTAATCATCTTTTTCCTCTTTTAAACTTTCTAATATCTTATCTTTATATTTCTTAGTACTTAAGTTTTTCTTTTCTACAAGTTCAAAATTCTTATCTTTTAATAAAATAATTTCATCACATAAATCTATAGCTAATTCTAAAATGTGAGTAGAAAAGATTATAATATGATCTTTTTTTAATTTTCTTAGTAATTTCTTAATACTATCTTGAACTAATACATCTAATGAAACTAATGGTTCATCCAATAATAATATTTTAGGGTTACTAATAATATTTATAAGTAATTGCATTTTATTCTTCATACCATGAGAATAATCTTTTAATAATTTATCTTGATCTTCTTTTTCTAATTCAACTAAGTCAAAATAATAATCAAAATCAATATCTTTTTCCCCCTTATGAATCTCTAAGTAAAACTGTAAAAACTCCTTTGCAGTTAAGAACTCAGGCACAATTGGAGTCGAAACGATATATCCTATATCCCCTATATCTAATTTTTCTCCATCTAAGAAAAACTCTCCACTATTAATTAAGATATCTCCATCTATTGAATTCATAAAAGTAGTTTTACCAGATCCGTTTCTACCAACTAATCCATATATACAATTATCTTTAAATTTAAAGTTAATATCTCTTAATATTTCATTATCCTTATAACTCTTAGATAAGTTTTTAATTTCTAATTCCATATAAATCACCAAATTTATTATATCAAAAGAAAAAGAGTATTACTACTCTTATCTATAATCATAAATCAAACTATTTATTCTTTAAAACATATTGATATGAATCATAACACATCTTATCTATATCTCTAGTAGCCTTCCAACCAAGTTCTTTTTCAGCTTTAGTAGGATCTGCATAAAACTCATCAAGATCTCCAGCTCTTCTCTCACCAAATTTATGAGGAATTTTAACATTATTAACTTTTTCAAAAGTAGTAACAATTTCTAATACACTTTTAGGAGTACCAGTACCTAGATTATAAACATATATTCCATTATCTGATTTAACTAATTTTTCTAAAGCTTTTATATGTCCAATAGCAAGATCTACGACATGTAAATAATCTCTTGTTCATGTTTCATCCGATCTATTATAATCATTTCCAAATATAGTTAATTCTTTTAATTCTCCAGCAGCAACTCTTTGAATAAATGGCATTAAATTATTTGGAATTCCTTCAGGATCTTCTCCAATCAATCCACTCTCATGTGCTCCTACTGGATTAAAATATCTAAGAATTGATATTTTCCATTCAGGATCTGCTTTATATAAATCTTCAAGTATTTCTTCAATCATAACTTTTGTCATTCCATAAGGACTAGATGGAATTCCTCTTTTCATAGTTTCAACATATTTTGGAGATTCTTGAATTCCATAAATAGTTGCAGAAGAACTAAATACAAAACTCTTAACACCATATTTTTGCATAGTTTCAAGAAGAACAATAGCTCCAGAAACATTATTCTTATAGTACTCTAAAGGAATTTTAGTTGATTCACCAACTGCTTTAAGTCCAGCAAAGTTAATAACTGAATCAATATCATTTTCTTCAAATACTTTTTCTACCGCATCTTTATCTAAAATATCAGTCTTATAAAATTTAGCTTCTTTTGAAGTTATTTCTTTAATTCTATCTAAAACTTCAATCTTAGAATTAGATAAATTATCTAAAATAACTACTTCATAACCTTCATTAAGTAATTCAACGCAAGTATGAGATCCGATATAACCTAATCCTCCAGTAACAAGTATTTTCATTTTTCATCATCTCCTTTATATATATAATTATACACCTTAGTAATAACAATTATCAAATTACATCTTCACCCCTATATATATAATTATATACTTCAGTAGCAAGTAACATTTCTCTAGCAATCTTCTCATCTATATCTTTTGATTCTAATTTCTTTTTAATAAATTCTTCTAATTTTAATACATCTACATAATATAAATTAAAAGGTGTACTAGATTCTAATTCATCATAAGAAGTATTATTAAAATCAGGTTTATCTTTAGTTTCTATTTTATAATAATATATCTTATTAATAACATGTTTACCTGAATCAAAATAATTATCATCATAAGTTACTATTTGTAAAAATGAATTTCTTATATTCATATTACTAATACCTGTTTCTTCTTTTACTTCTCTTTCAACAGTATCTTTTAAATCTTCTCCTTCTTCAATATGACCCCCAGGAAATTGAAAAGTACCATTATTATGAGCAAGAATTATCTTATCTTCATCATTAACAACAAAAGCTTTAACTCTAACAACAGAATAATCTATATCATTATCATCTAATTTACTATCATTTATTATTATTTTTTTCATAAATATTTCTCCCATCTCTCAGTTGTATTAGTAGAACAAGAATCTATAAAGAAATCCATAGTATCAGCCATATATTTAGCTTTTCTATAGATAGGTTTACCATTATTTAAACAACTAGCTTTACTATTTGCCATCATAAATTCAAAAGTTGAAGCTCTATCTTCTTCTTGAGAACTTTGAGCATAATCATTAACAAAATAACTATCAGCAGAAAAAGTTCTAGCATAAGACAAAGTAGTATTAACCGTACCATATTTAAAAGTAACTGGATTTAAATCATTCCAACTAGTATAACTCATTCCTCTATTTCTCATATATAATTCTAAATAATGGTATGTTTCATGATGAAAACTATCATTAAAAGGATAAGCTGTCGCAATAGACATCTTAACATTTCTATTAGTAGAATCAGTAACTCCAGTAACATTATTAGTAGAATATTTATTAATTAAATAAATAGTTAATGGATAATTATTAGTAACTTCTCCATATAATCCAGATGGATAAACTGACAAACAATTATTTAAACTTTTTAATGCTTTATTAATTTGAGAAGTATTAGTAATAGATCTAACACTCATACCACCTACAGTATAACCATCAGTTTCACTACCATATTTAACTGAAATATGATATCTTCTTTCAATACTATTTCTTAAACTATCATTACTATCACTTACTGAAGGAGTAATATTTTTATTATTAGATTTAGGAGTATTAGTTGTACTATTACCATTAGTTTTATTAGTACCACTAGTTTTACCAGTGTTATTTATACTATTTGTATTATTAGTATTACTAGTATTACTAGTATTATCACTACCAACTATTTCTGAAGTAGGATTATCATTATTAGGCGTATCTATACTAATTGTTTCAGTCTTACTTTCATCACTAACAATTTCTAAGCCCTCAACAGAATATTTTTTTTCTAAACTTAAATAACTAGCTACTGCAAATAAAAAAAAGGAAAAAGCTATAAGTATTTTAGATATATTTCTCATTGATCTACTACTCATAAATTCCTCCTATTATTTTTATTTTCTATTTAAATCACTAATTTTATTATATAATTCTTCTGCTTCAGAAGTTTTACCTTCTTTATATAAGTTTTCTGCTTTAGAAAGCATCTCCTCTAAATTCATTTCTTGTTTTTCTTTTTCACCAGGCATAATCATATATTTTCTAAGTTTACATAATGTTTTTTGTTCATCTCTAGATAATAACAATTTCTCATATTGTAAACTAGTAACTAATATAGCTTTAGCTGGATCAATATTATCTTTATTAATAATATAACTAATCTCTTTTTTAGTAACATTTTCTTTTTGTTCAGCTATAGCTTTATCAGTATCAGTAACTTCTTCAGCAGTTTTTTCTTCAGGCTCTTCAGCTAAGTTTTCTTCTTTTTCTTCTTCGCTTGGCGCTTCTTCCTTTATTACTTCAGTTGAATTTTCTTCTTCAGTTTTTTCTTCACGATCTTCAACTAAGTTTTCTTCTTCGCTTGGTTTTTCTTCTTTTATTACTTCAGTTGAAATTTCCTCTTCATTGTTTTCTTGAGGTTCTTCAATTGGTGTTTCTTCAACTTCTTCAGCTGAAGGTTCTTCTTGATCCGTATTTTCAGATATCACTTCTTCAGTTGGTTCATCACCCTCTTCATTTAAATCTTCTTCAGCTTCTAAATCAACCTCAGTAATATCATCTTCTTCTTTTCCATCAATATTAATTAAATCATCTATAGCTTTATCACTAATCTCAATAGTATCGTCTTCTTCATCAATATCTTCATCAACCTCAGCAGATGCCTCATCATTTTGAACATCCTCTTCTGGTGTTAAATCATCTTGATTTACTGTTTCTTCATCTTCTAAAGGAATATTATCTACTTGAATATCAGTATTATTTAAAGATACTTCTTCATCAATGCCTTCAAAATCTTTATCTATTTCAATTATTTCACCATAGAATGAATCTGATAAATCAATAATATTTTTTAACCTATTATTCAATTCTTCTTTAATCTTAATTTTACGAGGATCATTATCTTTTTTTATTTCTTCATCTAGATCAAGTATCTTTACATTTAATAGAGAAGTTATATCAAATAAAGACGATTTTATAGAAGAAACAGAACCTACTAATTTATAATCTTTAATTTCATAATTATCCATTTTCTTCACCACTTACACATTTGCTATTTTCTTTAATAGTTTTTGTACATTTTGCCATTCTTCATCTTCCTTTATTTCTTCTAAATATAATATTTCTCTATTTTCTATAATTTTAGAAATATAAATAACTTGATCATTATCTAATCCTTGAGATTCTCCCTTAGAATATACTAAATAATTACTTAAAGTATCTTCAGATACCAAATAAGTTACTACTAAAACATCTTCAACATTACCATCTTGATGTCTAACTGTAACATATTCTTGTTTATCCATAATATCCCCTCTATTCTACTACTATCATTATACAAAAAAATAATAAATAAGTAAATGAAAAAAGGCCTTAAAAAATGGCCTTAACATCAATTATACTAAGTATAATATATTATTTTAAAAATTAAACATTATTACACCAGGTGCAAATATTAATAAAATTCCTAAAACAAACATAATAATTCCACCAATTAGATGTGAATATTTATTTACTTTAGTACTAAATCCTATAACATCCATAGTCTTTACAGCAATAAAGAAAACTATGAAATCATCTAACATAAAGAATAATACATATAATAAATCATAACCTACTGCTTGAATACCACTAATATGATTTATAGCTAAAAGTTCACTAAACACAAGTGGAAGTCCAGCAGAACATAGAAGTTCTACAATATTTACACTAATAGCTAAAGCTATAATACCGAAGATAGCTATTATTAATGATTTTTCTCTTGTAAACTTCTTTATTCTTGAAATAATAGATTTTCTTTTTTTATCATCTACTACTTCACAACCATCATCTTCTTTTCTATTCTTAATATAATTATAAAGATTGTAAATACCAGCAGCTATTGCGAATAAACCAATCAATGTCCTAAATAAAATCGAAGTAGATACACTAACAATTATATTTAACCAAGAAAACATAATCGCAAAATAAACAAGTCCACTAGTAAGTAAGAAAACAGATCCTAAAAGAATCATTCTTTTCTTATTACCTAATCCTATTAAAGCAGTTATTAAAAACAAAAGTACCCACATAGCACAAGGATTAAATCCATCAACTAATCCAACTAACGCAGCAGCTCCTATAATAGATACATTTTTAATATTAAATTCTCCAAATATAGGAATATTAATAGTAGTTTTTTCATCAGTCTTATCATCTTGTTTACTAAACTGATCATTTATTTTAACATCTTTACCTTCTTTAATTAATTTAACTACATCTCGATATTTCTTATTATTCTTTTGATAATATTCTAAAGCCCTTTCTATTTCAAATCTATTTACAGCATTATAACCAACTACAGCTGTATCCCCAATAACATTAAAAGGGACTCCTCCTCGTTCTCCAAAAGTAGCTGAAACTTTGTCTAAAAGCTCAGCATTTTCTTTATCATGCCAAACTTCATATTTAATAACTTTAATATCAGTCCTTTTTTCTAATTCATTAACAAGATCAGCTTGTTCTTCAGCACAATGAGGACAACCATCTCCATGAAAGAAATATAAAGTTACTTTTTCCTTCGCATTAACAGAAGTTACTATAGAAAAGAAAAGTAAAAAAACTAATAAATATTTTAAAATTTTTTTCATTACTTCAACTCCTCTATATATTTTTCAATTTCCTCAATTGATTTTTCTCCTATTAATCTTCCTATTTCATTAGAATCTTTATCCAAAAAAATAAACACAGGTAGTTTATCTCCTACATTATATTCTTTAACTTCATCTTCATCAAAATCTAAATCATATCCTACTGTTTCGATATTATACTTATTTTCTATTTCTTTCCATCTTTTATTCATAATTAAACAAGCACTACACCATACAGCAGTAATCTTAATTACTTTCATCTTAACTCACCTAATCTTTTAATATTTTTAGCTAATGAGTTAATAAAGATATCTATTTCTTCTTTAGTAGTCATATAATTTATACTAACTCTTAAAGAAGTTGAACTTCTCTCTTCATCTTTAGTAACTGCATAAACAGCTAATGAATAATTTCCAGTTGAACAAGCAGTCTGAGTAGAAACATATACATCATCTTCTTCTAAAGCATGTTGCATAGTCTCACTCTTAATTCCCCTTAAACTAAAATTAATAATATGCTTAATAGATACTTCATTACTATTAATATCAACATCTAATTCTTTTAATTTATTAATAGTATAATTATTAATCTCATTAATATGATTAATCTTATTATCAAAATCATCATAGGCAAGTCTTAAAGCTTTAGATAAAGATACTATGAGTGGCAAAGCAGGTGTTCCAGATCTAAAGATTGTTGTACTTTTTCCACCATGAATTAATGGCTCTATTGAAATACTTTCTTTCTTTATTAACGCTCCTACACCCTTCATACCAAAAAATTTTTGAGCTGAAAGAGAAGCCAAATCTACTAAAGATAAATCCACTTTTTCTTTTCCAAGACTTTGAGTCATATCAGAGTGAAAGAAACATTTTTTATACTTTCTAACAATTTTACTTATTTCTTCAATTGGTTGTCTTATTCCAATCTCACTATTAACAGAAGCAATTGTTACTAAGATAACATCATCACCCATTAACTTTTCTAAATCATCTAAATCAACTCTACCTTTATCATCTAATTTTACAAAATCAACAACAAAACCCAAACTAGTTAAATAGTTAAGTGGTGCAATAACTGAAGAGTGTTCTAATTCAGTAGAAATAATTCTATTTCCTCTGTTTTTATATTTCAAACAAATACCCTTAATTGCCGTATTATTAGCTTCGCTAGCTCCTGAAGTATAGATAATTTCAGTTGGTTTAATATTTAAAATATTAGCTATTTGTTTAGTAGAAGCATCTATTACTTCTTTAGCTTCTAGACCTAATCTATGTAATGAATTAGGATTACCAATATACTCTTTACAAGCTTTAGTATAACTATTTATTACTTCTTCATTTACTGGAGTAGTTGCACTATAATCTAAATAAACCATAAATACCTCCTAGAATCATTTATTACTGTTTACATAATAATCTCTATCACTAATTGAAATAGCCACTTCTTCTAAATCTGGCATTTCATCGTAACTATTTTGAAACACTTCATCAATTAAGAATAATATATCTTTTAAACTATTACAATTATTATAATTAATATTATATCTTTTTAATACTTCTATCTCATCTTTATTTAATAAAAAATTATTAATACTAACATATTTATCATCTAAATCTAAATTATTAGATATTTCTTTAATATAATCATCCATTATTTACAAGAATAACCTCTATTTTTTAAATATGATAATAGTTTTCCTTCAGAAAACTCATCACCTACAGATAAACTAGTAACATCACTTTTAGTATTAGTATTAATTCTTATTAACAAACCATTATCCATAACAAATTCTACATTATTTAATAAAACAGGTAATTTCTTTTTAGTAATAATATTAACTATTACTTGATTATCTTTTTTATAAATATCTTGATCATCACCTAAATAATCTAAAGAATTATCTAATAGATTCTTTAATTCATTCAAATTAGCTTCTTCATCTAAATTACTAGGTAAAGTATACACTTTCTTAATATTTAATTCATCGATCTTTCTAGAAGATAATTTAACATTAATTATTTCTTTTGTCTCAATATTTAAATCATTAGTATCTTTCATAGTACAAGTAACATATGGTTGATTCACATTAGCTATTAAATAAAATATAATAACTATTATTATTACTACTATTATTATAGGTACTAAAAAATTACTTTTTTTCATATCAATCACCTAATTATATTATAACATAAAAAAAGCATTTAAAATGCTTTTTATATTACTTTATTTCAATACTTTTAACATTATCTTCTACTTTTGGAATAACAATATTTAAAATACCATCTTTAAATGAAGCATCTATCTCATCTTCTTTAACATTTCCTAAGTTGAATGTTCTTTCACTTTTAACATAACTTCTTTCTTTTCTAATATACTTTTTATCTTTATCATCTACTTCATTTTTCTTTTCTAATTTAATTGATAACATACCATCTTTTAATGATACATCTATATCATCTTTTTTAAATCCAGCTACATCCATTTCAATGAAATATTTATTATCTTTTTCATAAATATCACATTTCATATTATTATCCATTCTATTACTTAAAAAGTTTCCAAAAAAATCATCAAAATCTCTAGTCATTAAATCCATAATTAACATCTCCTTTTAATTTACATTTATATTTTTATTATTATCTTTATACTTTGGAACAATAATAGTTAATACTCCTTCTTCAAATGAAGCATCTATATTATCTTCATCAACTCTACCTAAATAGATACTTCTCTCTTCATCATTATATTGTCTTTCATGAAGTAAGTATTTTCTAACTTCTTCCTTTTCTCTTTTTACAGAAATAGTCAAATAACCTTCTTTACTAGTAAGAGAAAGATCACTCTTCTTAGCTCCAACTATATCTGCTTTAATAACAAAGTTATCATTTTCCTCATAGACATCACATCTAATATTACTTTTCTTACCACAATCAAATAATTGATCATAAAACTCTACAGGTAATAAGCTCAAATTATCATCTCCATTTCCCTACATTTTTGTTATACCACTCTTTTTAGCACTTGTCAAGTGTGAGTGCTAAAAAATATTAAAAAAATATATACATGTAAACTACATGTATACTTATTTATTAATTTCTTCTTGAATTTTAGAAAAGAATTCTTCAGTTTCTTCATTCTTAAATCCTTCAAAGATAACTTCTTTAATATCATCATGATTAAATAAAAGTGTTTCATTATAATCAACTACTCCTTCAGGAAATAAACAACTAGAATAATCATAAACTATGTCATCATCACCACTAGTCAAATAACCTATAATCATGGTTTTTTTAGTACCATCTTTTAATAAAACCACACTACCTATTGGTAAATAATCAACAATATTAGATAAATCATTTATAATAACTGGTTCATCAACAATTTTTTCTTCCCCTAGTTTTTCTATTTTATCATTCATATAATCACCTATCATAATAATTATAAACAATTAATTATAAATAAGCAATTAAAAAAGTAGATTAATCTACTTTATAATTAAATTTACTATTATCTATTTGATTATAAGCTCTATATCTAGGAACAGGTTCATCAAATACAAATTTCTTTCTTCTTAACATTCTAGCATCAATTCTCATATCATTAGAAAAAGAATCAAAACATAAACTATGTTTCTTATTGTATAAAGATTTAACTATATTAATTTTATTCACAAAACAATAGCCATAAATACGACCTTTATTTTTAACTGGAATTATCTTCATACCAATCCCCCCTAAACGGTCATATTATACCACAAAATCAAAAAAAAGACAATGATTAATCATTTAAATCATTATCCCATTTCCAATTTTTAATATATGGCATATCATCTCCATGTTTTTTAATATAACGTACATGCTCTTTTAACATTTTTTCACACCATTCAATTAGAACTTTACCATTTTTTTGATATTTAGGTAAATGTTTAATCGCATCTATAACTAGATTAAATCTATCTATCTTATTAACTACTCTCATATCAAATGATGTAGAAATATTACCTTCTTCCCTATAACCATGCATAGATATATTTTTATTAAATCTATCAAACACTAAATCTCTCAATCCA
>JAEEGL011626372.1_pt1 | contig 11771 bp, 8 predicted proteins | sample 9134231 | NCBI WGS metagenome assembly JAEEGL01 (sample SAMN16246548, study PRJNA631951) | gut metagenome | biome: gut microbiome; feature: rumen; material: fiber-attached | host: Bos | place: Iran: Karaj | collected 2018-10
CAGGACTTCGGCTATCGTCCCAGCAACAGTGCGGCACTCGCCCAGTTGTTGAACAAAGACTATGCCCGTGCCCAGCAGACCTTGAAGAATATCAAGAACCCTGACGGTATCACAGACTATCTCGCAGCCATTGTACAGGCTCGTCAGGAGAACTATGACGCGGCAGCTTCTTTCCTGCGTAGCGCACTGCAGAAGAACCCGTCGTTGAAGACTTATGCCGACAAGGACCTGGAGCTGGTAAAGGTCAACAAATAGGATAGGAATGAGGCAGTTGGCTATAGGCTATTGGCTGTTGGCTGTTGGTTGCTTGCTGTTAGGCAGTTGCGGTCCCGAGGGTGACAAGTTCCGCTTGTCGGGACGTCTGCGTAACATCAACCAGGGTGAGTTTATGGTCTATAGCCCTGATGGTGGCCTAGTAGGTGTAGATACCATCAAAGTGCGCGATGGCAGATTCTCCTATGAGAAGGAGGTGCGTAAGGAAGTGACCCTGATGATTGTCTTTCCAAACTTCACCGAACAGGTAGTTTTTGCGGCTCCCGGGAAGGAAGTGGAGATCAAGGGTGATGCCACACACCTGAAGGAGGTTTCTATTAAGGGTACAGATGAGAATGAGGAACTGACGAAACTGCGTATGCGTGTCAACAAACTTACTCCTCCAGAGATTCCTGCTGCTATTGCCCAGTTTATCGAAGAAAATCCCACCTCTATCATCAGTATCTATCTGCTTGACAAATATTTTGTGTCGGCAAGGATACCTGACTATGTGGAGGGTCAACGGCTGGCCTCCCTGATGCTGAAAGCCAATCCCGATAATGGACGGCTGCGTAAGTTGGAAAAGCAACTCGAAGGACTGAAAAACAGCAGACTTCAGGCTTCCCTGCCTGTATTCTCCGCAGCGGATATCAATGGCAAGAAGACAGATAATAGTCTTTTGAAAGGAAAGATTGGTGTCATCACCACATGGGCAACATGGAACTACCAGAGTACGGACATCCAACGTAAACTACGCAAACTACAGAAGAAATATCCGGAGAAACTTGCCCTCATCAGTATCTGTATGGACGGTGACAAGCGGGAGTGCCGAAAGCGTGTCGACCGCGACTCCTTGTTATGGTCGGTGGTCTGTGACGGGCAGATATTCCAGACTCCTATCGTCCAGAAGTTAGGATTGTTTACGATACCCTGTATGGTTGTTGTCGACAAGCAGGGAAAGATTATTGCCCGTGATATTGAGCAGAACAAAGTGGAGCAGGAAGTCGAGAAATTCCTGAAATAGTCAGACATCAGGTTGGAAGAGGACTATTTCCCCTTTCTTCAGCGATACCGGAACATCGATAAGTCGTTGGTTGCTGCTCCCCCGAAACAGCAAATTTTCATCCCTTAACGACTTGATAAAAGGGCCGTCCACTAATACGTCAATGAGTTCAAGCAATTGTCGGTGACGAGGGTTGTTGACCAGTGTCTCGAATGTAAACCCCGTAAAACACCAGATATCTTTATTCGTCCGTTCCCGTATGGCACGAGCCAGTTCGGTGAATCCTTCTGGCTGGTACATCGGGTCACCTCCAGAGAATGTCACGTTGGCATAGGGGTCGGCCTCGATGATACGCATAATATCCTCCGTAGACATCGGATGCCCCCCGCTAAAATCCCATGACTGGGGGTTATGGCAGCCTGGACAGGCATGACGGCACCCTGCACAATAGATAGAGGTCCGGAAGCCCGGACCGTCTACCATGGTGTCTTCTATGATGTCTAAAACGGAGATCATCTAGAATAAATTCTGCTGCTGGGAGCCTTCGATATGGGTCACACGGTCGTTGAGCTCACAGAGCTTACCGTGGTTCCAACGGTCTGTGGTCCCCACCAGATAACCTGTGATGCGCTGCAACTTATCGATGTTGGTACTGCCACATTTCGGACAAACCTCCAAATTCGGAGAAGCATTCTCATAGCCGCAGTCCATGCAACGGTTACGGTTGTGGTTGACAGATCCATAACCCATGTTCAACTGATCCATCATATCCACCACGCTCATGATGACCTGTGGGTTGTGGGTGGCATCACCGTCAATCTCGACATAGAAGATATGACCGCCACGTGTCATTTCATGATAGGGAGCCTCTATCTCTGCTTTGTGACGGGCAGAGCACTTGTAATAGACGGGGACATGGTTGGAATTAGTGTAGTAGTCACGGTCTGTTACACCGGGGATACTGCCGAATTCCTTACGGTCTTTCTTGGTGAACTTACCACTGAGACCCTCTGCCGGGGTGGCTAGAACGGAGTAGTTATGGTGGTAGCGTTCGCAGAAATCGTTTACACGTTCACGCATATAGCTTATAATTTTCAGTCCCAGTTCCTGAGCCTCAGCACTTTCGCCATGATGCTTGCCTATCAGGGCTACCAGACACTCTGCCAGTCCGATGAAGCCGATACCTAGTGTACCCTGATTGATGACACTTTCAATGGTATCCGTGGAACCTAACTTGTCAGCACCAATCCACAGACTCTTCATCAACAACGGGAACTGCTTGGCAAAAGCCGTTTTCTGGAACTGATAGCGGTCATCCAGTTGCTTGGCAGCAATCTCTAGCATGTTGTCTAGTTTGGCAAAGAACATGTCGATACGTTTCTGTTGGTCTTTTTCTTCCTTGCATTCTATCGCTAGCTTGACGATATTGATGGTCGTAAACGACAGGTTACCACGTCCAATAGAGGTACGAGGTCCGAACCGGTTTTCAAAGACACGTGTCCTGCAGCCCATCGTTGCCACCTCATGGACATAACGTTTGGGGTCGTCCGCACGCCAGTCGGGGTCTTGGTTGTACGTCGCATCAAGATTCAGGAAATTGGGGAAGAACCGACGGGCCGTCACCTTACATGCCAACTGATACAGGTCGAAGTTACGGTCTTCTGGTCGATAGTCCACACCACGTTTCTTTTTCCAAATCTGAATAGGGAAGATAGCCGTCTCGCCACCACCCACGCCTTCGTAAGTTGACAGTAGGATTTCACGCATCACGCAACGACCCTCTGCAGAGGTATCCGTACCATAGTTGATGGAAGAGAATACTACCTGGTTACCACCACGCGAATGGATGGTATTCATATTGTGAATGAAGGCTTCCATGGCTTGATGTACACGACCAATGGTCTTATTGATGGCGTGCTGCTGGGCACGTTCCTTACCCGTTAGTCCATCTAACGGTTTCTTTAGATAGTCCATCAAAGGCTCGTCATACAAGTCTTTATAGTCCTCTCCGTTTAAATCTTCTAAGGCCTTCAGTTCCTCAATATAGGTCAGGCGCACGTAGGGTGCCAAATAAAAGTCGAAGGCAGGAATGGCCTGGCCACCATGCATCTCGTTTTGGCAACACTCCATCGAGATACAGGCCAGCACCGATGCCGTCTCAATTCGCTTGGCAGGACGACTAGCGCCATGACCGGCTATGAAGCCCTTAGTGAGGATATTATCCAACGGATGCTGTACACAGGTCAGCGACTTTGTGGGATAGTAATCTTTGTCGTGGATATGCAGGTAGTTATGCTCCACTGCCTCACGACTCTCTGGCGACAACAGGTAGTCGTCAACAAAGGGCTTGGTGGTCTCGGAGGCAAACTTCATCATCATACCGGCTGGGGTGTCAGCATTCATGTTTGCATTCTCACGGGTCACATCATTATTTTTGATGTTCACGATATCCAGAAAAACGTCACGGGTTTTGGCCTTACGGGCAATGGAACGCTGGTTGCGATAGGCAATATAGCGTTGGGCGACATCTTTACGGGCACTCTTCATCAGCTCCATCTCAACAGCATCCTGGATTTCTTCCACCGTCATCTGGGAATTACCCTTAGCGGCAATACGGTCGGTGATGGTCTGCAGCAAACGCTCGTCTTCTCCCTTGTCGGTATGGAGCATCGCCTTACGGATGGCAGCCATGATTTTCTGTTCGTTAAAACCCACAATGCGCCCATCGCGCTTTACGACTGTCTGTATCATATTGTTTTAGTTTAAAATGTATAGTTTAGAGATTAAAAGGATTTGCGATAGCAACGGTGACGACGGTGCTGGATAGCTTCCAAGTATTGCCACTGTCCGCGCATGTGCTCGTTGGACTCCATCTGGGGCATCGCCTCTGCCCATTTGAAACCATACCGCTGGAACCATTGGATGAGGTCGTCGAAGATGAGGGAGTTAGCACCCTTGCCACGATATTCGGGCAACACACCTATCAGCAGCAGGTCGACGACCTCCGTCTTATGCCATTTCAGAACTTTCAGGAGATGCCACCAGCCGAAGGGGAACAATTTGCCGTCATGTGTCTTCCGCAAGGCATCATTGAACGACGGGAAGGTGATGCCGAGGCCCACCATCTTATGCTCGGGTGTGTTCCAATCCTCAATAGCGGTCAGCAGATTCATGTCTGCCACCTTGATATATTGGTCGACGAGTTGATTGATCTGTTTCTCGGACAGTTGGGAATAGCCGTACAAGTCCTTGTATGTGGCATTGATGATATCAAAAATTTCCTTGCCCTTGCCTCCCTTGAGCAGTTCCTGCCGCGTAAACTTACGGACCTGCAGGTTATAACGCTTGCGGATCATCTCCGCTATCTTATGGAACTTGTCGGGAACTTTCTCGGGTACTTTGACACGGTACTCCATGTAGTCGTTGTCTTTTTCAAAACCGCCCAGTTGTTCAATATGCTGTACATAATAGGGGTAGTTGTAGTTGATATACATCGTTGCCTCCTCGTTGAAGCCTTCGATGAGCAGTCCCTCACGGTCCATGTCCGTAAAGCCCAAAGGACCTGCTATTTCTGTCATGCCTTTCTCCTTTCCCCATGCCACCACAGCATTCAGAAGGGAACGACTGACTTCGATATCGTCAATGAAGTCAAGCCATCCGAAACGTACATCCTTCCGCTGCCAACGTTCATTAGCACGGTGGTTAATGATGGCGGCGACACGTCCTACCATCTTGCCGTCACGGAATGCCATGAAGTACTCGACCTCACAGAAATCGAAACAAGCATTCTTGTCCTTTCGCAACGTGTTCATCTCGTCGGAATAAAGAAATGGAACCGCTTGTGGACAGTCACGGTACAAATCATAGTGGAACTGAATGAATTGTTTCAGGTCCTTCAGATTACTAACGGTCTTGATTTCAATAGTTTTCATAGTACCCCGACCGAGAATCGAACTCGGAACTAAGCTTTAGGAGAGCCTTGTTATATCCATTTAACTATCAGGGCTGTTCATTTTGTCTGCAAAGATAATAAATATAATTGAGAATTAGCAATTGAAAATGGAGATTTTTGATTACCTTTGCATTAAATTTTTAAATAGTGATATTATGGGAAAATTAGTCATTAACTCGTACGATGAGTTTGCCGCCCATCTGGGCGAAGAATTAGGAGCCTCTGAATGGCTTCAGGTAGATCAGGATCGTATCAATCTGTTTGCGGATGCCACCCTCGACCACCAGTGGATCCATGTAGATGTGGCACGTGCTAAAGAAGAGAGTCCTTATAAGAGCACCATTGCCCATGGCTACTTGACGCTGAGTCTGCTGCCTTATATGTGGGATCAGATCATTGAGGTCAACAATATCAAGATGCTTGTGAACTATGGTATGAATGATATGCGTTTCGGGCAGCCCGTCATCACAGGTAGTCGTGTGCGTTTGGTCACAGTGCTGCACAATATCCAGAACCTCCGTGGCATTTGCAAGGCAGAGATTAAGTTCAAAATTGAGATAGAAGGGCAGCGCAAGCCTGCCCTTGAGGGCATCGCTTCCTTCCTGTATTATTTTGAATAAGGGGGGGCAAAAAAATGGGGAGGTGACTCACGTCAGCCCCCCATGACTAAAACCATAACTAGCATAACTACTAATCAAATATTTCAAATCTAACCTAAGCTGATTAATGCTTTTCCTTTTTGTCGCCACAAAGATACACCTCTTTTACAAAAGATGCAAGTTCTGAAGTTACACGAATCTTTTAATTTGTAACATGTTTATCTTACGCTTCTTTTATGTTACACCACGAAAAGATTTTGTTTCATTTGGCAACTACTTTCTTTCGAAAAAACATTAATTTTGCAACACATTAAAAACCAGGCTATTCCACTAAGTTATGAAAAGAATTTTTTTTACTCTGATTTGTCTATGTGTAACGGTGAATTCCTTTGCACAAGATCCTAATTTCTACATTTTCCTTTGTTTCGGACAGTCGAACATGGAGGGCAATGCCCGTCCTGAAGCACAAGACATAGCCAGTCCTGGTCCCCGTTTCCTGTTGATGCCTGCTGTCGACTTCCCTGAAAAAGGTCGTAAGATGGGAGAATGGTGTGAGGCCTCTGCCCCGCTCTGTCGTCCCAATACAGGACTGACACCTGCTGACTGGTTTGGTCGTACCCTCGTGAACTCCCTGCCAGAAAACATCAAGATTGGTGTTATTCACGTGGCTATTGGCGGTATCGACATCAAGGGATTCCTCTCCGACAGCATCCCCACCTACGTAGAGAAGAAAGCGCCAGGTTGGATGAAAGGTATGCTTGCTGCCTATGACAACAACCCCTACGAGCGTTTGGTGACTTTAGCCAAGAAAGCCCAGAAGGATGGTGTCATCAAAGGTATCCTGATGCATCAGGGTGAGACCAATACAGGTGACCCGCAGTGGGCTGGTATGGTGAAACAAGTCTATGACAACCTTTGCAGCGATCTCCAGTTGAAGCCTGAAGAGGTGAACCTGTATGTCGGAAACATCGTTCAGGCTGATGGTAAGGGTGTATGTATCGGTTGCAAGAAACAGATTGATGAATTACCACAGACCATCCATACCTGTCAGGTCATCTCGTCAGACGACTGTACCAATGGTCCTGATCGCCTGCATTTCGACGCTGCCGGCTATCGTGAACTGGGTTGTCGCTATGGTGAGGCTGTAGCGCGTCATCTCGGCTTTGAACCGAAGCGCCCGTATATTGAGATGCCGAAACGTATTGAGGTGCCTGCCGATGCAGTGATTGCCGAGACCACCATTCCTGGTAACGAGTTCCCCAAGGTTGACAAAGAGAATCGTGCCTATTTCCGCATTAATGCGCCACAGGCTCGTAAGGTTGTTGTGGACATCTGCAACAAGAAATATGACATGCAGCCTGACGGCAAGGGTGGCTTTATGGCAGTCACTGATCCGCTGCCTGTTGGTTTCCATTATTACTTTATGAATATCGATGGTGTCAACTTCGTCGACCCCGCTTCTGAGACCTTCTTTGGTTGCAATCGCGAGTCAGGCGGTATCGAGATTCCTGAAGGTCCTGAAGGCGACTACTATCGTCCACAAGTGGGTATTCCTCACGGACAGGTACGTAACATCTACTATCATAGCCCTCATTCGAAATTCGGTGAATGGCGTCGTGCTTTGGTGTACACCCCTGCTGAGTACGAGAAAAGCAATAAGAGGTACCCTGTACTCTACCTGCAGCACGGTATGGGCGAAGGTGAGACCAGTTGGATGCTTCAAGGAAAGATGCAGCATATCATGGACAACGCTATTGCCAAAGGTGAGGCAAAGCCTATGATTGTGGTGATGGAGAGCGGCGACATCAAGCAGCCCTTCGACTTTGCCAGTGGTGCTTCAAACGAACAGGGTCTCAGTGATTATGGAGCTACGTTCTATCCTGTTCTGCTCGAAGACCTGATTCCTTATATCGACAAGAACTTCCGCACGAAGAAAAACCGTAAGTATCGTGCGATGGCTGGCCTCTCATGGGGTGGTCACCAGACCTTCGATGTCGTACTCCAGAACCTCGACAAGTTCGCATGGCTTGGAACCTTCAGTGGGGCTATCTTCGGTCTTGACGTGAAGACAGCCTATAATGGTGTCTTTGCCAATGCTGCTGAATTCAACAAGAAGATTCGCTATATGTATATGAACTGGGGTTCTGAGGACTTCATCAAGAGTGGTGACATCGTTCGTCAATTGCGTGAATTGGGTATCAAGGTTGATGCCAGCGAGTCTGCCGGCACTGCCCATGAGTTCCTCACCTGGCGCCGTGGTCTCCACGAGTTCATCCCTCATCTTTTTAAATAAAGACCTATGAGAAAGATATTATCCGCCCTGTCAATGCTGACGGCATTGACCATAACGGCACAGAATCCGATTATCCGCGACCAGTTTGCGGCTGATCCCACTGCGCGCGTATTTAATAATAAGGTGTATGTCTATCCCTCCCATGACATTCCTGCTCCTGAGGGACAGCGGCAAGACTGGTTCTGCATGGCAGACTACCATGTATTCTCCTCGGAGAACCTGACGGACTGGATAGACCATGGAATCATTCTCTCACAGGAAATGGTACCATGGGGCAACCCGACCGCCTATTCCATGTGGGCTCCTGACTGTGTCTATAAGAACGGGAAATACTTTTTTTATTTCCCTAACGCTCCTAGGGAAGGAAGGGGCTTTACCGTAGGAGTCGCTATCGCTGATTCTCCCACAGGACCTTTTGTCTGTGAGGCTGAGCCTATCAAGGGAGTTTCGGGTATCGATCCTTGTGTCCTCATCGACGATGATGGCAGTGCCTATCTCTACTGGAGCGGCATGGGTATCCGCGGTGGCAAGCTGAAAAGCAATATGTTGGAACTGGACGGTGAACTGCAGGAGGTAAAGTTGCCCAAACGGGATGGTATGCCCGAAATGCCCCCGATGAGAATGGGTGGGCAGGTGATGGAGGGACTGCCTGACGGTTTCAAGGAAGGTCCTTTTGCCTTCAAGCGTAACGGCTGGTATTACCTTACCTTTCCTTGGGTACGCGGTGATACGAGCAATGGTGCTAATCCCACAGAAACTCTTGCCTATGCCATGTCTAAGTCGCCTCTAGGACCCTGGGACTTCAAAGGCATCATCATGGCAGAACACGACAACCACTGCTGGACTAACCATCACAGTATCTTGGAATACAAAGGGCAATGGTATATTTTCTACCATCGGAATGACTTTTCACCGAGTATGGACAAACGCCGTTCTGCCCGTATTGAAAAAATTGACTTCAATGCCGATGGTACCATCCGGGAAGTGAAGCAGACCATACGTGGCGTTGGTATCAACAATGCCACGGAGAAGATAGAGATCGACCGTTATAGCAGTGCCAGTAGTGATGTGACCACTCAACTGATTGATACGGTGAACACTTTCCGCAGTTTTGAGGCAACCATTCCTCAGAAGGGTAGTTGGCTGCGTTATGAAGGTATCGACTTCAGTCCTGTGTCGGACGGCTATCTTGTTGTCAATGTCAAGGCTGCCGACAATACCGAGTTTTATGTGAGGGAGAAGAGAGCCAAAGGTAAAATTATTGCTAAGGTTCCGATGATAGTAAAGAGCGAAACGAGGTTCCCGGGTATGCCAACTCCCTTCCGTCGCGACCAGAGCAATCAATGGCTCACGATGACTGTTCCTTTGGAATACACCCCGAAAGGAGTGACAGACATCGTCATTACTAACGAAGGCGGTGCAGCATTCAGCATCAACTGGGTGCAGTTCAAGAACCGCCTTAAGTACTTCTCACCAGTTCCGTCTATTGAGTCTTCGTCGCAGCCTGACAACAACGGTTTTATCCGCCGTTGGCGACTGATGGAGCCTATCGCTGTCGATGTACGCTCCAACGTCATCTTTACCTATTCCTGGTTGCGCAACAAGTTCGATGAAGAACTGAAAAAATTAACGGCTAACAGCCAAAAGTCAAAAGCCAAATGGTACGCCCTTGACAGCGAGACCTACAACATGAAACTGTTCCGTTTCGCTGAGAAATACGGCAAACAGACCTATGGGAGCTTCTATTGGTGTGAGACTGTTATCGACAATCCGGAAGAGATACAGAACGTCCGGTTGGCCTGCGGCTCCAATGGTGCTTCTTTGTGGTGGCTCAATGGGGAAGAGGTGCTGATGCTGGAAGGAGACCGCCGCATGGTGGAGGATGATGGCATGTCACCCCGCCTGACACTCCGGAAAGGGCGCAACACCCTGCGCTGTGCCGTCATCAACGGTCCCGGTCTTGCTGACATGTGTGTCCGTTTTATCGATGAGAAAGGAACTCCGATTACCAACTACAATGTAAAAATTCAATAATTTAATTAAAATGTAACAATTAAGATATAACGCTATATGAAACGTATATTTCTCTTTATTTCATTGTTAAATTTTTACATTGCCATGACACCTGTTATGGCACAGATTGGTGCACCCTATATCCACGACCCCTCGACCATTGCCGAGTGTGAAGGGAAGTACTATACCTTTGGTACAGGTGGCGGAGGACTCATCAGTGAGGACGGGTGGTCATGGCACAGTGGTGCTGATCGTCCAGGCGGTGGTGCGGCTCCCGATGTATTGAAGATCGGTGACCGTTACCTTTGTATTTATGGTGCCACGGGTGGTGGCCTGGGTGGCGGACATAACGGTCGTATCCTGACGATGTGGAATAAGACCCTTGACCCCAAGAGTCCCGATTTCAAATGGACGGAGGCCGTTGAGGTATGTTCTTCGGACGGTATGGAGGACCAGGATGCCATCGACCCTGGATTGTTGCTCGACCCCACGACAGGTCGGCTGTGGGCAAGTTACGGCACCTATTTTGGCACCATCCGCCTCATAGAACTGGATCCCAAGACGGGTTTCCGCATGAAGGGCAACAAGGAAAAGGATATTGCTATCGATTGTGAAGCGACCGACCTGCTCTATCGTGACGGCTGGTATTACCTACTGGGCACCCATGGCACTTGCTGTGACGGCGTGAACTCCACCTATAATATTGTGGTAGGTCGCTCCAAGAGCGTGGAGGGACCGTATATTGATAACGTCGGTCGTGACATGTTCCATGGTGGTGGCAGAATGGTGATTGCCGCTGGTGACCGCAAAACGGGGCCTGGACATTTCGGACGTACCGTTATCGACGACGGTGTGGAAATTATGTCATGTCATTTCGAGGCAGACTTCGACCGTAGCGGCCGTTCTGTGCTGGGTATTCTTCCGCTGGTTTGGAAGAACGGCTGGCCAGTGGCAGGAGAGCAACTCAAGGAGGGAAAATATGCTATCTTTTCCGAGCGTCGCGGCTATAGCCTGGAACTGGCGGTCGATTTTATCCGCATGGAACAGGAGCGTCAGCGTTTCTGGCAGATGGATCCCAACGAGCCAGTCAAGGTCATCCCCGACCAGAAGCTGGAGGAGGTTATCGGTACCTGGGCCAAAGACAATATTGCAGTCCGTTGTAGTGATTATATGTTCCGTCCTTGGCAACACTGGGTAATCACTCCGCATCCTGAAGCTGGCGGACGACTGACAGGTCCGCTTTATGAGATTAAGATAGATGGTACCAACAGGGCACTGACAGCTACTGCCAGTCTGGAACTGACCACTAAGGAATATCAGGGAGAGGATGCCCAGCTCTGGTGGATTGAGCAGTTGACCGACGGTACCTACCGTATCATGCCTTTCGCCATTCCTGGACAGGAAGGTTCTAATAAGAAATATTGTCTTTACTCTGCAGGTGATAGTACACCTACGCTTGCAGTATACGATTTCAATACAGACAACTCCAAATGGAATTTCCGTCAACAATAACTTTTAATATAAACTAAAACCATCACAGGCTATGAAGAAAGGAATATTTTATGTATCATGCCTTGCCTGTCTTCTGGCAGGATGTAATACTTCTACAGACATGGAACAACAGATTAATGATCTTTATGACAGAATGTCACAAGAGGA
>JAEEGL011653149.1_pt1 | contig 11771 bp, 3 predicted proteins | sample 9134231 | NCBI WGS metagenome assembly JAEEGL01 (sample SAMN16246548, study PRJNA631951) | gut metagenome | biome: gut microbiome; feature: rumen; material: fiber-attached | host: Bos | place: Iran: Karaj | collected 2018-10
GTCGGAGCTGTTGTGGCCGTAACCAGTGGTGAAGTTATTGTTGGAGGTGGGGTAAGAAGTGTTGTGCATCCAGTTGTTGGGTGAATTGCCAGTATTGCCTTTCAAGACAGTCCAGCCTTGGGTGCCGTCTTCGAAGTCATAGACGAGGTCTTCTCTGTTGCCTCTGCTGCCAGCGACGGTGACGGCGCCGAACTCGGCGGGAACCGCAGTAGCTGTAATCGTATAGCTGTTCAGCGTGAAATTGGCAACGTAGGCGCCAGAGTTGGCTGCATTCACAGTAAAGCTGTAGGAGGCGTTGGTGCTCACTGCAACACCGTTTTTCGTCCAGTTAGTGAAGGTGTAACCCTCATTAGCTGTGGCGGTCAGAGTGGCCGTAGTGCCCGGGTCGTAGGTACCTGCACCAGTGACGGTGCCACCATTCGCAGGATTGGCACTGACGGTGATGGCAACGGGATCGGAAGATGCTGGCATATAGGTAAACGTGGTCTTGGGAATGAATGACTGCGCATTATAGCCGACACTGTTCAGGTTGCTGCTGTTGTTTCCGTATGCGGATACGCCAGAAGTTTGATTGCTCGTCCCGTACCATTCCACCTTATTGTAACTACCTTTGGCGGTATTGTAAATGCCAATCAACAGATTGCCGCCATTGTAGGTATATGGAGTGTCAAAGGTGATGGTGTAAGCTGTACCTGCGGTTGGCATCTCCAACAATCCCTGTTTAACGGTGGTGGCACCGCTCGTGCCGCTAAAGCTTCCACCAAGGGTAGTACCTGAAACTTCTTTAAGGAAAACGGTCTGGTTAGTGTTTGCCCATGAACTATTAGTTGTTGCTACGCTTGATGGATAGAATGTAATGGCGGAAACGGTGCAGCCATTCATGGCAGTTAATCGAGAAGCGGGGATGATGTATTCGCTCTTGGTGTAGTCGTCAAAATAATAACCATACATTGGGATGTACTGGTTGGTGGCTGTTCCGTTATACACTGTCAGGTCGGTCGGTCCAAGCACGAAGTTGGCACTGACGGTGACAGGGTAGTTAGGCATTATGAAGCTATTGTTGTTCACGGTGACGGTGGTGTTCACATCACCGGTCTTATTGACCACCCAGCTACCGAACTCATAGCCTTGGGCCGGCGTGGCCGTCAGATTGATGGTCATTCCTTGCAGGGCATACAACGGATCCGCGCTGATGCTGCCGTGCATCACGGAAGCCAAGGTGACTTGCAAGCCTTGCACGAAAGTGGCGGTCACAGTCACATCGCCCTCGGGCATGGTGAACTGGTTGTTGGTCACCGGGATGCTGGTGCTGCCTTTTTTGACAGTCCAAGAAGAGAGGCAGTAGCCTGCTTCGGGAGTAGCCGTCAAGGTCACTGTGCTGTTGGCGTAGGCCTGTGCGGGAGCGCTGATGGTGCCGTGCTGTGGCTGTGTGACAGTGATGTGGTATTGCGTGCCACCCACCACATTGATGGTGCTGAGCTGGGTCACCTTATTAAATCCGAACACGCAGAGGGTAAGCTCGCTGCCGGGAGTAAGGTTGCTGCTGTTGAGATTGATAGTGGCGGTGCCGTTGCTCACCGTGGCTTTGCCTAAGATGTTGTAGTTAGCATCGGTGATGGTAGCCACAGAGCCGTTGCCGTTGCTGACGTTGACCGTATAGGTAGAGGCGCCAAGGGTAATGTTGCCGACATGGTTGACGGTCATATTCTGCGGGGTCTTAGTGCGAACCATCATGCTCGGGTCACCGTAAAGAATCCAAGCTTGGTAGGTACCAACAGCTGATTGATCGGTACCGTAGTTGTCAAAGATACCAAACAGACCGTTGATGGACAAACCACCCCAGGTGTGTTTAGTCCCACCAGAGCTGGAGAGTCCAGCCAAAATATCGATGCACTCGTCTTGAGCCCACATGGGCGGAATCCAAGGCTGGCTAATGTACGACATCAAAGTACCGATGGCACCGGTGGGGTTGTTGTTATTGGTGGCGTTCATCCAAGCTTCAGCAAAGCAGTCACTGCTGTGGTCGTATTTACCAACCAAGCAGGCCACTGACCAGATGAAGGGCAACTTGTTTTCATTGGTCAAAGCATTGACGTGTGAAACACTATAACTGGCCACACCCCACATAGTCTCAGCACCGTGATTGCAATAGTTGACGATGCCGACGCCGTTATTGATATCAGATGAAATTTGTGATGCGGTGGCAGTATATCCTGAGAGGTTCTCATAGCGTTGATAGACAGTGGAATAACCGTAGTTCAACAAGTCAGTACGGATGACGTCCATGTGTTGGTAATCATCCTCACCGTTATGACCGGAACCGCCTTCTTTTTTGGCGATACCTTCAGCTACTTGAAGCCAAGTAGCGGAGGTGGTCAAATCGCGCTCGTAGGTGATGACACGGTTGCACTGGGTGGCCACGCGGGCTGCGGTGCTGGCCGAGAAACGACCAATGAAGACATCGTTGTAGTAGTCACTACCCACGATTTGTCCATAGGCATTGTCGCCGAGGCCGCTGTAGTTGGAGCCGCCGCCTGAATAGGAGTAACCTGGAATCTGTGCCACATCGCCGACAAGCAGCACATGGGTGATGTTGTTGTTGGCATTGTATTGGCTTTGGATATAGTTCTTGATAGCTGTATAGGAGCTGCCAGCGGTGCTGGTGCCTACGATGGTGGTGTTGATACCACGGGTCTTCTTCCAGTTGACGAAGTCGGTCATGGCGCTGATGAAGTTGTCGTAGCAAATGATGAGCAGGTCACCTTCCTCATCCAAAGGGGTGTATTTGGACATGCCCGCCTCGTAGTTGATGAAGTGACGCTGATAGACGCTCTTGAAGTCGGGGTCCAGTTTGACGGTGTTGCTTCTATTCGTTTCCATGACGTTGGTGCCGTTGTCGTCCACCTTGTACATTTCCACGGTCATGTTGTAATACACGCGGAGGGTCTTGGTGACGGGGTTGTAGGAGAAGGGATAGACCGCCATGTTCTGTCCGCGGAAGTCGCGGATGATGTAAGGCTCGTACAGGTCAAGGGTGCTGGCGGGGAAGAAAGCATCTTGGCTATAACATTCGCCGTAGGTGTAAGGCACCGTAGCAGGGTCAATCTGACGGCTAAAATCGCCTTTCGAAGGGGCCACTTCGATGTTTTCGAAGTCCCTGTATTGGGCGTCAACGACGCGGACACTCATACGGGCTTGGTCGCCAATCATTACCGGGATGCCGGTCATGGGCACGTTAGGCTCTCCGGCTTGGGCTGTGCTGACCGACTTGGGGACGGAGATGATGAAGGCCTCCCCTCTCGGTGTGGTCACCTGACTCATGTAGAAGCCAGGCACCTGCACGTTGACTTGGATGCTTTCCTCCGAGGAGGAGATGAGCTGGGTGCGGAAGGTCTCAGGCTGGCCGCTGAGAATGTCGGTCCATTGTGGAACGTTTTGAATCTGTGCGAAGGTCATAAAGCTGATGACCGAAAACACAAATGATAAAAATCCTTTTTTCATATTAACTAATGATTTAATGATTTTTTGCTAACATCAACGGTTTCAGTAATATAATCGTTTCTTGAACAAGTTTTCTTTAGCTTGCAAAGATACAAAAAACAAAGATTGGTTTAAAATTCTCCCTTGATTTTTCGTTGTTTTACAAACAAAGACCTCCACCTCAAATCGAGATGGAGGTCTTTGTTGTCAGAAAAAATATTGATTTTATCTCACCACAATCTTCTGCGTCTTCACGTCGTTGCCGTTCACCAGGCGCATGACGTACACGCCAGCGCTCAGTTTGTTTGTGTTGACGGTGGCCACGCCGTTGACGTTCTCGCTGCTGAGCACACGGCCCATCATGTCGACGAGCTGCATGGTGCCGTTGCCGTTGACCACCCATTCGCTGCCGTTGAAGTAGGCGAAGGCCTCTTCATTGGCGTTGCCGGCGGCGAACACCAGGCGGAAGCGGCTGGCATAGTCGGTGGTGCTGGCGTTGAAGGTGTAGCTCGGGTTGGCGAGCAGGTCGACGTCGTTGCCAGTCATGTTGTCGATGAGGTGGAGGTAATCCATGCTCACATTCTCGCTGTTGACGCTGATGGTGTAAGTGCCGTTCTTTTCAGCCTTGAAGTTCACGGGCATCTCGCCTTCGTTGCCGCTGCGAACCACGGCGTACTCGCTGTCGTTCTGGGCGATGGCAAGCTTGGTGCTGCTGCTCCTCAGTTGGAACTTGGGCAACTGGCGGCCTTCGCCGAAGCGGACGATGGCGCGGTCAATCACGGCGCTGCCGCTGCTCAGGTTGAGGGACACGTTCGCGCTCTTGGCATCAGCAGGATCAAGATTGGTGAGCGTTATGGGTTCGCCATCATACTCCGCATAGACAAAGCCGCCTTCCATAGGATTGAGGTATTCGCACCCAACAAAGAGTTCTTCGCCTCCCTCGTTCATCACATAGAAATCACGTCCATCGGCAATGTAGCAGTCCTCGTTGAACGGGTTGCCCACGAGGTTCCAGCCGCGCATGTCTTCAGAGGCACTTTCATCGTTGGTCAGTTCGACTTCGCAGTTGCCGTTGTAAGGAATACCGGTGAAGACAAGTTCAACAGTCTCGCTGTTGGCATAGAGGTAGCCTTGGCCAGGTTCGAGCATGAAACCGTGGTTCTTGTAGTTCTCCCATTCCTCTTCAGCGGCTTGGTTGAAGCGGAAGAGGTCGTAGCCATTCTCATTATTGATGAGGTTCTCCACGTCAGTCGGGTCCACTGCTTCGGCCAGAGGCGAGGCAATCAGATACCAATTGCCGGTGCCAGTGCCATAGCCGAGAATGTCCTTGGTGAAGGTCATGACGTTCGAAATGCCAAGGAGAATGTGGTTCTTCACCGAAAGTACATCGTTATTGGTTGAAGCTGCCGGGGGCGACATCGGGTCGAAATCCGTGTTGTCATTGTAAATATAGATGGCTTGGTCCTCATCGGTATTGAAGACCGAGCAGGTCATGTGTGGCGAGCTGGTGTAAGCTCCACTGTTGTCGTCAGCCACCAAAACGAGGTTGGAGATGCCGTCATACTCAAACGGAGTGGTGAAGTTGATGATGGTCCATGTGCCCACTGCCATAGTGACGCTGCCACTGAATACCTTGTCGGAATCAGTCACCGTAATCCAGTCATCGTTGCTGCTGAAGGAGGTCTTCTCTGTGGCTTTCAGATAGAAGTCGTAGGTGCGGGTCTTCTCGGTTCCTTCGTTGTAGAAGGCAATCCAGTTGATGGTTCCTGCTGATCCGATTTCTTCAGCGGTGTAGATCTGCTGGGTAAGTGAGTAGTTGTAGAAGTTATAGCTGGGAAGATAAGTGTTGTTGGTAGTGAATTCTCCTATCTCTACGCCTTGGACAAAGGTGGCCACAAGGTCTCGGTCGGAAGTGGCTGAGAAGCTGTATTCCAAATCGTTCGAAACCACAGCACCGTTTTCGGTCCAGCCCGTGAAGAAGTAACCGTCGTTAGGCGTGACGCTCACGGTGCAAACATCGCCGAAGATGTACTCACCGCCGCCACTTACCGTACCAGCCTGTGCCGGGCTCACGCTCACTGTGATGTAGACGGGTTCGGTGGATATCGCCTCCTTGGTGATGAGGAGTTGGTTCTTCACCGAAAGCACCGTGCCGGTGTAGGATGAAGGACTGCTGGGGCTGTAGTTGGTGCCGTCAGAATACGTATAGAGGGCTTGGCTGGCAGCGTCGAATACGCGGCAAGCCATGTGCGGCGAATTAGAATACTCACCGGTATTGTCATCCGTCACAAGAACCACATTGGAAGTACCGTCATAGACAAACGGGCTGCTGAATGTAATGACTGTCCAGTCGTCAGCGGTCATGGTGACACTGCCGCTGAACACCTTGTCGGAAGACGATACAGCGATCCAATCCGTATTGCCGGAGAAGCTGCTTTTGGTGGTGTTCTTCATGTAGAGGTCCAACGTACGGGTCTTCTCAGTGCCGCCGTTATAGAAGGCGATGCTGGTGATGAGACCTTCGTTGCCCAGTTCAGCTGAGGTGTAAATCTGTTCGGTGAGCGAGTAATTGTAGTAGTTGTATGTCGGGAGGTAGTTGTTTGTTGCCTCGCCACCGTCGCCAATCATGTTTCCTTCGGCAAAGTTAGCTACCAAGTCCATGTCACTGCTGACGGTGAAAGTATAGGTAGAGGCGGTGGAAACTATCTCGCCATCCATGGTCCAGCCGGTGAACATGTAACCGTCGTTAGGTGTAGCGGTCACGGTGCAGGATTGGCCGAAGCCGAATTCGCCGCCGCCGCTCACGGTACCATAATCGGTGTTGCTTGAAGCAACAGTGACCATGAAGGTCTGCGAAGCCGCAGCACAGTTGCAGTCGAACTCATAAAGCACACCTGCACTGGGTCTGGATGTTTGAGAGAAGATAAGAGCATCGCCCTCGTAACTTACCGTAAAGGAGCATTCACCGTCGTAGCTGCCAGCCCCCCAAGTCAAGGTGACATAAGTGCCGTTACCAATCTCAAGCGTGTAAGTAGCGGAATTGCCCGAAGAGAAGGTCAACGACTGGGATTCAGTGCCGTCATCGAACGACACAATCAGGTTGGCACCGTTCCAACCATCGCCGTAAGAGTCGCTGAGATTGAAGATCACATTGCAGGCGTTCTTCAAAGTTTCGTTGCCTTGTGCGCTGAGGTTGCCGTCAGCTGTCATTGTGAATGTGACAGGAATCTGTGCGGCTTCGGGGCAGTTGGCCGCGATGGTGACAGTGAACTGACAGGAGACTTCCTGACCGACAGCAATGGTACCTACGTTAACTGTAGGATTGGTGAAGGTGAGGTAGTTGCTGCTGGTGGTGCTTATGGTGGCCACAGCATTGGTGGCTTGATAATGACCTGTGTTCTTGAACTTGGCGGTCAGGGTGAGGGTCTCGCCTGGAGTGAAACCGCCGTTCCAGCTCATGTTCTGGTAAGCCAGTACAGCCTCGTTGGCCTTGACGACGATATTGCCTTCGTAGGTGTCTTCGCCATTTTCAGCGGTGTAGTGCAATGTGACATTGGTGACGTCGGCCACACCGGGATTGATGCTGAACGAGAATCCGCTCACGGTGGTGGTGGCCTCGGCAGCCAAAGCACTAAAGCTACCTGTGTAAGTATTCAAGGTGACGTTGGAATCATCAGTGGTCAAGGTGATATTGGTGGTACCCGTGGTGGCGGCAGTACCCACGTTCTTGAAGGTAATGCTCAGGTTGGTATCGTCGCCAACGTGAGTTTCGGTGGGGGTGTAGCTGTCAACCGCAAGATAAGCACCTTCAAGGGCAGCGGCGGGAACAGTTTGGATATAAGGAATACGGTTGGGAGCGGTCACGCAGATGGTGACCTCGCCGCCAGAAGTGACAGGGGTAATCTCGACTTGTGCGGTGCCAGTCTCTCCAATGAGGCCAGTACCATGAAGCACGCCGTCCTTGCTGATGGCCACGTAGGAACCCGGAACAGCACTCACCTCATAGGTACTCATGCCGATAGGCAGGATGGCCATGTGGCTGACATTGTTGGCGGTGGGCTGCACACGGTAAGGCATGACGGAGCCATCACCCAGCACGTGGTAGGCTTGCCAGTAATAGAGGGGATCTTTGTGCATATCATATCCGAGGGCTTGAGCAGCATTGCCAGCCAGGTTGCCAACGTAAAGAATGGAGTTGACAGTGTTATAGACATCGTCCATCCAGATGGCATCGTAGATACCCATACCGGTTTCTTCGTAGGTAGGCATGGTGCCATCAGCACGGCTGGTCGGGCCGACACCGAAATAATAGTCGTTCAACCAAACCGTATTGGGGCAGGAACCGATATAGGCAAAAGCACCTTTGTTTTCGGCACGGGTCAAAGCCTCACCGAAGCAGGGGGTGCTGTAGCCCCAGTCGCCTGTGATGCAGCAGTTGCCAATGGCAAAGAAATACTTGTGCTCGTTGGTCATGTTAGCAACATCGTCGACGCTGAATTCAGGGTCAGCCCAGGCGGTCTTGGCACCGTGGGCCGTATAGTTGGCGAATCCGACGCCGGAATTCAACGGAGCATAGCAGTTGGTGTAGTCATCGGTCGTATATTCATATACATTGTCAAAACCATGTTCGGCGTTGTAGTAATAGTTGGTGGCATACCAAATGGTGGGACGACCCACAGTGACGCCCCAACCGCTGTCGTCATGGCCGGCGATGAGGAGTACGTTGTTCAAATAACTCGGGTCGGGCATGGTGTATTGCTCGTATTCCAGGCTCTTGTTGAGCATAGCTGTCATCTCGGCTGTGGTCTCAGCTGACATACGGCTGTGGAACATGTCGACAAACTGGTCGCCATCGACACTTGAATAGTCGAGGTCGCTGACTTCGGAGGTCAGGCTGGCGGAGGTGATGCTGGGGGGTACTTGGTCTTCATCGCCCATAATCATCAAGAAAGTTGGGGCGTTCTCTGCATATTTGGTTTGGATAAAACTCTTGATGGCATCGGCACTTGTGCCAATGACGTCGGTATAGTTCACATCCACATAGATACCTTTCGTGGTTTTCCATGCCACCCAGTCCTGGATGCAGTTTTCGAACATGCGGTTGGCGATGACCAACATTCTCACAGGAGACTTCCAAAGGTCGGGATGCTCGTCGTAGAGATCCCTTACTACCCTACCGTTAAACAGCTGCTTGTAAAGTACGTCAAAATAAGGGCTGTAGGTCGAAACCAACATGTCCTCGGTGGCGCGGGCATCGGCACCGTCAAAGTGAACGGTGACTTCGATATCGTTGAACACGCGCAGGGTGTTGTTGACGGGATCGTAGCTGACTGGCTCGATGGTCATTTGACCCACTTGCACACCACGCATGGTGCCGTTCACGCTGACGCGGGCCATAGGCTCCGAGCGGAAGCCACGCGCTTGGTAGGCGGCTTCGTCATACACGAACGGCCTCACTTCGTTTTTCAAAACGTCTGGCTGACGCGGCACCAAGGTATGGATGCCGTAGTCGCTGAGGCGGTAGTCCGTGGTGGTGTAGCTCGTGATTTCGATGCGCGGGGAGGCACCGAAAGGCACGGCAATCAATTCATTCACGACGGGAATCTGAGGGGCACCCTCATTGCCGCCGAGGACGGTGTTGGGCAGGCTGAGCCAGGAAAAAGTCCCACGCTCACTTTCGTAGTCCTGCGCATCGATGGTTGAGAATGAGAACGAAGCCTTCAGGCTCGTCATGTCACTGCTGACACATTCGGCCTTGTCAGTCGAACGCAGTCGAATCTCTTGCTGTGCCATGGTACTTAACCCAATGACTAACAGCAGCATAGATAATAATACTTTTTTCATTGATTGGTAAATTGAAATTGTTGTTCGATGAATTTTTAGCTTGCAAAAATACAAAAATCCATGCAAAAGATGAGAGGAAGATAACTGTTTTTTCGTGGGAAAATGCTTGCAGAATGAAAAAAACTCTACTTTAAATCGAGATGGCGGTTTTTCTGATACATAATTAATATTAATTTTAGGTGTGTAGATTGCTTTATTCACTACCTTTGCAACATCTATCAAAAAAAGGTATGGACACCAATAAATATTCCCACCCATGGGCGCAGGACCAAGCCCTCACCGACCGACTACTGAAGCTTGTTGACGATGAGGACTGGGACCTCTTCGGCATCGCCGATGTGGGACCGCTCAATGAGAAAGCACGTCCTGGGCGGCGGCCCAAAGACCTTTGGCCGACGGCCAAGGCGGTGCTGATGTTCGCCGTGGGGCTGGCCGACCCCTTCACCCGCGGATGGGTGCAGAATGGCAAGAGCGTGAAATAATTATCAAGTATGACTATAGGACAATTCTTCAACGCGCTACTTGCAGTCATCAATGCGATGAGTCCCTATCTGTTGCTGGGCTTCCTCATTGCTGGGATACTGCATGTGTTTGTGCCGAAACGATTTTATGCCAAATATCTCTCGCGCAATAACAAACTGTCAGTGCTGTGGGCGGCCCTTTTAGGTGTGCCGTTGCCGCTCTGTTCGTGCGGTGTCATCCCTACCGCCGTGGGACTGAAGAACGAGGGCGCTTCGAAAGGGGCTGTGGCTTCGTTCCTTATCGCCACGCCGCAGACGGGCATCGACTCCATCCTCGCCACTTTCTCGCTGATGGGTTTAGGGTTCGCCGTGGTGCGCCCAGTGGCCGCGTTAGTCACGGGTGTTTGCGGAGGTTTTCTGGTCAATCGCTTGGTGAAAGATAACGAGGGAGAATACATAGCTGAGGCATCGTGCAAGGTGGAAAGCGGCAACCGCATCTGGCGCGTGTTCAAGTACGCCTACTTCGACATGATTCAGGACATCGGGCTGCGGTTAGCCATCGGCCTCTTGGTGGCCGCCCTGATCAATGTGGCCGTTCCCGACGAGTTCTTTCTTTCCTTCGGCAAGCAACCATTATTACAGATGCTGGTCATCCTCGTGGTGGCAGTGCCGATGTACATCTGCTCCACTGGCAGCATCCCCGTGGCGGCGGCACTGATGATGAAAGGCCTCTCGCCCGGAGCCGCCTTGGTGATGCTGATGGCTGGCCCTGCGGTCAACATTGCCTCCATCCTCGTAGTGCGCAAGTCGATGGGCAGCCGATTCACGTGGATTTACCTGCTCACCATCGTGGTTTTCTCTGTCCTCTTCGGGCTGCTGATCAACGCGCTGGGCATCAAGGCCATTGGCATGTCAGAGGGTTGCGGTATGCATAGTGCCTGTTGCCCTTCGGAGACTGCCTCGCCCAGCGTCTTTCAAAGCATCTGTTCGTCATTATTAATTATATTCATCATAAATGCACTTACCATGAAATTCCTAAGCAAATTCAAGAAACAAGATGCAGTCGCTGGAACGGTTGTATATACCGTCGAAGGTATGCACTGCAACCATTGCAAAGCTGCCTGTGAGCAGTCGGTCGGCAAAGTGAAAGGCGTCGATTCCTGCGAGGCCACTCCAGCGGCCAACACGCTCGTCGTCACCGGCACCGCTACCGAGGCTGACATCCGCGTTGCCGTCGAGCAGGCTGGGTTCGAGTTCAAGGGTGTCAAAGAATAATCAATATCTCACTCTTCTAAGTAGGCATTTAGAAACTTCTCGGCAAGGCTGTTGGGACGGATGTTCTTTCGAGCCTCGTCGGGGGTTGCCCTCTTTGAAGATATTCTGCAGATGTTCGGCGATGGTAGACCTGCTCTTGTCAAAGAGTAATGCAATGGCATCTTGAGTACACCATATTGTTTCATCTTGATACAGCACCTGTACGCCATCCTCTTTCCCTTCAACCATGAAGATGAGGAATTCTGCTGTGCTGTTGCGGATTGATAGTTGGTTGGACATTTGTCTTTGTCTTATTGATGGCAAAAGTATAAAAAAACAAAAAGCAAACCACCGCAAAGGCACGAAACCTTGCGACTTATATGATTGACACTAAAAAAACCTCCACCTCAAATCGAGGCGGAGGTTTTTTCCGATACCTATTAATATTAATAGGTGCAAAGATTATTTGTACTCAGCGAGCACGTCCTTCACGCGGTCGGGGGTCATGCGGCCGTAGACCTTCTCCCCGACTTCGATGACGGGAGCCAGACCACAAGCACCGACGCAGCGGAGGCAGGTCAGCGAGAACTTGCCGTCGGGAGTGACCTCGCCAACGCCAATGCCCAACTGACGCTTCAGCTCATCCAACACCTTCTCGGCGCCACGCACGTAGCAAGCGGTACCCAAGCAAACGCTGATCGGGTGCTCGCCCTTGGGCGTCATGGTGAAGAA